>FUFK010042383.1_pt1 | contig 13244 bp, 11 predicted proteins | sample 1021851 | NCBI WGS metagenome assembly FUFK01 (sample SAMEA51879418, study PRJEB19060) | metagenome | reverse complement strand
TATTCTCCTTTGGGCGAGGCCACTGCCCATAGAAAGATTTAACTTCGAGGTGGCTGAAGTTAAATCATTGAATACGACAAGTTATTGCAATAACATAATAAAAGGAGAAATTAAATTATGGGAAAAAGAATAGGAAGAAAGAGATTATATTCTCTTGATAAGCTTGGGCAAAGCGAAACAACGCTTGAGCCTGGTGCAGCCATGTCCGGTGCATTTGGTCACGGAAAGGCAATGCGCCACGGAAGCGAAATTATCACTGAAATTTATGTTGATTTGGGTGCGGGCCAGGTATACAGCCCAGTGTCTACCGTAACTGGTACAATTATCGCACACTCAGGTGTTCTTGATTCATCTGCGGTTCAAACTGCACCTGCATACATTGGAAGAGTTACAAACGCTAAGAGCGGTTATGTTAATCTTGTTGAGGTTTCATGCATTGAAACACCAGTGGGCGGTACCACAGATATTAACTTGATTGCTGCAACTAGTTCAGCGTTAGTTTATTCCGGTAGTGGTGGATTAGCAAATAGAAGAGACTTATTTGAAGTTGTCAACGTCGGCGCCATGGTCGCTGGTACATCAACTGCTCGCGCACTTGATACAAACCAGTTACAAAATTTCCAATACTTATATTTAGGTAATGGCGCTGCAACGACTTCGGAGGACTTGTATACTTCTGGTAAACTTGTAATTCGCTTGTTTGGTATTGCTCAATTAGATGATGTAACTAACTAAAAGGAGACATTTAAATGGCTAAAGCACAAATTTGGAAAAAACTTCTTAGTTCTAAAGTTGCTGCTGCACCTGCCCCTGAAAAGGCCCCTGCAAAAGCAAAACCAGAGCCAAAGCCTAAAAAGGCTCCGGCAAAAAAAGCAAAAAAAGACGAAAAGTAGTTTTTATATTCCATAAATACAAGCCCCCCTGTTTTACAGGGGGGTTTTTGTTTGTGTCTAAACTATTTACGAAGTAGGAGAATTTATGCATGCCAACAAACTTATCACCGCGATCCCAAACAAGCGCAATAGTACTCACATCAACCGGTTCAACATCTGATGTTGCATCAGCACTACCAATTGGAACTTATGTAAGTTCATCAGCATTTGTAAGTGGAGCCGCTGCCCAGGTAGCATATGTATATAAAAAACTTGGTGGCGATGTAGTCGATATTGAATTAACTACTGCTAATGTATACGCTGCTTACGAAGAGGCTGTATTAGAGTATTCATATATTGTCAATATGCACCAAGGCAAAAATGTTTTATCAACAGTTCTTGGTTCACAAACAGGCACGTTTGATCACAAAGGTGACTTACAAACAGGTCCTACAGGCTCAAACATAAGATATCCAAGATTTAGTCTTGGGTATTCTCAGCGTGTTGGCGATGGAGCAGCAACAGCAGCAGGATTCGGAGGGACAGTTCCACAATATTCTGCATCGTTTACAATTGCTCAAAATGTTCAAGATTATGACTTACAATCAATTATTCAAAGCGCATCTGAAAGTGGAGTAGACCAAGCAGGTAGATCAGTGGCATATGCTGGTAAAATTAGCAACAACAAAGTCCGCGTAACAAAAGTTTTTTATCGTTCTCCAAGAGCAATGTGGCGGTTTTATGGGTACTATGGAGGTGTTGGAGTAGTAGGCAATTATTCAACATATGGCCAGTTTGCAGACGATTCAACTTTTGAAATTATACCTACTTGGCAAAATAAAATGCAAGCAATAATGTATGAAGATTCAATCTACACAAGAACTTCACATTATTCGTATGAATTGCTGGATACAAAACTTAGATTATACCCAACACCCAGTTACTATGGGATGGATGATTTACAAGACGAAATATGGTTTAGGTTTTATGTTGATTTACAGCCATTTGAGACTGGTTCTTATAATTCTGGTGTTGAGGGCGTTAACAATATTAATACAATACCGTTTGATAATATTCCGTTCAAAAATATTAATTCAATGGGGCAACAATGGATTAGAAAATATGCACTTGCATTGTGCAAAGAAATGTTAGGACAAATTCGTGGAAAATTTACCACAATGCCAATTCCTGGTGAATCTGTAACGTTAAACCATTCTGAATTGTTATCACAAGCAAAAGAAGAACAGACACGACTTAAAGATAAATTAATGGAAATGTTAAAAGAAACCGAGTATCCCGAGCTTGCTAAGAAAGATCAAGAGCTTTCTGATGCATCATCTAATGTTCTTAAGATATCGCCGCTTGGAATTTATGTGGGGTAATTTAAATGTCTGATGAATGGAAAAAAGCGCCTGCACCACCGCCGCCCCTATTTTTAGGCAAAAAAGAGCGTGATTTAGTAAAACAAGTTAACGATGAACTTGTAGAAAAAATTATTGGGCAACAAATCTTGTATTATTCAATTGATTTGGAAACAACTAATTTTCATGATATTTATGGCGAAGCGGTAGAAAAGACTTTTTTGCCACCTGTTAGAGTTTATGCACTTGTTACATTTAATGATGAATCTACAAATTATTTAGAGGGCTTTGGTATAGATAAGGTTTCACAAGTAACGGTTAATTTTCACAAACGTAGATTAGAAGACGATCAGGACATTTATGTTAGAGAAGGCGACTTTATTTTATATGGCGATATTTACTATGAGATTGTAAAATTGTCTCAACCTCGCAAATTGTTTGGTCAAGTTGATCAAACTTTTGAAATTAGTGCCACTTGTAAGCGTGCAAGAAAGGGTCTGTTCGATGCTTCCTAATGATTTTGATTTCGCAATGCTGCCAGAAGGTACCTCCGAACTTAGTTTGCAAGAAATTGGCATGTTTTCTTCTACAATTGAAGATATTGATTATGTTATTACAAATTGGCTAAAAAATGATTTAGATTTATATGCGACAACTAATGACGGACACGAAAAAGTGCCTGTTTTATGGCAAGCGCCCGAAAGAACCTACCAGATTAAAAATGAAAAAGAATTAAGAGATCAAAACAATACTTTAAAACTACCTTTAATCAGTATCGAAAGAACAGGAATAGTAAAAGACCCAGAAAAAAAAGGCAGCTACTATGCACATAAATTTTCTGACGATAAAGACGGTCGCGCTGGTCGCATGGTGGTAGCCAAGCAGATAGTTCCTGACAAGACCCAAAATTTTGCTGTAGCAGCCGGAATTAGAACAAATGCAGACGGAAAACAACAAAGATATTTCCCAAGAGTTAATAAAAAAATAGTTGTTCGCACAATTTCAATACCAATTCCAATTTATGTTAATGTTAATTACACAATTAAAATAAAAACAGAATACCAACAACAAATGAATGAATTAATAACTCCTTTTATAACCAGAACAGGTCAAATTAATTCTTTTGTGCTTAAGAGAAATGGGCACATATATGAGGTTTTTATTGATCAGAGTTTTGATACTTCTAATAATATCAATAACTTAAACGAAGACTTGAGAGAATTTAATTCAGAAATTAAAGTTCGTATAATTGGATATTTGATTGGCGAAGGGCCCAATGATGATCGCCCTATTGTAAAAGTGGAAGAAAATTTTGTGGAGTATACGTTCCCAAGAGAATCAATTGTTTCGGACGGATTCCTCGATATCTGACACTTCAGGAGTTGTAAGTGACTTTTTCCACTTCCTGATATCCTTTTGAAAACAAAAATACTATTTAAAGTATGATTGATAACATCAATTAATACAAAATATGTAAAGAGGGTTTAAAAACATGTCAGTAAAGAATTTTAAATTTGTGTCTCCCGGAATTTTCATCAACGAAATTGATAATTCGTTCCGTCCGAGACAAAGAGAGGGAATTGGTCCAGTTATTATCGGTCGATCCGAAAGAGGTCCCGGCCTGGAACCAATCCAAGTTTCATCGATTTTAGATTATTCTGAAATTTTCGGTGGCACAGTGCCTGGAGGCGGCAATGGTGGTGGAGATGTTTATCGAAACGGTAACTACCAATCTCCCATGTACGGTACTTATGCAGCTAAAGCATATCTTGCCAATAACGTAGCCCCTCTTACATACGTTAGATTATTAGGTGCCGAACACCCTAATGCGTCAACCGCAGGAAAGGCCGGCTGGGAAACTACTGATGATCCAAATGCAGCCCTTGCTGATAATGGTGGCGCTTTTGGATTGTTTGTGTTTTTAAGTTCATCAATAACACAAGTAGCAGCCGGAGATACGCAACCGACAATCATTACCACGCTTGGAACCGGCTCACTTGCTGCAGTTTGGTATTTGAACGAAGGCATGCAAGTTCAAATGTCAGGAACCGCCGGCGGTGGTGTTGTTGGTACCGATGCTATCAAGGGAATGGGCTCTGTTGTTAACTCATCACCTACAGCGCCATATGACTTAAAGGTTGCCTTAACACAATCTGGAGGTAGCGAAGAGATAATTACTTTCAACTTTGATGACTCAGGGGAAAACTTTATTCGCAATAAGTTTAATACAAACCCTCAACTCGCAAATGATTCAGATGAATTTTATGCCTCAAGTGCCTTAAAGAATTATTGGTTAGGTGAAACGTTTGAAAACGAATTACGTGATAATAGCATGGTAGGTGTACCAACACTTGGAGTTATTCTTCCGCTTGCACTTAAGGGCACTGCTGCTAGCTCACCTGCTCATAAGCGAGTACCAGCACAAGAAGGCCGAGCAGGATGGTTTGTTTCTCAAAATACTGAAGGCGCTGCAAGTGACTACAATTATGATGCTGCCACAAAATTGTTTAGACTTTTTGGGCGCGGCCATGGCGAATGGTTACACAAGAATGTTAAGGTTTCAATTGAGGACATTAGAGTGTCCAATTCAAAATTGGATGATTACGGTAGCTTCTCAGTCGTATTAAGAAATATAGCAGACAATGATGGACAAGTTCAAGTTCTTGAAAGATTTGATAATTGTAACCTAAATCCTGCTTCTGAAAACTTTATCGGTAGAAAAATCGGTACGCAATATGCTGAATGGGATAATGACAAAAGACAATTAGTTTACTACGGTGATTACCCAAATCAGTCCAGTTTCATTTATGTAGAATTAGCAGAAGGTGTTGAAAACGGAACAGTTACTGCAACAGCAATCCCATTTGGTTATATGTCTCCACCAAGATATAAGCGTTTAGACATCTCTTCTAGAACTGATGTTCCTGCATCCCGTATGGTTAACTGGGCAGCATCTCTATATGGTACCGGAACAGGCCCACTTATGACAAGTTATACTGGTTCTGTAGTTGCACTAACTTCTATTCCTGAAGCTGCGCTGACGTTCCCGTCTGTACGCGTACGTTCAGGGTCCTTTGATGGTGGAATTACCAACGCAACCCAAGCTTACTTTGGTTTCCAGACTACAAGAACAGCTGATAGCACAACGTACGACCCATCTGTGGTCGATGTTCACAACCTGCTAGATACAAGATTTATTAACAGTGCTGATCCAACTTCTTCACCACCTACCGGTGCAGATCCATATGCTTATGTGTTTACGTTACATGACGTTAAAATTGATGCAAACGACACTTATGCATATGAATCAGGCTCTTATGCAGATGGAAGAAGCGCAACATCATCATCCTACAAATCAATTTTAGATGCAGGATTTCGCCAATTTACCGCACCGTTCTGGGGTGGTTACGATGGCTTAAACATTAAGTTGCCAGATCATTTCTATAACGCAGGCATGCCAGCAGCTTCCGCAACCGAACGCAACAGTTCTGCATACTATTCGCTTAAAAGAGCTATTGACACTGTTGCTGATGCTGATGTAGTAGATATGAACTTGCTCTCAGTTCCAGGCCTTACACAAACTGCGCTCACAAGTCACATGATTACTACTTGTGAAGAGCGCGGAGATGCTATGGCAATTATTGATTTGCCTGATGTGTATGCTCCATTCCAAGAAAAGTACTACGCACAACGTAGCTCTAGAAGAACTGGAAATGTTGCAACCGTTTCAAACGCGTTAATCAACAGAAGACTTGATTCTTCTTATGGTGCAACATTCTATCCATGGGTCCAGACTCTTGATGAACAAACCGGTCAAGCACTTTGGATTCCACCTTCTGTTGCAATGATGGGTGTGTTAGCGTCTTCGGAAGCTAATTCCCAACTTTGGTTTGCACCCGCAGGGTTTAACCGCGGTGGCCTTACAGATGGCGCTGCCGGTATTCCAATTTCAAATGTAACACAAAGGTTAACCTCTAAAAACAGAGATACGTTATATGATGCACGAATTAACCCGATTGCCTCGTTCCCTTCCAGTGGATTGGTGGTGTTTGGACAAAAGACACTTCAAGAACGCTCATCTGCTCTCGACAGAATTAACGTGCGTCGACTTGTAATTTACTTGAAAAAGCAAATTTCAATTCTTTCCACACAAGTGTTGTTCGAGCAAAATGTCCCAGACACATGGGCTAGGTTCAAGTCCTTGGTGGAACCACTCTTGGCAAACACAAAAGCTGAATTTGGTATTTCAGATTATAGATTAATCTTAGATGAAACAACCACAACCCCCGATCTTATTGATCAAAACGTGCTGTACGCCAAAATCATGGTTAAGCCAGCACGCGCTATTGAATACATCGCGATTGACTTCGTAATTATGTCAACCGGTGCATCTTTTGATGACTAATAAAAATTACAATGGGGGGTTTTTAAACCCCCACACTATTTAAAGATACACAACAGGAGAAAATAAATCATGGCATTTTGGTCAGATAATCACGCCACAGGCGGCACAGATCCTAAAAGAAATTTTAGGTTTAAGGTTAGAATTCTAGGCATGCAGGGCGACGGCGGTAACGAAGGATATTTGTATTATGCAAAAACAGCAACAAAGCCCTCCTTTACAATTGCCGCAGCAGAGCATAAGTTTTTAAATCACACTTTCTACTACCCAGGTTCTGTAACTTGGAACGATGTTACTATAACATTGGTTGATCCTCAAGATCCTAATTCTGTTATTAACCTTGCCAAGATGATTCAAGATGGCGGCTATAAGCCCCCAGGTACTCAAGATGAATTAAATACAATGTCTAAGTCTTCCGCAGTTGGTGCAGTTAGTTCAGTACAAATTATTCAGTTAAACGCAAATGGTGACGAGATTGAAACTTGGAACCTTTGGAATCCGTTTGCAACAGACATTAAGTTTGGCGATAATTTAGAATATGGAAATGACGAGTTAACTGAGTTATCAATTACCTTCAAATATGACTGGGCTACAGTTGGTGTAGATGACACTAACAAGATTTTTTCTACTCAATAAAATAACAATTTAATAAAATAGAGGTGTATATTGTCACGAAATAGAGAACGCATGGGCTTGCCAACCCCAACTAATACGGCGGCCCCACCTACTCAAACTCACCAAGAAAACCCGGGATTTTCATTTGTTGTCCCGACTGAGTTTGTAGATTTACCATCAAAGGGAAGATATTATCCAGAAAATCATCCCCTCCACAATCAAGAAACGATTGAAATTAAACAAATGACTGCCAAAGAAGAGGATATGTTATCTTCGAGAGCATTACTAAAAAGTGGTGTTGCGATTGATAGAGTATTACAAAGCTTAGTGATGGATAAAACTATTAAGGTTGATTCCTTGCTTGTTGGCGATAGAAATGCATTGCTAATTGCAGCAAGAGTTTCAGGATATGGTGAAGACTATGAAACTTCTGTTAACTGCCCTGCATGTGGTACAAACCAAAAACACGTTTTTAATTTGTTACAACTTGAAAATACTGCTTTAGATCCTAACGATTCACCATCAATAACTGACAATGGTGATGGGACATTTACCACAACGCTTCCAAGAAGTAGTGTTACTGTTGATTTTAGGCTATTAAACGGTAGAGATGAAAAGGTGCTTGTTGATTTAGCAGAAAATAATAGGAAAAGAAAACGGGCAGATTCGCTTGTAACATCACAATTAAAAATGTTAATCGTTTCTGCAAATGGTGAAACAGATGCAAATATTCTTGCACAGGTTGCTGAAAGTATTCCATCAATTGATGCTCGCCACTTACGGAATTGTTATAAAGAAATTGCCCCTAATATCGATATGACACAGTATTTCGAGTGTCAAGAATGTGGCCACGAAGCAGAAATGGAGGTGCCGCTCACCGCGGAGTTTTTTTGGCCTGACATCTGAATATATTGAGGCTGTGTATGAGCAATTTTTCTTTTTAAAGTATCACGGTGGCTGGTCTTTTTCCGAAGCCTACAACTTGCCTATCGGCTTAAGAGAGTGGTTTGTTAAAAGGCTTGTGAAACAAATAAAAGAAGAAAACGACGCTATGAACTCAGCTTCTTCTGGTGGAGGATCAAATTCTCAAGTGCTAAACAAACACAATGCACCAACACCACCACCACAATTTCGTAGTATCACAAAGGGACAAGGTTAAAACCTTGTCTTTTTTTGTTTAAAACTAATTACTTTTAGCAATTATAAGAGGGTTTTGCATTGGCATCATTTGATGAAATTAATAAGCTAAAACAAAAATTAGCTGATTTAGAAGAGCAGTTTGCAAGCGCTTCCGGTGAAGCGTCTGACAAATTAGCTGAACAAATTGAGCAAACCGAAAGATTAATCGATCTACTTGAGCAAAAATTAGGCAGGTTACAAGATCAGATTAAGCTTGAAGAAGAATTAGTAAAGCAGGGTGGAAGCAGAGATGAACTTTTAAGATTACAAGTTCAACACAATATAAAAATTGTAAATGAAATGAAAAAAGCCGCTATGGAAAGTGGCGAAGTAAACAGTGAGCTTCAAAAACAAATTGATAAGCTTGAAAAGATTAATGATGCTTTACAATTAGAAAGAGAAGTAATCTCTGACATTAAAAATCGAACCGCTGGTCTCCCCGCAGATGCAGAGAAGTTTGGCAAAAGTATAGCTAAAGCAGTTAGGTCATTTAAAAACTTTCGTGAAGAGGGAGATGATTTAGGTGTTAAAATAAGTGCCCTTTCACAAGGATTTAAAAATCTTGCCGAAGCGTTTCCTAACATGACCAAGGCCTTTTCAACAATGATGGATAGCTCTATCAGTGCTGTTAAAGAAATGACAATCGGTTTTGATGAGCAATCAAAGGCCTTTGAAAGACAATTTGCTGTGGGAGAGAGGTACACAAAACAAATAGAAGAGCAATATCTTGAATTGAATGAATTAGCTGTATCTATGGAAAATGTTACTGATGCTACCGGCAGACTACTTACCAACTTCACAGATTTTACATTTGTTAACGATCAACAACAAAGATCTTTAGAGCAAACAGCCATTCTTTTAGAAAGAAATTATGGCATAACTGATGAATTTTCAAAAGGTATGCAAATAGCAACAAAAGCTATGGGCATGACTGTACCTGAAGCTCAAAATCTTAATCTTGAATTAGTAGCCGTAGCTGACGCTTTAGAAATAGCGCCCCAAGCTGCGCTAGCTGCATTTGAATCTTTGGGCCCTCAAGTTGCAAAATATGGTGCTGATATTGGTAAGAACTTTAAAGAGGTTATGAGGCTTAGCAAGCTTACCGGTATGGAAATGGGCAAAATTATTAATATTGCTGATGGTTTTGACACCTTTGAAAGCGCCGCTGAGCGCGCCGGTATGTTAAATGCGGCTTTGGGTGGTAATTTTGTCAACGCAATGGATATGATGATGGAAACCGATCCTAGTAAGCGTTTTGAGATGATTAGTGATGCAATTAGTCAAACAGGATTAACATTTCAAGAAATGGGTTACTACCAAAAGCAATTTTTTGCAGAAGCAGCCGGCTTAGAAGATGTTAATGACCTTGCTTTACTAATGTCAGGAAGAATGGATTTATTAGCAGGCTCTACAAATGCCAGCGCTGAAGAAATCGCTGAACAAAAACTAAGAGCCAAAGATCTTATGACAATTATGGAACAACTAAAGGTTATTTTTATTGAAAACGGAGAAACAATTATAAAACTGGCTGGCGGCTTAGGTAGCCTCGCTGAAAAAATTGAATCTATAATAAAAATTGCCGGCCCTATTGCTGCAGTGTTGTTTCCTATCGCTCTCGGTTTTAAATTTATAAAGTTTCTTGCTGGGCCTTTGATTGGTGCCTATAAAGCTTATACAATGCTAAAAGCATTGGGTAATAAAAAAGAAATCGCAGATGAAGGTATTAAACTCAAAATTCTTCAAAAACAAAATGTTGAAAGAGGTAAAGGCGTATATAAACCAGGAGGTGTTCCTGGCACGGGAGGCAAACCATCTGCTCCAGCACCTGCAGGCACCCCAGGCCCAAGCCCCGGCGCAGGCAAAGCTGCAGCAACGGGTATTTCAGCCATGAATCCCGGCCAAATTGCAGCACTTGCTGTTCCATTGCTTGCTTTAGGCGTTGGTCTTGGCGCTGCAGCATATGGTTTTAGTTATTTAGCTGACAGTATGGCAAAGCTAAACACTGAACAATTATTCGGACTTGTTGTAATTGTGGGTACTTTGTCAGTATTATTCTTCAAATTTTCCGTTGCATTGATGGCCATGGCACCAGCAGCGGCCGGCGCAACGCCGCCATTACTAAAACTAGGAGGCGCTATAGCACTGTTAGGGCTTGGAATTGGTTTAGCTGCTGCTGGAATTGGTGTCATGGCGTTGGGCTTTAAAGGGCTTGATGCAACTCAAGTATTTGGCGTTGCCTTGGCATTAATAGCAATGGCCGGCGCATTGGTGCTTATATTCAAAGTGGGTATTCCTGGAATAGCTTTAATGCAAGGGCTAACTTTAGCATTACTTGGTATGGGCGCAGCGGCCCTAGCGGTGGGCTTTGGCATATCATTAGCCGCCGAGGGCATTAAAGATCTAAGCGCTGATCAATTGTTTGGATTAGCCGCAGCATCTGTCGCATTTGGTGCTGGATTAGGCGCCCTTGCTTTTGGTGCTTCGTTGCTGGCTAACCCAGCAGCCCTAAAGGGGCTGTTGGCGTTGACCTTGGCAGGCGGCGCTATAATGGGCATCGGCAAGGCGCTGGGAGTTTTTACAAAAGAAAAAGAAGCAACAAAAGAATTAGCCCCAACAATTGGCGCATTTAGTGGCGTCACCACCGCACAGTTTGAAGCAGCAGAAAGCGCCTTTGCCGGCATGGACGATTCACTCAGAAACATGAGCGCAGTTAAGTTATTAACTCTTTCAGGTGCTCTTAAAGCAGTGGCTGCAATAAATCCAAATATTGCAACAGCACCACCTCCTGCTGAACAAACCGTTGCTAGATCTGCCGCGGCAACTAGATCTAATAAAAACACACGTGAAAAACTTGAGGTCACACTTAATTTTGAAAACCCATTCACAGGCAAGTTTGAATCTGAAGTACTTGATATAGTAAGAGATGAGGTCAATTCTGAAGTAACTTATGCATTACAATATGGAACTTCACCTACTTAATAAAAAGGACACAAAATGTCAAATTATTTTAAAAGCACTAAATTAGGTGGAGATGCCCCTGAAAATGAATATATGGTTGATGGTGGGGATGCACTAGCAAACGAAGGATATGTTGTTGCTTTTGAACATGTACCTTCAGGTAAAATTGTATTTTTCAAAGCATTTATAAACTCACTAAACGAAACATATAGCTGTGATTGGAATACCGAGTCGGTTTATGGTCGAACTGATCCAATTCAAATTTTTAAACAAACAACAAGAAATATTACATTATCATTGATGGTGCCTGCATCTTCTATTAGTGAAGGTTATCAAAATCTTGCTAGAGTTGAAGAATTAGCAACTTATTTGTATCCATCATATGAAAATGTTAACAATGCACTTACAATTGCACAATCTCCTTTGGTTCGACTTTCGGTGATGAATTTGATCAAAAACCATAACAGTAAAAAAACGACTTTTCAAAGCCTAAAAAATGGAACACAGCAAGCTATTGGTACTGGCGATGGACTTTTAGGTGTTATTAAAAATCTGACTGTCAATCACAATATAGAAAGTTTAGAAAACGGATCATTTATGTTGCCCGGTGGTAAAATATTACCTAAAGCAATTGAAATTACATTAGATTTCACCGCTATACATGAAAAAACTTTAGGTTGGCAAGGAGAAAATTTTTCATCCGATGCAGCACTATACGGCACAGAGTATCCAATTGCTGGTTCAGGAGGTGGTTCAGCTGACTCGGGGAACGCCAACGAAAATCAAGCCGTCGCCGTTAATGCATTGGGAGAAAACCCCACTGAGCAAACAAGTGCTGACGTCGAGGCAGACGCATCAAATCTAATAGATAGCAACGGCAACAGTCAAGGATTGTACGGGGCTGAAGGCTCGGATGAAACCGGTGGAGATGGTGATGACGCAACAACCGATAGCACCGACCCATAGGATAAAACAAAATGGCATCAAGATATACAAAATCAAAAATTATTAACAACGATATGGAGTTTTATGAGTTTCTTAGAAAGAAACGTGGAAATGTTAAGAATATTCAACATCTTCCAACTCCAATTTTGAAACACCCAACTGCTTCAGACCGAGCAAATTTGCGCAGAACAAAACATATTTGGAAGTACGGTGATCGGTTCTATAATCTTGCATATCAGTATTATGACAATCCAGAATATTGGTGGGTTATCGCGTGGTATAATGGGTACCCAACTGAGGCCGATATAAATACAGGAACTGTAATATACATACCACTAAATCTTGAAAAAGCGTTAATTGCACTTGGAGTTTACTAATGGCTACACAAGCAGAGCTTATTGAAAAATATACCGAGGCGTTTAAGAACTTTTCAGAGGATGAAGCTACTTGGAAAAGAGAAAATGTTGATACTATCTCTGAAGGATATTCTACCCAGTGTAAAAATCTCATAGAATTTCACTTTAGCGAAACAGGGCAAGATTCAACATATTTAGGCACCACAGCTGGCACCAGTCCGGTGCTTTGGTTGATGAAGAAAGCGAATGTACCTGATCCGGGAGGGTATTTAGGTATTGCGTCGTACTTATCCGCTTATAGTGAAATTTATCCAGGTGACGATTTTAGTGATTTCTCTAACGACTGGCTTGATACAACTGATATAAGAGAATTTCAAAATAAATTTTTTCAAACTCGTTGCGGCAAATCTATTGATGACATAGAAGGTGATCTGGACAGCAAATGGAATGATCACAAAAATAATCAAATCATGGCTGCTGCAGGATTTGAAGAGGATACCGCTGTAGCTAGAAACGCCGGCCAAGAAGCCGTTGAATGTGCAAAAGAATTAGTTGG
>FUFK010042293.1_pt1 | contig 13245 bp, 13 predicted proteins | sample 1021851 | NCBI WGS metagenome assembly FUFK01 (sample SAMEA51879418, study PRJEB19060) | metagenome | reverse complement strand
ATTAATATTTTGCATAAAAATTAAGTTTTTCATAATTTAGTCCTTATACCAATTATTACTAATTTGTCCCTCTACCTTATCTTTCTCAATATTTACAGGAGATTTTATACCAAAGTTCATATCACTTTCAGTTTGATTAACTAATAATGTCATTAAATGGTCATATGAATCCATAAATCTACTATCACTCTCTTTTCTATCTACCTCTACTCTACTTTCAATGAAATCTTTTAGTGTTTCCTCTAAATCTTTCTCACCTATTCTACCAGCCACAAACTTTTGATTACCTGGTCTATCTAAGAATCCTGCCTCTCTATATAGGAATATGTCTCCCAAACTATCAATCGCAACTGACATTTGTGGATAACCAGATTTTCTCATCTCTTCACCTGATACTCTCACTAATGGTTTTCCGAGAACTCCGTCTCCAAGTGCGACCATTGCATATCCAAAATCAACGTGAACATCAGGACACTCTTTGTCTTTTCTTTCATTAAATTCTTTGAACACATCAATCAATTGTGTTCTTTGTTCGTCTGTCATCAGTCCATCTAAATGGTATTTTCTACCCTCAACTTGTTTATCAACATCATCATTTATTTCTGTGACACTTCCGAAGTCTTCTCTAATAGTAATAAAGTCCACCCCTCTACCATTATCCACTTGTGAATTTACCTCATTGACATAATCAAGTAAACCTAATAATGTATCTATGTTTTCTGGCAATATGATGTAATTTAGACCAAACTTTAAATCTGGATTATTTTCATTTCTTAATTTTAAGAACTCTATCATATTACTCTTGACTAACTGATATGCTTTTTTGTGCCTTGTTACGAAATATGTTGACTCCTCGTCCACACCATACAATGATATTCTCAATGAATCTAAATCCCAAATGCCAGGATTTCTTTGTAAGTATTTTGATGTCAACATATGTCCATTTGTAATCAATGGAACTCTAACACCCTCAGACTTTGCGTGTGATATGATATCACTTAAACCTGAATTAGTCAATGGTTCTAANCCACCTGATATNGATANTGTTGAGTGTTTTGGCATATTTGAAATAATGTCTTTAAATCTTTGATTACCCTCTTTCATAACACTACCTTTGTATTTGGCGTTTTGATTTCTACCACAAAACCCACAATAATACATACACGATAAACCAGGAAACAATGCCAGTCTAAATGGATATTGATATTCGTGATTAACAACCTTTTCGTTTACTCCGTTTTTGATATATGGTATCATTGTGTTCCAATACTTTCTACCTAATCCCTCTTTTAACATTAATTGTTGAAAGAAATCATTATTACGAATTATATCATTTAATCTTTCCAAATCTTCCTTATCTGTATCTAATTCCTTTAACATTTCTTCTTGTGTAGTCCAAGGCATTTCTGAAAACCTATGTATGATAAATGCTATATCATTAACATCATCAAAATTTAGTCTTGGTTCTTTTTCACTTATGAAATCATATACCTCTTTTGGTAGTTCAACACACACGTGATGACTATTCTGTAGCCACTTTTTTACTATATTAATTTTTTCCATCAACAATCCTTATCAATTCTCTTCCCGCATTCACACAAGTGTCTATTTTACCACTAAATAAAGTATATATGTTATCTCCCTCGTGATTAACTAATGTTGGTCTTGCGTCGTCGTGGTCTCTATCTTTTAAAACAGCTCTAATTGTATACATAGAACCTATGTGTTCTAAATCACCAAACTCATCACCAAAATATTTTATACCACTATCAATAAACTTATCTATATTAGTGATTTTTGGATTTTTTATCACACCTTTGTTTAAGTAAGATTTCAACTCATCACTAACCTTTGGTTTTTCACCTATGTTAGTTTCGTGAATCGCGTGAACCACATTACCCAAAACGTGATTTTCGTTTTCATATGGGTCTAAACACATAAAAGGCCCGTCCATAATTACGATACTGATATCCTCAAAAATTTTTGGTAGTCTTACAACTGGTTTTTCACAAACTTCAAATTGATATTCTCTTTTTTTATCTAACAACTGATTTATATTTGAATATGTTGCGACTACAACAATATCATATTTTTCTTTCAGTTTATCTAAACTTTTTACTTCCGTATTAGTTTCTATGTTAATATGTGAACTCCAAACTTTTTTTTGTAAACTATCAGATAGTTTTTTTGGACAAAATAATTCTTCGTCTGCCACGATTGTTAAATCACAATTCGGCATCGGTTCTCTTTCATAGTAAGATAAATTCATATCATCAAGAAACTTTTTATACTCTTCACCACTAACCATACTATCATCAGATGCGATGGAATACATATGAGTTATACCACCATTAACAACACAATCTTCATATTTTCTTTTGAAAGAATATAATCCATCTAAACACTCTTGAGCTGTTTCTTTACTTCGTGGATAATGATATCCTTTGTGTAGTCTATATTGATTAATAGATGATGCACCACTCATTATACTATCAGACTTTTCTTTAACATCTACTAAATAACCATTATTACTTAATTCAATCGCACTTGTTAATCCAAATACACCACCACCTACTACAAGAGCTTTTGGTGATATAGTTTCTCTAACTTTTTGAGATAGTCTGATGGCGTTAAGTGATACTTTTCTATTAAAATTGTAGTCAACTTTATTATCAAACAAAAACTCAAACATAATCTCTAATGGACTTCCACCGAAATTTACTAAATCAGTTTCATTAACAAAGTGTAATGGTTCTGATGAGTATCCATACTTAAATTCTGCGACTCTTCCGTCCTCTAATCGTATTTTGAAATCATCAAGATGTCCCTCAATAGATTCCACTTCAAAATCTGAATCTTGAACCCACATATAAAAGTGATGATATGCCAGTCTGTCTAAATAATTATAATCTTTCTGATTTGGTTTAGTCCAAACGAAATGGTTCACATCATCATAAATAACATAATCATCTCTCCAACAAAATACATCATCAACGAATAATTTTGTTTGAAATGTATCTGCTATTTCAAATAATTCAACCGCACTTTCATAACTTAATGTTAGTGGTTTTTCACAAAATACATTCTTACCTTGTGTTAACCAATATTTAGTTTGTTCATAGTGTAAGTCATTAGGTGTTGATATGATAATCCAATCCGCGTCATTTGGTTTAACAAACTCAACTAAATTTTCTATATTTTTTTTGAGTATGTTCCCCCACTTACCATTTCCTATTATGTGAACTTTTGTTTTCATTTACTTAATAAATTTATATCATTTTTTACCATTCTACTAATCATTGTTTCAAATGAAGTCTTTGGTTTCCAACCTAATTCACTTTGAGCTTTTGATGAATCACCCGCCAGATAAAATACATCTGCAGGCCTCATAAATCTTGGGTCTTGTCCCACATATTTAGTCCAATCAGTTATTCCAACTTCATTGAATGCTACATCTAAACACTCACCTAAACTACGAACATCACCCGTGGCGACTACAAAATCGTCTGGTTTGTCTTGTTGCAACATCAACCACATAGCCTCTACATAGTCTGGTGAATAACCCCAATCTCTTTTAGTATCAAGATTACCTAAATATATTTTATCTTGTAATCCTAAATGAATTTTTGCAACTCCGTCTGTAATTTTTCTCGTTACGAACTCGTGTCCTCTTCTTTCAGATTCGTGATTAAATAATATTCCGCTACAATTAAACATATCATAACTCTCCCTATAATTAATTGTAATCCAATGTGCATACAATTTTGCAACTCCATAGGGGCTTCTCGGATAAAACATTGTGTTTTCATTGGCAAACTTTTCCATTTTACCAAACATTTCAGATGTTGAGGCCTGATAAAATTTTACTGATTCACCATACTCTCTGATTGCCTCCAACACTCTTAATGCACCTAATCCAGTAACATCACCTGTTTGTTCTGGTGTATGCCAACTCTCACCAACAAAAGATTGAGAACCTAAATTATACACCTCATCTGGTTTAGTTTCTCTCAATACTCTAAATATTGAATTTTGGTCTGTTAAATCTCCTTTTACAAATTCAAAGTTATCATTGTTTTCTAAGTGATAAGTGTTATCTCTTCTTGGTGTTGATGAGCGTCTCTCCATACCGAATACTTTATACCCCTTTTCTAATAAGAAATCCGCCATATGACTTCCGTCCATACCTGTTATACCTGTAATTAGTGCTCTCTTCATTTTTTCAAATCCTCGTATCTATTAAACCTTTTATTATTATCTCTAAGTAACATTTCTATATTCTCATCTGACATAGATTTGAACTCATTAAACTTATTATTTTTTCTGTCTCCAAAAGAATTGGGGTTGTTTTCTTCTAATACATACAACCTTTTTTTCGGGTGTCTTCTGGCGTGAACTTTTAGTAAGTTTTTAAACACAAATTGTTTATAATTTTGTCCCATAAGTTTTTGAGACATAATTGACAATCCGTGGTCATCATTATAAATCATACAAGAAGGAATATTAACTCCGAACTTAATTAAGTCTGATGAAATAACCAAACAACTTCCGTCTAACTTTGGATAACTGATAACTCTAATATCAAGTTCATCTATCGTTGAGTTTATTTCGTTCATAGTCTCAATAGGTAGTTGTGATTTAGATTGATTTAAGTTTAAGTGTTGTTTATCATCATCAACAAACTCTATGTCAACATAGTCAGTATGAACTGTATCGTCCCAACTACTATCCCACATTTTTCTATCTGCGAAACAAGCGATATATTTGTGAATACCCTCTTCATTAGTATAATTGGATAGATTTTCTAACGCCTCAAATGCCTCTTTTGGAAAGAAACTATCTGTCTCACCCCACATCACATAATCAACTTTATTACAATAGTTGTAATTTAAATCTCTTCTGTAATCTGCGTGAAAATAGAACTCATCTTTCTCCACTTGAAATGTATTTACTTCATACCCAAGTTGTAATATTTTTTCTCTACCCTTGTAGAACTTTTCAATAATTTCATCTTCAGTAATTTTATCAGTATCTAATTTTTCTAAGTGTTGTGAGAGATTTAAACATAAATCAATTATCACATTTTCCTTATTTTCTATGTCTGTATTAAGTAAATTTACAAGTCCTTTAATAAAATCCTCATACATTTCTATCTCAAACCACATAACATTGGTTCCAATTACATATTTGTTATTTAATTTCATCTATATCTTTCAACCTTTTTATCTCTTTGTATGCTGGATTATCTCCGTCAGGGTCTAAGATTACCAACTCCACATCTCGTTTTTCTAAATACTCGTATAATCCCTTAGTTTTCTTTGCGACCATTAGGTGTTCTCTTAGTCCAGCTAAAGTTTTAGTTCCTTTATACTCTATGTCGTCATAAAACCAATCATCTATTTTTTCTTCTGAATTAATCGTATTTTTAAATAAGTCCCAACCGATAGTCACGATTTTACTACAACCCATATACAAAGCCAATGGAATAGCCAACTCATACATTGTACCAGGCCCCCAAGGTCTTGAAAACTCATTGTTCATATCAAGTCCTTTCCAATAGTCATTATATGACATAGTATTTTCTATTTTTGGAGCTCCGTCATTGAGTTTGTAAGTATCTAATATAAAATCAACTGCGAAGTTTTCTATAATAGTATATGGTTGTGATTCGTCCCATATCGCCCAACCAACAATCGTGTTTGGATTATTGTATTTGTATTTTGTCAGATTACAAAAATTCAACAAATGAAAATCTGTGATATCGTCTGTAAAATGTTGAGTTTGTTTTATCGACAACACCAATTCATCTTTTAACACTTCATTTAATTTTTCAGATGAAAACTGATTAAATGTCGGGCCTGATGTGCAGATATACGCGGTTTCACCTTTGAATGCGTCTTTTAATACACCAACCCTATCATATTGTTCTTGATGATTCCACATTAACTCTTTCAGTTGTTTAGTTTTTTCTTTCATTAAGGATATCTTCTTTTTTTATCAAAATCTAAAACTCTCAACTCTTCAAATATATCTGAGATAGATTTTTCTTTTATTTCTTCTAATCTATAAGGGTGAACATTTAACATACCACAAATAGCCTCTTTGGTTCTTTTCTTACGATTTTCATCTGTAATGTAAACATCTAAATATTTAAATAAATCTGTTAGATTAAACACATCATATTTTTTATTTAAAGCTAAATACAATGTTATCAACTCTAATCTTAGATTTCCACCACCTCTACCGATGCCGGTGTAAGTTCCGTCAACTATGTCAACACCATTTTCAATAGCTGTTATTGTATTTGCCATACTCATTGACATATTATCGTGTGTGTGGAATCCAATCATTATATTAGGATTCATATTTCTGAATAATGTCACGATTTTTTTGACATAGTCAGGTGTTAAAGCTCCATAACTATCAGCAAAACATAAGAAATCCAAAAAGTCCTCTGTTAATAACTTTTCTCTAATCTTCACGAAAGACTCAACACTAATGTAAGATGTGCAAATAACATTTAAAGACACCTCATAACCTAACTCTTTAATCTTTCTACATTTTTCAAGAGCCATATCAATTTGTTCTTCATAACTACAAACTCTAACCAAATCAATATCAGTTTCACTACTTGGTGGTAGTCTATCAACATCATACCTCCAACAATCCATCATTACTGATATTTTACAATTAGGTTTAACATCATTTTTAATTTCAGAAATTAAATCAAATGGAACATTTTTCCAAATTCCAGCGTCCTTTGAAAGTATTTCTTCATTTGTCAGATATCCTATTTCAAAATAACTATAACCAACTTTTGAACTCGTGTCTAAAGCTTTTTTAACCTCATCAATAGTGAATCCAAAGTTATTTTCAAATCCACCATCTCTTATAGTGCAATCCAAAACTTTTACACATTTTTTATCTATTTCTTTTTTGATATTCTTTTCGTATATTAACTCAGCTATATTGAAGTCAAATGGAACATCAACATCAACTCCCTCGGTTTCTGATAATTCATACCAATAAGGATTATCACCAACGACATATTTATTTTTTATCATAGTCTCTCTTGGTAATAAACAAGCTCCAAAGTTCAATCTAAATATAGATTCTATATCTTGACTTCTTGGACAATTTAGTGGGTCGTAGTTTAGTGGTTTATCATTTTCCCATAAGAAATCTTTTACATAGTTCATTGTCACAACACTATCGTATTTGTCATCAAGTTTTCTAAATGTATTGATAATGTCTTCATATGTTTCTGACTTAACTAATGGTGAAGTTACTGGTGTATATAAAATATACTCAGTATCCATTTGTTTTGCTATAAACTCTAAGTTTTCACTACCAGGACACTCATCACTCGTGTAATATTCTGGTCTTGTTACAGCGACGACTCCTAATTGTTGTGCCAATTTGAACATCTTCTCACAATCAGTTGATACGACTATTTCCTCAAGATTTTTTACTTTTTTAAGTGTTTTGATTTTGTTCTCTAATAAACTTGTATCATTAAATGGTTTAATGTTTTTGTTTACTATTCTTTCAGAACCTTTTCTTACTCCTATTACAGCAGCGATTTTTCCATTATTCACTTATAACCTCTTTTATGTAATCTTTTAAATTAATTTTTGGTTCATAACCAATCTTCTCTTTTGTTTCTTTAACATCACAAAGTGTTTCTCTAGCCTCACCTGGTCTTTCAGGTATGTAAGTGTATCCCCAATCAAACATTTTTGCTAACTCATTGATTGAGTGATTTTTTCCTCTACCTAACTCAATGTTATCCCAACTATCTTTGGAATTTGCTGTCAGTATCATTCCCTCAACTATGTCGTCAACGTGGGTAAAGTCTCTTCTCTGTTCTCCGTCGCCTGTGATTGTTAATTCTTCTTTATTTTTATATTGATTTTCAAATATACCAACTACCGTACAATACTCACCCTCGGTTAGTTGATGTGGGCCGTATACATTGTAAAATCTACAAATAGACACATCTACGTCAAAATGTTTTTTGTATAGTAAACACATATCATCTGCTACATTTTTTGAAAAAGTGTATGGATTTTCTAACTTACCACTATGAACTGATGATGAACCTGCGAATACCACCTTACAATCTTTTTCTTTAGCCCACTCTAATATATTCATAGTTCCTAATATACCGACTTCTAATGTATTGGCTGGATATTGAAATGATGGTTGTATTCTTGCTAATGCTGCTAGATGATAAATAATATCCACATCTTCCATAAAGTAATCAAAGTCAATCACATCTCTGATATCTGCATCAACATATTTACAACCCTCTTGATGATTGTCTTCTGTGCCTGTTGAGTAATTATCTAACGATACTACATTATGTCCTTCTTTTAATAATCTTTTAATTAGATTTGTCCCTATAAAACCTGCACCACCTGTAACCATTATGTTCATTATATTATGTCCTCATATAATTTGTTTTGAACTTCTTGTCTTGCAATTTCTTTTTCGTGTTTTAAAGTTAATTCTTCGTGTGGTGGTAAATGTGAGTAAGTTGTCGCTCCGTCTATCACCTCGTGAACTGGCTTGACCCATTTTATATGGTCTGCATTTCTAAATATTCTTGCCTGATAATCTGGAAAGTTTATCCACCCTTGTTCTGTCACTCTCCATTTCCATAAATTTAAATGAAAGTCAGTAATACCATTCACGATATTGATTCTTGGAACCCAAACTAAATCAGTATCATTTATTTCTAATATTTGTGGAAGTTGCTCTAATAATATTTCATTTGGTATTTCATCTGCGTCAATGTGAAATATGTAATCACCTGAACATTCCGATTTCGTGTAGTTTTTCAATGCAGAGAAATCTTTTCTAAACTCAAATGTATTTACTTTTAATTGTCTTGGTTGAAAGTAAGTTCCATATTCATATTTTTCCAACACCTTTTCAAGTGCTTGAAATTCAGGTTCAAAAACACCTGTTCCTACTTTTGACACATCTTGTGTAACCACAACTTCATCTTCTTCTCTAATGTGTTTAGATAAATGAAATAGTAAATTATCTAACTCTTTGTGTTCATTATAAACGGTAATTCCATAACTAATTTTCATCTAAATCATCTCCTATAACAATTGTATCTTTACCCTCGTTTATCAGTCTCTCCGTTACTTGTTTTACTTGTAAAGAATTCAATCTATCGTATTTATCTTCAAGAAATACTCTTCTTTTCCTACACTCTCTAAAAAAGTATGTTCTAAATAAATTTGGTTCTCTTTTCAACAGTGTTTTTAATTCTAAATAAATTTTTTCCATTCTGTTTCTTCCACCAGACTCTGCATCTGTTAAGACTACATCTGCATTTTCTGCTAATAGTTCAAACAATTGTTTAATTACGGTTGGTGTTATATTAGGTTTTGATGTATTGAATATTTCTAATCCGATAAAATACTCGACGATTCTATTTGTTGTCTTTTTTCTGTATTGGAATTTTGGGTCAAGACAAATTACAATTCTTCTCGCTGATTTCGCATCGTCTCCTTGCCCTTTATACATAAAAGATACTACATCACCAGGTTCTACATCATACCAAGTTGTATTCTTCATAATTCTTTAATTATTCCCATATCTTTACACGCCTGTAAAAATTCGTGTTGTCCATATTCTTTTGCGTTTTCAATATCTAATTTGTTGTCGTGCCCTTGATACTTTGGGTCTTTCTTCTCGTCTTCAGTTAACTTTGTAATCTGAGCCCATTTCCATACCCAATTGTTTTTAGTTCCCTCAGGATAAATCACTCCAAACTTACCCATATTCAATACACTTGGAAACCACTTTATTTTTCTATCATAATCAAATAAACTTATCTCTCTCATTAGTTCTGTTGATGAATCCTCGGCTTTTTTCAAGGCGTCTGAACCTTTTGTGTATGCTGAATTACTTGTGAATCCACAATTAAAACACATATAAGATTTAAAGTCCATTGCGGTTTCTTCAAAACATTGGTCTCCTTTGAAACAATTAGGACAAGTTATTTTTACTTCTGCCATTATACTTTTAATTTTGGTAATTTAATATCGTTTTTCTTTTTCATTTTAGGTAGTTTTAATGATACCTCTTTTGGAACATCACTCAATATTTTGTCTACTATTTTATTCAGTTTTACTTTCATTTTATCGTGGGTAAATGTTTCTCTATTTACTATCATTTGTTTTTTACCATTTAGTTCGTATTTCTTATAATTTTTAAATACATCTCTCATTATTTGACTCGCACTATTATAATCTACCGTAGCCCAAAGTGCCTCAGGATTAAAATATCCTTTTGGAAATGCAGACTTTGGAACTTTTGTCATAGAGTGTGGTAGTTCAATCGTATAATCTTTTTCTAAAAAGTCTTTTTGGCCAGTAGCGATAGGTGCAANAATTGGTTTACCACTAAATGATGCCTCCAACAATGGTCTACCGAATCCCTCTCCGTGAGTAAAAGTTAAATGTGTTTTTACTTTTGGATGATTATACATTTGATTTATTTCTTCGTCAGTCAAATCTCCGTGCAATAAATATACATTTGGTAATTTATCTGACTTAACATCATCTTTAATCATATTAATTTTTTCAATCATTTGTCTTCTATCTAATACTGAGAATCCTGCACTACTGGTTTTCATAATTAACGCTGGTGGATTATCAATGTTTTTAAATGATTCTAAAAATACTTTTAACATCATACCAACATCTTTTCTATCTTCACCCATATTACCTTGCAACCAATGTCCTGCAAATAGAAAACAAAAGTCCTCATCTATTTTTGAAAACTCATCTTTTAATTTGTCAGTCATTTTGTTTGTTTCTTTATAAATGTTAGGGTCTGCTCCTTCAAACAACACTTGACTTGGTTTGTTAAATTTAAGTTGAGATATTACTTGTTGAGTTCTGTTATCTTTTTTATCATAAACGATTTCATCAAAACCCTCTTTCGTAAACTCAGATGTAAATACAACCATATCCATACGATTACAACCCTCTACCCACTCTGCTGGTGGAATAGTGCATTCAATTCCAGCTGTTATACCGATATTTTTCTTACCTAAAGGTGTAAACTCATTAGGTATTACGATATGAATATGTAAATCTGGTTGTCTTTCAATATTTGATGTTCTTAAAATTCTTTTTTCTATCTCTTGATGATGTGGGTTATCTTTTTCTAAGGCATTCAAAGGTGTATTTCCCCAACGAACTGATTGTATTCTAACATCATATTTATCATCTTCAATTAAAGCTCTACAAATATCTCGTGAGTGATTTCCGTATCCACTACGAGTTTGAACTGGTGCGGTAACAACTATCAATGGTTTTTTCATATTTTAAATACCTCATATCTTTCTCTTGGTGTCCATTTTTCAAATGCAGTTTCCATATGGTCTATAAAGTTCTGACACATATGTCTTGTTGACATCATAGCGTCATCACTACAAACCCACTCGTGTCCTTTGAATCCACATTCATCTCTCGCTTCTTTTGGCATTTCATACCACTCATTGATTTTATCTGCTACTTCATACCAATCTGCTCTATCGTCAAAAATATACGGTGTTGGTGGTGAACCTTGTAATGAACGACTTCTTGGCCATACTGGTTTTGCCCACTCTCCGTGAGTTAAGTCTTTATTGTGTTCCCATTTTCTCCAATCGTGTAATGTTTCTATATCTTTGTAGTCTTTATAAGTTAGATACTCACCATTTATTTTGAATCCACATTGGTCTTGTAATCCACCCGTAACATTAACAATGATTGGTGTTCCACACATTAGTGATTCACAAGTTCCTAATCCAAATCCTTCATTTGATGCTAAGTTAATTGTTACATCACAAATATTATAAAGATAATTCATATGTTTGTTTTCTAACTTAGATGTTGAAAATATAATATTTAAATCAGGACACATTTCCTTTACAACTGCTGGTAAATCTGTTCCGTTCGGGTCTACTGGTTGTGTGTGTAGAATAAACGCCACCTTATCTCTTTTTTCTTTTGGAAGTCTATCAGCGAATGTTTTAAAAGCCATAATCGTATCAGAAGTCATTTTTCTTCTAATATTTCTATTAATATATAACATTGAAAAGTCTATATCTTGACCCTCAAACAATTCAGACTTCATCTTATTCATTTCTAATTTTTCTTCTTCATTTTCAACTGGGTAGAAAAACTTTTCATTTATTCCGTGTGGTATGTATGTTGAATCCCAATCTGTTCTCTCTTTATTTTGACAAACATTTTGGACAATGTTATGTGTTTGTTTAGAAATATTCATAATCAAATCACAACTTTCATAATAAGGTTCATTCCACCTCGGATAAGGTAGGTCGTCCCAGATATTGTAATAAAAGATTGGAATGTATTGTCTAATTTCGTGTTCCATTTGAAATAACCATTCCCAAAATCTTGGGTCTGTGTAAATCATAATAGCATCTGGTTTTTCAGTCTGGATTAATTGACGAACTAATTCTGGATTTCCATATCCATCTACTGGATATATTTTTAAGTAAGCATCTTCAACACCAGTTTCATCAGCGGTCGTTTGATTCATATCAATTATTTTACCATTGTCTGGATGTTTTATTGCACCACCGACTTGAACCCAATCATATTTATCGATAGTTCCCATAACTATTTCTCTTGACATTGTTCCGACACCACTTGACATTCTTAAATCGTCTGACAAGAGTAAGATTTTTTTCTTAACTCTTCTTTTGATTTCTGTAACTTTTTTTAATTTTGGTAAATCCATTAAAACCTCTTAATATTTTGAGCCACTTTCTTCTAAGTTATCATAATCGACGATAGTTTTGGCAAAGTCTTCGTCGTGAACAAATAAATCTAAACTACGATTTACTAATTTCTGTAATGAAAAGTCATCACGAATAGACTTTTCTCTAAACTTTCTATACAACTCGTTAATGACTTTTACTGATGTTAATTTTTCTTCTTTCATAATTCTGTATATATGTATATATAAATAGTTAGTTTAATCCAAAATAATGTATTTTTTATTTATTTTTTCACAATATTCTAATGCTGATTTTGTCCCTTTGGTAATCTCTCCGTCTTTACAAAATGCTACAACTTTGTCAGAATATTTGACTAAGTCTTTGTTTCGTTTGTGATAATAACCTGCTGCGTATGGTTTTCCATAATTAAAAGCTTCCATTTTACAATACATATTGTGTGGTTCGTGTTGTGGTGGAAACTCACTATA
>FUFK010037901.1_pt1 | contig 13245 bp, 14 predicted proteins | sample 1021851 | NCBI WGS metagenome assembly FUFK01 (sample SAMEA51879418, study PRJEB19060) | metagenome | reverse complement strand
TTACCAGCATATCTAAAGAAACCATTCTCTGACATCCAATATGCAGAACCATCTACTTCTACACATGCATTCTGTCCAACAAGTCCACAGTTTGTACCAACTTGTGAAAAGGCAAAAGTTAAAGGTTGACCAACAAAACGTTGTGTAAATAAAGCTGTGTCAGTCCAAACAAGAATTGAATCTCTACCTCTAATAGCACCTCTGATCTGTGATCCGTCGGCCAGTCTTTGTGTACCAGCTGTGTTGGTTGCTGTTGGTGTATATGTATTAATATCTTCTTGATCAGAAAATCTTACAAACATATCATCTTGTGTAGATGTATCTCCAATAGTTGTTTCTGTTCCAAAGAACACTAAGTGTCTATCCGGTGTAGATACCAACATGTGTCTTGATGCTGTTGGTGCACCAGTAATAATTGTGGCTCTATTTGATGTTGCATCTGTTGCTGCAGAATTCCATTCAAACACAGCACTATCGTGAATTAAACAAATAGCCTTATCACCAAAATTATCTAATGACCACATACCTGGCTCTAACACCAAGTCACCAGATGCAGCTTCACCCCAAGCCACGTAGTTTGTTGAACTAGTAATTGTTGCACCTCCACTGTGTGCTGCTGCAGTTGTTCCTGCTACTTCTCTAGTAACACCTGTAAGTTCTCCTGTGGCTGCTATTCCTGTATATGATATCTCCTCACTACCTATTATAATAAAGTTTGTTCCTGCAGTTGGAAATTGTGATGAGTCTACTAATATTATACCAGTTGTTGCAGCGTCTGTGATACCATTTTGTAAAGTTGTAGTTGGTTCTCCTGCAACTTCTCCACCCCAAGACCCTAGTGACCAACCAAAACCTTTCGCTTGTACAGCTGGACCCACTGGATAGTAATGTTGTACTCTGACACCACCTGATGTTGTTGCACCAGACCCTGATTCATTTGATGGCATTGTGATTGTTAATGTTGTGCTAGATGGCACAGTAGTAACCATAAATTTTTTATCATTAAAATCTGCAGCTGCAAAATTAGAATTTGTTATAGATGAAAAATTATCTAACAATATAATATCTTGTGCAGATATATTGTGTGCACCAGAAAAAGTTATTGTAACTTCATCTGATCCGTTAGTTGTGCTAAAAGCACTCGTAAGCGTAGTTGTAGATTTAATAGGATGTATGTCATAAAATACACCACCTGAATATGCATATAAAATTCTATTTGTACCAATGATTGCATATTTTCTAGCTAAACTATTTACAAAATGATGTAATCCTCTTCCTGCACCTGTAAGAGAATCGTCTCCTAGTTGTTTCCAACCACCTATTTTTTCAGGTATACCATAACGAAAACGAACATTATCGCAGTCAGTCCATTGACCCTCTGCTCCTGTGTCCGTAATTTGTTTATTTATACCTGGCTGAAAACCTATCTTTTGTAGCATAATAATCCATTATACCTATTTTGCAGTTAATTAATAGATTAAAAGCAGGGAGAGGGTGTGGTGGTGTCTCCCCCCGCCAGTCTATTGTATAGACTATTTTTTAGAATTAGTCAACTTCATGCCTTTAAACCATGCAGGTAGACCTATTAGAGGTCTTTTATCTAAGGCGTTTTCTTTAGCCATTTTAGAATTAGCTTTATTGTAATGTAAAAATACCTGTCCACAATCTTTACCTATAAATTCTTCTCTCCAATGTTCTAAATCACATCCAGAATATATTAACATGTCTCCTGGTTTAAGATCTACTTTAATACCTGCTTGACCTTTTTTTCCTGTAGGATCTAAATAAATAGGCCATGAGTCACCACCAAGATTTAATGTGGTAGATATTTCACAAGAATATCTATCTTTGTGTCTAGCTAACACATCGCCTTTTTTATATATTCTTGCATAAGAGTATGTTTCAGACAATTTTAATTTTGTATGTTTTTCCATAACAGGTTTTACTTTTTGTAATAGTGTCTCCATTACAAGATCACTATAGTGTGAGTATGTGTTTGGCACCTGTTCATCAGACCATATACCCCAATACTCCGTAAAAGGTGATATGTATCTCGAATCAAATAAAACTCTAGCTACGTTTCTTTTATTTAAAAAATAAGCGTAACAGAAATCAGCCATTTCTTTACTAATTGCATTTTTTAAAACTGAGTATTTATTTTTTTTGAATGACATTTTTTCCTTTCAATTTAAATTTGTTTTTAATTAACTCTTTTATAAAATCAACTTTATTATTTTTATGATTACTAGTTAATATAGTTTGTAAAAAAGCTTTTTTCATATCTTTATTTTGTTTCGACATTTAAAACATTTTTTGGTATGGCCTGACAATTCCAATGTATAAACCTAAAAGGTTCATATCCCATATCAACAATATATTGATGTGGCATATAAGATGGAAAAAATATCATACGACCTGGTTGAACTTTGTAATGTATTTGTGAACTTGCATATGTAACTTTTGTTTTATCTTTTTCTGGTAAAAGATTCATAATGTTACCGGGTCTTGGATCTTCAAATAAAGGCATAGATGTTGCATCTGATGCTTTTAAAAAATAAAAACCAGATATGTGTCCATTCCAATGTGTGTGCAAAGTGTGATGTCCACCACCTTGTTTTGCAAACTCTTGCACCCACATTTCTGTGGTAAATACTTGATATTGAGATAAATCAAAACCCATCTCAACTAATAGATTATGTGCGGTTGCACCAATATAATCCTGTAATTCTTTAAATTTTGGATCACCTATTAATGTCGTTGAGTGAAATACATGACCCATGTCCCCCTTATTTCCAAACTTTTTATTACGTTTATCTATTGATTCTTTTAAATTTTTTTGTGATATTTTTATATATTTATCAGATGCTTTATTTAACTTTTTAACAAACTTTGGCTCGTCTGCCCACCATATAGGACATTTAAAATATTCTTCTAATTGTAATTGTTTTGGATAACTCATTTATAAGGCCATCCTAAATTCCATATAACTAAACTATATCTAGATCCTTTTTTAACTGGGCATACTCTATGCCAAACAAAACCAGGAAATACAACTAAAGATCCTTTTGGTAATATCTCAGTGCATTTTTTTATATTTGGTTTTTTATCTGGATCCATATTTCTAAAATCAAATTCTAGTTCTCCACCTTTATAATCTTTTGGATCTGATAAACTAACTGTTACGGATAGTTTTCTAATTTTACCATGAGAAGGATCATTTTGATTTTCTCGCCAATAAGGTCTATCCCAACCATCACAGTGCCAATCATAAAATTGTCCTTTTTCATATTTTGTAAACTGACAAGACTCAGAAAAATCCCATTGAAAATTCCAACCTGCGTTTTCATTTGCTCTGTGAACATAAGGTTGTATTTCTTTATAAATCCATCTATCATTCATCCAAACAATATTAGAATCTCTTTTTGTTTTTAAATTTTTTATTTGTTGTTGGTTTAATTTTTTATCACCCATACCACCTGTTACAGCCATTTGATCAGAAATAGATTTTCCGTATTTAACTATTTCATCGCAAATACGTTCTGGAATTGCTGATTGAAAATACCAATAATAATTCGTTAGGTTCATCTTTCTATATCTTTCTTATATCAATTATTTAGAAATAGTCAATATTAAGCGAGTATTAAATTACCTGAAACTGTAAATTTAGCAACAGAAGTACATCCTGGTGTAGGTGTTAATGTATTTGTACCAGGGCTTACTGATGCAAAAGGAGTTGCAGCGCTTGGTAATTTAATAAGTACAATACCATCAGCACCATTTCCTCCAACAACAGAAGCTTTTCCACCTCCACCACCAGAACCTGTAGAGATAACTGCATTTCCAGCAGGAGGAGTTGTCGGTGAACTACCACAATCTGCTCCAGCTCCACCACCACCAGGTCCACCAGGTCCACCTCCGTGTTGAGGAGGTCCAGGTTGTGCTCCACCTCCACCACCACCAGCGTATAAACCGTTTGTAGGCCCATAAAAAGGTTGAGGCGCAGATCCAAAAGTTGGTGTAACATCAAGACCATTTCCACCAGCTCCTGCTAAATTTCCTGGAGAAGTATCTGTAGGTGCATTACCACCAGCTCCTCCAGCTCCTCCACCACCACCTCCAATAGCGAAGTGACCTCCACCATGAGGACTAGGTATACTTAATTTTAAATATCCAGTTCCACCAGCATTACCATATCCAGTAGCGGGTATTGGCCCTACGGGTGATTGTGTTGCAGATCCACCTGAACTAGTGCTTCCACAACTAGATGCATGACCACCTCCACCACCAGATCCTCCAGGATTACCATTATTGTTGCTATTTCCTCCAGAACCACCACCATTTGAAGTCATGGTTACCGGTCCACAAAAAGTTGTATTACCCCCACTAGCCTTAGGATTACCTGCTCCACCGCCACCAATTGTGATTCCTATTGTTTGTCCTGTTTGTAATGGATAAGCTGGTGCAAGCAACGCTCCACCTGCTCCACCTCCACCACCATCTCCAGTACCTCCACCACCGCCGCCAGCTACTGTAAAAACTGCTGCGTTAAAAGATACTAAAAGTTTTGGCCATGTATCATCTCTTCTTGCTGCAAGTTGAGTTTTTAAATTCCATACACCACTTGCTTTATTTAATTCTTTAATTGCTACTACTCCTGGTGCACCTGCAGATCCTGTAGCATTACAGTTTCCAGCTCCTCCACCACTGCCTGTATTTGCAGTTGCTGACGTTGCATTTGTAGGCCCACTGTTNGCACCATTTCCACCACCTGCTGCACCTGATCCAGAATAACCTCCACCGCCTCCACCAGCTATCGTACCACAGTTTGCTAAACCTGGATAACAACCTGATAAATCTGTTCCTGCTCCACCATCTCCTCCTGCACTTTGATAAAAAGGACTTGGTGAACTAGCGTTTCCTTTTCCATCTCCACCGGCTCCTCCAGAGCCACCACCCGCACCACCACCTGTTCCTACACCTGGACGTGAATATCCATAACCACCATCATTACCTTGACACGCAGTTCCACAACCTCCAGATGTTTTTGTACAAAATCCTGGTGTACCACCAGCTCCTCCACCACCGGAACCTCCTGGTCTACCAGCCTTTTCGGGAATAGAAGGCACAGATTGTGCACCTCCTCCACCACCACCAACAGAGGTATAAGTTGTTCCACATGAATCTACTATGCTTGAAACTCCACCATCACTACCTTGATTAGAAGTACAACCACCTGAAACAGTGGCACCGCCACCACCTACAACAGTAGGGACTGATCCAGATGCATTTATTTCTATATTTTGTAAACCACCAGCTCCACCTCCAGAATAGCCACCACCTCCTCCGCCGCCACCGGCGACAACTGCAGTTTTAATTGCACGAGTTCCTGGTTGTAATGAAACACATCCTGAAGATGTTTTTATGGTAACTGTATTTTTTCCAAAAGAAGTTTTATTTAGTTTACCAATTATACCGCCATTAGTTCTGGCCATGTGAGTCTCCTATGCGGACACCCAAGCTGTGCCGTTCCAATCGTAAACTGTTGGTGTTTCCGCTGTGTCGTCTGATTTGAATGCTTCCCAACCTTTTGTGTTGTCAGCATTATATTTATCTTCGTTCCAATTAATTATGTATACTACATCACCTTCTTCATTGATTGTTGGATAAGTTATTGGTGCTTGCCAATCGTCGTTTGAATCTAATGACCATGAAGCATAAGGTTGTGGTGCAATAAATTTATCTTTTGTTGAGTCGTATGTATACCCAGAACCACAATATTGTTTTCTGAAATTATTATTATAAGAAGTTTGTTTCCAAGTTCCCCCTTTAAAAAAATTAACACACCATGTTTCTCCATCGACATGCATGTCATTTTCTCCCAAAGGACCTGCAGCTGTTTCAATATCATTTGCTACAACCACAACTCTTTGAACAACTAAGTTTGTTTTTGAGCTATCAAATTGATCTGTTTCTTCTCTTAGTTCTGCAAAATGTGCCATATTTATTCTCCTTAAAGTTTATATTTATAATTTAATTTTAACTTATAGTCAACGTTCCAGTTGCAGTAAATGATATTACTGTACAACCGCCCGCAGGGGCTGGTAACGTTGATTTTGTTCCTCCTGGTGTCACACTAAATGTAGGTCCTAAAGGTCCAGGTGCTCTTAACACAACAATTCCTGGTCCACCTGTTCCACCAGCAACAAAAGGACCACTAGATGTTGAACTTCCACCACCACCTCCACCACCAGTATTAGTGCTTCCATTACCACCAGCTACGTTTTGATTAGGTGCTCCACCAGCTCCTCCTGTTCCACAAGGTGAGGCTGCTCCTGGAGTTTTAGATTCATATACTCCTGCTCCACCGCCACCAGCATAGCTTACAGCTGATCCAGTAATAGAGCTAGATCTTCCTGTTCCACCTCTTCCACCATTTCCACTGCCTGGGGTGTTTGCTCCTGCTTCACTTGCTCCACCTCCACCACCTGAACCTTGATTGGGGTTGGTTCCTGTTCCACCCGGGAAACCTTGTCTGTGTGCTATAGGTGAACTAAATACTGAACATCCACTTCCAACACTTGCAGCGTTAGTTGCTCCACCTCCAGATCCACCAGGTTGTCCTGGAGTATCACTACATGCGGCTCCACCCCCTCCACCACCTGTTGAAGTGATATATCCTACCACAGAATCTGATCCAGGGGCTCCAGCAGCGGGGCTACTTGCTCCACCACCACCTACAGTAATTGCGTTAGGTCCTGGACTTAAAAATATTTTTGTACCACCTGGAAAACTAGATCTAAATCCACCAGCTCCACCACCTGCTCCATAAGCTTTTCCTCCAGCTCCACCACCTGCTACTACTAAATAATCAAATGCTACACCACATCCTGTATCTAAAATATTTAAATTTGTAGACGCTTTAACTTGCGCTATCATGTTTATTCCATCTAAAGAAGAAACGGGTGCACACGTGCTACATGTTGTAAAGAAAGCTCCTGCAGAAGCATCTGTTCTTGCAACAACAATTCCTGGACCACCATTAGCACCTGCTTTAAGTGGACTTGGTTGATTACCTGCAGCACCTCCACCACCGCCACCACCAGTGTTAGCTGTTCCTGCAACAGCACCTGATCCAGTTCCACCTTGTGAACCATTACCTCCACCACCAGCTCCACCTGGGCCAGCAGTTCCTGTAGGGTCTGGGTTAGGATGAGTATCATTATCTGCTCTACTTACACCTCCACCGCCACCTCCAGCATATGAAGTATCTGTTCCTGTAATTGTGTTTGGTGCTCCAGCACCACCAGCTCCTCCAATAACAGGGCTACCTGGTGAAGGACCATTTCCTCCGGCTGCAGTGGCTCCACCACCTCCTCCTATAGGATAAGCAGCATTACATGCTCCGATACCACCTGCATTACCTTGAGGTGGATCTGTAGAGGGAGTATTACCACAACCTTTTGTAGGGCTACCACCATAGTCTCCACCACCACCAGAACCTCCGTCACCAGCTTTGGTAACAGGGACTGATGGTGCATTACCACCATAACCAAAACCACCACCTGTTGATGTGATTGTTGCAAATGTAGAATCAGCTCCACTCGTTCCTGGTTTAGTATCTTGAGCTGTTCCACCAGCTCCAACTGTAATTGCGTGTGTCCCAAATTTTAAACTTAATGCAGAACCTCTTAATGGACTTGGTCCAAAACCTGATGCACGGTATCCACCTGCACCACCTCCACCACCACCTGCTCTAGTGCTACATCCACCTGAACCTGCACCACCGCCAGCTACCACTAAATAATCTACTGTTGCTCTTCTTGACATCCAGTCATTTTCTTTGACTTGATCATAAATATTATTTGCGTTCCAAACTCCTGATGCACATTTAGGAGCTACTTCTTTTACAATGACAATACCTGAGCCACCATCTCCAGCTCCAGGGTGATTACTACCATCAGATCCACCACCGCCACCACCAGTGTTCGCTGATCCATCAGTATAATTTTGTCCACATGCTCTTCTTTCAGAACCTTGTCCACCGCCACCAGGACCACCAGAACCACCATTTGGTGAAGTTCCTGAAGGACCCGGACTTTGAGTTGCTCCACCGCCACCACCAGCATAAGTTACTGGACTCCCTGTGATAGAGTCAGCCGTTCCATTTCCACCATTTCCACCACAACCATCTGCTCCATTAGAACCTGTTCCTCCGGCTCCACCACCGCCACCACCAGCAGCTCCAGCGCTTGGTGTATGAGAGGGCGGACCACCAGTTCCACCATTATTTCCTTGAGAGGGACTTACAGGAGGGGTATTACCACTTCCACCTGCGCCACAAAAAGCTCCAGTTCCNCCACCACCAGAACCTCCTGGTTGGCCACATTTGTTATCTTCAAAAGGTGTGCCTCCACCACTGTAAGGGTGATTACCACCTCTTCCACCACCTGTTGCAGTAATAGTTGAAAAAGTTGAATTGCCTCCTTGAGTTCCTTTAACTGTATAAGATGGGGCTCCAACACCACCAGCACCGACAACTACAGGCGTACTTGGTGCAGTTGCAATACAAGCACCTTGTCTTAAACCTCCACCGCCACCACCACCGCCGCCACCACCGGCACCGTTTCCAGCTCCGCCACCACCAGCAACTACTAATAAATCAGTTATTACTGAACTACAATTAATTTTAGTAAAAGTACCNGATGATGTAAAAGAGGTNGTTTTTGTTTGTGATGTACCGATGACTTTGTTAGGTCCAATTATACCGCCATTGCTAGCCATATTCTAAAACCTCCTACGCGTCGTCTATCTCTTCATAAGATACGAAATAAGTTAAATCATCTGCTGCACTAGCTGTGAAAGCTAAAATGTCAGTCTCGTCTAAATATATTGGTGTTTCTAAAAAACTTAGTGTTGCATCAGCTGGAACAGAAATTGTGTTAGCAATTTTTACATAGTTAGATCCATTGTCTACACTAACTTCTATTGTTATGTCCGCTGCGTTTGTTCCGTCTACGTTTGCAACTAATATTGTATTTACTTTTACAAGTTTATCAGCAGATACATCAATAGCTGTTGTTCTAGATGTATTAGCTAGTTGCGCCGTAGCGTTTTTACCGTTAATGGTTGTTACGTTTACTACATTTGGTGTTGCCATAATTTACTCCTTTTATCCGAATACGATCGCCATTGCAATAGCTTTTCCTGTTGTTGCTGGTGAAGAATCAAAGGATAATTGACCTGTGGCTGTAGCCCCTGATCCTGAAATACTGTCTACCTTTAAAAATGTGCCTGCTGTTATATTACTAGTTGGAAACTTAATAACATAGCTTTGTCCTGCACTATGCGCAGGTGACATAAGTTGAATTCCATGGCTGTTATTTTCACAATTAAGCTGCACGGATCCTGGATTTGTACCTCCAGATTTAGCTATAATTTTACCAGTGCCTTTTGGACCAACTGTTAAATCTATATTAGAATCATCACCTGTTGCTTCAATAGATGGACTGTTACCTGTTGCAGCGTTAGTTACGTCTATTTGATTTACTGCAGATGATGTAGTTTGAAAAATAATTTGTTCGTTACTATTTTCATCAGCAATAAAATGTGCATCGTCAATTAAAATATTGTGTGAATTAGTATCTAAGTTTCCACCTAATTGTGGAGATGTGTCTTCAGAAATTTCTGTNAGTCCTAAAGCTATTTCTTTTATGTTAGGGTTAGTTCCATCATCAGCCATAGCAACTACTATTTTATCACCTTTATCTGTTGCTGAAAAAGTTACCGTGCCTCCTGAACCAGAAGTATATTTAAATTGAACTGTATAAGCACCAGAAGTTGAATTTCTTAAAATATAAAAAGTTTGAACGTCTAAAGGTATAGTTACAATTTGATTTCCTGTAATTGAACCAGTAAATTCTATCATTCTATGTGCAAGAGTAGCACCAGTTGATCCGTCAGAAACAGATAGTGCAGTTGTTTGTGCACCTCCAGCTATTGATTGTTGTGTAAAACCACCAGCTATTTGTTCTATAATTTGTAAATTAGTATTAGTTTTCGTTCCCCATGTACCGGCGTTTTCACCAGTTGCTTGAAGTTCTACACCTAAAGGTGTGTATGTTGATGCCATAAATTATCTCCTATTATGCAGCGTCACTATAACTTGTATTTGATCCAGTTGCAACATCCGAATATGTATCATTCGATCCTGTCGAAACATTACTATAAGATGTATTGTCTCCAGTGTCAACATCTCCATATGCAAATATATCAACGGTTCCAATGCTTGTAGTTATTGATTGACCAGTTAATCCAACCTGCATATCCACAGGGGTTATGGCTCCCACGCTAGCACTAAATGATTGACCTGTTAGTCCTAACCCTTCTTCTACTGTTAAAGATCCCACAGATGCTGTACTAGATTGGCCAGTTGGTTGAGCAACAGCACCACCTAATCCAATTATAGATCCTTGTTGAGATTCAATTTCTTGACCAGATAAANATACTACATCATTTGGTATAGTTACTGTTCCTAAACTAGCACTAAAAGATTGACCTGTTAATTGTGCTTCTTGTGAAGATATAGCTTGAGCTGTTCCTAGCGACGCAGACATAGATACACCAGAAACCAGTACAGTTTGATTTGGTGCTTTTGCTGTGCCTTGAGATGCTGTTATTGACTGACCACTTAAACCTACGGTCATATCGTTTGGTGTAATTACACCAATAGATGATGTTATGGCACTTGATGTTAATCCTTGTGTTTGATCGTTTGGAGTTATTGTACCAACGGATCCTGAAAAAGATACACCTTCTATATTTACAGGTACAAAAGCTTCACCTTGTGAGGAGGTTATAGATTGTCCTGTTGGTGTTATAACTTGATCTGGGACATCAACAGAACCAATACTAGATGTAATTGATAAACCTGTTAGTGAAATAGTTTGATCAGATAGATCTCCCCATCCACCTTCACCGCTCCAAGATTGTGCACCCCAACCTGTTTTTAAAGTTGCGGCTTCGTTCCAATTAGCCTGGTCCCAGGTTAATCGGCCCCATCCTGAAGTCACCGACATGGTTGACCTCCTATGCTAATCTGATTATTGCGTTACTCGCGTCTGCTGTTGGAAATTCTATTTTAAAAGTTCCGTTACTTGCTGTCTTGTCACCACCAAAAGCTATAATTGCTACAGCGTCTGTTGTGCTTGAACCACCATCAGTTGTTGTATTATAAATCATTGCACCGTTTGCAGTAAAAGATGCGGATGAATAAGTGACATCTGCAAAGTCTGTAAATGCAGTTGTTGAAGATAATGATACACCTTGGTTTGTTAAAGTTGCGCCACCTGCAGTGTATGCAGATCCAGATGTATTAGATATTTCATTTGAAGTAGAGTAATCAGTTGTAGCTGCACCTAAAGATGCAGAACTTGTGAAAAGAGCAATCTTAAAAGTGTGTCCACCCGAAGATTCAAAACTGTGTTTACCTTGTAAAAGCTCTTGTTTGAAGCTTGAACATATTGCTGATGATATTGCCATAATTTATCTCCTATGGGTTTGCTGAGTTAATCGGTATTCTAACTGTGCCGTCTGTGTAGTCGTCTCTTCGTCTTCTACCAACTTGCTCGTTAGCAAACTTCTGTACCTCTTGTTTATATTTATTCTCGTATAATGTCAACATGTCTATCGGGCCTTTTAAATACCCGTATGCCTCTGATAAACAACAATATAAAAGCCCATTTGAAAAATTCATACTGATATAATTAGTGTCATCATTTTCTAAAAGATCGGGCATTTTATTAAAATGCACTCTAAATCTATAAGTTGTATTAGGAACTGGAGCAAAAGCTATACGTCCTGATGTAGTATCGGATTCTCCTGTTCCTCCACCAAACATAGCATAATATTTAGGTTGACCTTGAGCTGCTGATGTTCCTGTTACATCTTGATATTCTTGTAAGTATGTGTAATCTTTTTTCTCTANCCATCTATTAGCTCCTGTGGTTTCTGATCCTGCAGTATCATACACTTGTATTCCTCTAATAAACAATGCNCCCGCTGGAGCATTAATTGATTCTTGTCCTGCAACCAAATTACCTAATTGTTGTTTTCTATCGGCATCAATTGGTACATCTCTAAATATTCTATATTGTGCATTTAAAATAATATTTTCTACAACAGAATCTGTTAAAACATTTGAGTCTACCTCTGTATAATTTCTTATTTGTGTTATTAAACCTGATGCACTTAATCCAGCCATTATTCAGATCCTTTTTTATGTTTTCTATTTATTTTATCTTGTTTACGATTTGTAACTTCTTCATATAACTCAAGATGTTCATCCTGTTCTGGACAAGCACATTGTTTAATACCAAATATTTTACAAATAAAATTTTTTAATTTTTTTATCATGCCGTTAATGTAACTGGTCCCGCAGACACAGTTGGTCCTCCTGAATCTTCTGTTATACTAGGAGTTGCACCCAGTGTAAATGTATATTTATCAGATGTTGTTACTGTTATACTAAAACCACTTGAATTTTCATATGTTGTAAAAGCCACTCCTCCAGGACTACCTAAAACGTTTCTAAATCTAACAGTATCACTTGTTGATCTACCATGATTAGGCTCTGTGACTGTGATTGTTTGTGATCCTGATGTGATGGAAAAAGGATTGTTTTTTAATAATGCAGCAACTGCAGGTTCTATTCTATCTGGTCTTACATTACGTAAAGATATAGAATCACCATTCATGGGTTTTGGTTCTAATTGTGGTTGCTTTGGTTCAAACTCTGACACATGAACAAAGGCACCATTCCATTCTCTAACCATTTCTTTATATGGAAACTCCATACCCGATCTATCAGATATTGCTTTTGCGTATTTACCTGTTGCGTACTTTGCCATTATGATCCTGGGTAATAAGCTTTTGGTGTAATATACGTGCTAGATGCAGATCCATCTTCCGCTAATGCTCTAGCAAATTCATCTTCATAGTACAACTTCATAGGTTGAACCATTTGTGGTTGATACTTTTGTGCTAAATAAAAAGCTAAACCAGATATCATGCAAGGTACAAATCTAAATGGCACATCTGTTGCATTAGTATAATCACCAACATCTTGAATTCTTTTTATGTAATAGATATGCATATCTTTAGATGCATTAGACGAATCTGGTGTTGGATAGATATGTATTCTAACTTTATCAATAAATCTTTCTACCCAATATTGATTAGGTGTACCTT
>FUFK010046657.1_pt1 | contig 13247 bp, 8 predicted proteins | sample 1021851 | NCBI WGS metagenome assembly FUFK01 (sample SAMEA51879418, study PRJEB19060) | metagenome | reverse complement strand
TGAAGATCCACATTTTGGTTTAGTTGTTTGACCTGGTTGTTTAGCACAGGGCTTTCCTGAGTATTTACCGCCCAGTTGAACCCAACCAGGGGTACCATCAGAAGAGCGACTCTTGCTAAACCAGTCGCGCAAAGAACTATCACCACTTTTGTTTTCATCTAATCTCCAATTCATCGTAAATGAAGGAACAATTACTTATTATTTAGTATTCCTTGTTTTAGTAACTTTTGCAATTCTGAAGTTGACCCAACAAAAACTGCATTATTAGTCACATTACCACCTACTGGTTTTCCACTATCTTCCTCAAGATCTTTTAGTTTCTTTTGTAAATCTAAAAGTTTATCTGTATTGTCACCAACACTTTTTAAAATTTGTCCAGCAACTTCATATGCTCTAGGACTGTCACTTTCTGCTGCTAGTTCCATGATTCCATTGAGTGCTTCTTGTCCCTTTTCAATTAAGGAATACAAGTTACCTCTAGTATATTCATAATCTTTAGTTACATCATCTGTCTCTTGTTTAGGAATTGGCACAGCATCCTTCTTAATCTCAGTAATACTAGACTCGATTGACGTGTCTAGTGCTTCATTAATTTGGTCGAATTTGTTGTCTTTCATCATCCGTCAACATCCTTTCCTTCACTTGGACTATATTTAGTTGGAGTCAAATATATTGATGTAGTTTCATTGAATCCAAAATCATCACCTTCTACAATTAACGGATCATCGGCAGCAGTAATCGCTCCGTCGTCGTTGTAATCTTTCTTTGCTTTTGGTGTAGTTGTATATCTGACACTCTTTCTTGCGGTTCTTGTATTTGTATCTTGGTAGATATCGACCATAACCTTCTTGATGATTCCATCTGGAGAATCTGCGATTGCACCGAAGAGTTGAGTTTTTGCAGAAAAAGATAATGTGTAAATGAGTGCTCTACGAGTCGTAAAGTCTCCCTCATATTCGTCAGAAAAACTAATATTGTTTAGTGTAATAGGAACATCTCTTTTCTCTCCAATAGAACTTACTAGGTCTATTGTAACATTAAAACTTGGTTGGAAATATGGTAATATCTGTTCAATAATTTGTAAAGCATCATCATTTAATTTTGTAAAAATATTTAATTCAAAATTAAGATTATAAGGAACAGGCATGAATACCTTTTTCAAAGAACCACTAGGTTTTATAGTGGTTTTGAATGTTTGAGTAATTCCTGTTTTTCTTGTTGCATCATACTCAATACCAGTCATTTCAAATGACATTCTTGGTAAAGTAATTGCAATGTCTCTCTCATTTGTTTTACCTTGCTCAATTCTTGCCAAGAATTTTTGCATAGGACCATATGCTAGGGGTACTTTAATCGCACTAATATCCTTACCAGCAGCATCTTGATGGCGTAGTTGAATATTATTAAATAAGGTTCCGAAACCAATAATTGTTTTTCTTAGGATTTCGTGATAGTAATACTGTCCTAACATTAGAATTCACCAAATGGGTTTTTCTCAGAAAAATCTAAGATTAAATCTGCCTCTGTTTCAAAGACATCTCCTTCATTGAAGGCATCATAAGTATCTTCAAAATTATACGTCCTCACAGTATATGTAGCAGATGATGTAGAACCAACAACTGTTTCTCCGTCATAGAAGGTTCCAGTAACAATACCAACCTTAAGAACACCCTTAGTTGCATCCCATTCCCTAACTCTTGCTGTTGTACTGCTTGATTGCCCAGTAATTAGTTCATTGTACACATAAGTGCCAGTTCCGTTCTGAGGGGCACCAGAGAAGGTTACAGAAGGTGCCTCTGTATATCCAGCACCTGCATTAGTAATGTATACATTAGTAACCTGACCTCTAGAATTAAGAGTTGCAAATGCAGTTGCATCAATTCCACCAGCTGGTGCAGTTCCGATAGCAACAGTTGGTGCAGCAGCATATTGAGTTCCTGCTGTTCCAACAGTAATTTCTCCAACACCGAAGGAAGTTCCAGATCCAACTACAAAAGTACAGGTTGCAATAGCACCAGATCCTCCACCACCTGTAATGTAAATGGTTGGTTTTTCACTATATCCATAACCTGCATTTGTCAATCTAATTGCTTCTACTGCCTGTAATTGTCCCATAGCAGTTGTGATTGCAACAGCAGTAGCAGTCGTAAATCCAACTGGAGGAGAAGTGAATGTTACTAGAGGAGTACTGGTATATCCATATCCATCATTTTGTAANAATACTTGACCAACATAACCAGTAGTTGTACTTGCAGTTCCTAAAGCAGTGGTTCCATTTCCTACAATGTTTAATGTAGTAATAAATCCTTCATCAAGAACTGTCTTATCAATACTNTCAATACCTGTATCAAGTACCTCATCCTCGTACTCAAATAATTCACATCTAAGTTCAAAAACGTAGTTTTTACGAAGCATGAAGAAAGGTTTTTCTACTTCTACATACTTGATCTCAAATAACTTTTTCCCAAGTGGGAAGTATACTAAATCACCCTCTCTAGGGGTATCAAAGAATTCAACTTCATCATCATCCATCTGATCCATAAATGGACGGATAAAATCTGTAAATCTCTCTTTAGAAATGATCAAAGATACTTCATCTTTTAGAGTGATTCCAAATTTTGTCATTATATCTCCATTACCTTGGAACCCATCATAGTTTTGCAAATAGGCTTCAATAGTAAAATTATCATCAAACTTTGATGATTGCACTTCTTCTATAATTGATTTTTTATTTACAAACTTCCTTGGAATGTATGTTACATCGATACCATACATCCTCAACTGTTCGTTGATCAAATCTTGTACGAGGTTCTGTTCTCCAGTGGAACCTTGTATAAAAAAAGGATTAAGTGCCATTATCCAATAAGATCAAAAGGTGGAAGTTCGTATTCGCTAATCATTGCCTGTCTCAATTCGGCAAGTTCTCTTTCAGCATCGTCATATATTGGTCTACCATTTAATTCAATACCACCAGGAAGTTTTACACCTTGGAACTTAATTAAGTTTTGACCCCATTGTCTTTTAATCAATGCGGTGGTATATCGTTTTAAGAAAGAATTATTCCAAACTAACTGATTAGTTGATGGATCAATCGCTCTGTAACAATCAATAATAATATAATCATCCACAGTTGCGTTATTCCACTCAATGTCGATATAAAGTTTTCCTTGAGTTTTATTGAATCTTATTTGCTTATCAGTTGTAAGTAATCTATCAATAGTCTCTAAATGACTCTTTACCATAGAGTAACTTAATAACTCACTAGCACCTAACCAATAAATGTCATTTAAGAATAATTGATATTTAACACTAAACATTCCACTAGAAATGCTACTACTATCAAATCTGAATACTTTATTTACTCCAATGATATCATCTGGAAGTTTTAAGAAATTGCTATTTTCCTCAAAGTTAAAAGCAACACTACTTCCAGTAATAGTAGCACTATCTGTTGTTGTAGTAATACCTGCACCTTGATTTCCAACTCTTGCCTTTCCTCTATCAATATCATCTTGTGTAATCTTATATTTTAAGTATTGGCTCTCTGTCCCATCAAAATGTCTCTCTTGCCAAAACTGCAAAGCATCATCGACTAGATCATCAAGTTGGTCATCATCAACATTGATTTCTAGTACAGGAGCACCTAATTGCCTTAGGCAATAGTCTTTAAATCCTTCTCTGGTAGATGGTTTTGCCATATTTACCCGCTTACAGTAATGTCAACATTTTCATTGTCGTTATTATTTAGAACGGTTACCTTCTGGGCAGTAGAGGTTTTAATTAACTTAGTATCTACCTCTGCAGATTTAGGAACAGTTATTTTTTGAGTATAAGTCATGTGGTTACTCCTGCTCTTACCATTGCAGAACCTTCTATAATATGGACTTTATCTCCACCAGATTCTGTAACCAAAACATCATATCTGTAACGACCTTCTTTTAATTTGTTAGTATCTGTTGCGGTCATTGTCAATTTTAATTCACCACCTGCAAGATCAGTAGAAGTCATTGCAAACCCTACTCCAGAACTAGCACCAGGATGTTTTTTCAAAATAGCACTCATTCCAGCACCAACTAAACTGTAAGAAGTCTCATCTGGATTTCTTAAGTTATAGGTTTCATTGAAAGTTGAACCAGTATTAATAACAATATTTTTATTGTAAACTGCTGCCATCAGAAAAAATATATACCGTTTAGTTATTTAGTCCTTTTATTAAATCTCTAATTAAACCTTTCAATTCTTTAAGATCTCCCTTGATTTCTTCAACTTCAAGATCCATTTTGTCAACCTTAGCAGTTTGCTCGTCTTGTTTCTTCTGGATTGCCTCAGACCTTTTTTTCTGCTGCTGATAGATTTTGTAAGAAGTATTATCCATATTCAAAACTGCACCAGTGCTCATGTCTTTAAAGAGACCTGGATTATCTTTTACTGGTCTAATATCAAGATCATCACCAAAATTCATTAAAGAGAATTCTTCATCCTTTTCTCTTGCATCTTCAATGTATTCAATATTTTTTTCTTCTTCTTTTAATTGCTCATCAAGTTTTTGCTGATCTTTATACATCTTCCAAATTTCTTTTTCAGAGTATTCATCCAATTTAGTTTGGAAGGCAAATTCATTGAAAACTGACAAATCAGGATCAGACATTTTATTATTAAAAAAGACACCTATATTTAGGTGTCTTTTATAGTTTATGTATATGCAATCGCTCTGATTGATCTGAACTTAGGAGGATCAGCAGCATTTGTACCAGACATCATAATCTTGATTCTAAATCCTGTGAATTCAGTTAGGTCTTGAGCATTAAACTCATACTGGATGAATTCATCGGATAGAGGAGCAGATGGTCTGATCTTTCTATCTGGGCGACCATTATTATTCAATTGAGTAATTACTTGATCACCTAATCCGTTACCATCAGTGTCTTTCAAGTTATCATAGCCAGGGAAGAGACGCCATGGAGCAGCACCACCTTCAGCACTTGTTTGAAGTTGATATGCAACACGGAAATCAGATGTTTCACTTCTGTATGCTTCAATAATAACTTTTAAAGCAACTGATTCATTTTCAAGAGAAACATTCTTACTTACGTAAGCAGATGCGTGTGGATCTTCTCCACTAATGTTAACACGACCGTCTAGTGCGTAATTGCTGACTGGATCATTAATTCTAAAGAATTCAAATTCAGTTGCACCAACAGTAGAGTCAATAGTTGGAGATACATTTTCATCTGTTGTTTGTAATGTGATTGCAGTTGTGAAAGACTTATTCCTGAATAATTCAGTGTTGTATGCGTCTTCGTTAACTTTAGATGCAATCATTCTTACATCACTAAATTCATTAACATTACCAAGATCAATATTCACATAACCCTTATCTACGTAAGAGACTTCATTTCCACTTGGACTTGTACCTGTGATNGTTCTAGCTTGTGCAGTAACAGAAGTCTTACCAGTAGGTTTAATAACTCTGTAGTTAGGTTTGATGCTAGAGTACAACAAGTTAGTTGTAGTATCGATTTCATCACCACCAGCAGCACCGCTATCAGCGAAACTTAGGAGTGGAGCGTTAACCAATGATCCATCATCAGTTCTGTCTGTACCATTTTGATCTCTTTGAATTCTGATATAGAAGTTATCAATATCAAACTCATAAGGGTCAATGTCATGAGTTGTGTTAATTCTTCTGAGAGATACACCTTGTAGTTCATACAAGTCAACTTCTTCTCCAAGAGTATGTGGGGTAGAAACTGTACCATCAACACCTCTAGTGCCGATAGTTAATGTTCCTGCACCAACACCAGTGTAAGAAATAAGTTCTTGGTCAACCAAAACATAACCTGGGTTTGTTGCAGTTACTGGCATTCCTTCAAATGTATCATATCCAGCAGTAGAAGCAACCGAAATTACCGTGCTAGTAGAAGTAACATCTGCAGATAGTTGTGTTGCATCAGCAAGATCCTTACATCCACTAATAGTAATCTTGTTAGATCCACTATACATTCCGTGGTTTGGAAGATAAACAATTATCATGTCACCTTCGTTAGAGGTAGGACCAGTTCTTGCGGACAATGTAATTGTCGTAGTTCCAAGTGCTATTCTTGTTCCAGAGTCATTGTAGTAAACAAGTTTTTCGCTAGTAACAAAGGTGTTACCACGTACATCTTCTAAGAATAATCTATCAACACCACTAGTTGCTTCAATTGACAACTGTGCTTGAGAACCAGCACCACCAGCGTCTGCTGTTGTAATACCGATAATGTCACCTACAGCATAACCATGTCCTGCAGTTACAATAGTTGCACCAGCAGCAGTTACGTTTCCATTTTCAACAAAGATGTTTGCTTTTGCACCAACTCCATTACCAGTAACAGCGAATAGATCAACATTATTATATTGACCATCGATGTAATCAGTACCACCAATAGCAACTGTAGAAATACCTGCGTAAGAACCAAATGTTAGGTCGATAGGACCACCTGTACTTTCAATAGTACCAAACTTATAGGAACTACCAGAACTACCACCTTCAGCAGCAGTTGCTTCACCAATCTTCCTACCAGTAGTAAGAATACCTGCCATCACAGTTCCATTTGTGACTGTATCAATACCAACGGTTACAGATCTAGAAATGACTTGGAATGAATCAGGATCTAATCTTCTGATGTAGTTGTTACTTACATCAAGATCTGGGTTGTGCATATAAACAGTACCAGAGGTAGCTGTAAATTTCGCTCTCTTAAGTCTGAATGTTAAATCTTCTTCCTGAGTTGGAGTCCAAATAGAACCGTTCTGAGACTTGAATAGAGAACCAGCACCCCACTGTTTACTATGCTGAGAGTTCTGACCTAATCCTAATGCCTTAAAGTTGAGTGTCTTAGAACCCATCCTTGCAAGGAAGACTTCATAAGAATCAGACTCAGACAAGAGAACGACACAGAATTCAGTGTTTGGAGCACAGAATACAGGAGACTTAAAGTTAAATGTAGTCTTATAAGTTTCATTACCTGCAGATGCACCAGTGTCAGGAACCAATGTAACTTGGTCTGGATCAAGTTTTACTTCAGAATATTCTAAAACATTTCTGGTTGGAATACCCAACTGCATTTGTCTGACTTCAAGGAATACTGGGAGTTTTTCATCCTTAGTATAGAACCAAACGTCAAGACTAGTAAGGAAGACACCACTAGCATCTGTTGTAAACGACTGTGCAAGAGGGTCTCTGTGGAAGTAAACCTTATACTTTGTCGTTCTCCAAGTTTCAATAACACCAGTAGACTTATAATCTGCTTGTCCTGAGGAGATCTTGGTAGATCCAGGAGTTGCTTTAGTATTGTTAATATCAGTGTTAAGAACAAATTGCTTAGTACCTGTCTTAAATCTGTTTGGAGGTGCAGGATTTGCAAGAGGATCTCTAATAAAGAAGCATGCTTGGATATCACCAAACTTATCAGAAACCAAACGAATCTGACTTACCTTTGCAGTAGCACCAGACTTTTGACCAGTCAGTAACATGTCATTAACAACATATCCACTGAATGAACCCTGTGCTTCTTCTGCCATAGAAGCAACGTCAACGTTTATAATTGTCGAAGACTTAGAATATGTCGTAGGAATATTCTGTGCGGTATTGTATGGGTTTATGCTATAAGTTCTATCTGGTTTGTTATACTTACCTCTCTTATGGTTAGGTGTACAAACTCTGAACTTAATTTTTGCCTTTCCTTTCTTACCAATTACAGTTTCACCAATTTTGAATGCACCTGTAACATCCTTGATTTCAAGGAGTTTTGGTACGATATCCAAATTATTACTTCCATCAAAGAAGTGGTAATACCTAGTTTTTGGTTTACAAGACAGCGCATCAACAAGTACGTTTCTAGAACGCATATACTCTTCCGCTTGCGACTTGATCTTCTCGACCTTATCTGCGGGTGTTGGCGTTGGTACGTCAACTTTCTTGTAAGTAGTGGTGTAAGTAGCGACGCGACGCATACAACGCCAGCCCCAGCCCCACCAGCCCCAATAGCCGTAGCGCCAACGATATCCATACCAACCCCATCTCCACCAATATCCATATCTCCAACCACGACGATACCAGTAGTACCCCCAATGCCAATGGCACCATCTCCATCTATAACGACCCCAATACCAACGCCAGCGACCCCACCAGCCCCACCAGTAACCAGTACGAACCCACTTATAACGTTTGGTAACAACCTTTACTGTTTTTTGCTTACCTTTAATCTTTACAGTTTGCTGAGTCTGAATCTTTCTAGACCAACTATCAATATCAGGTTTTAGTGTAATTGCAACTGCCCATGTAATAACGTTAAATGGGTTAATATTACTTACACCAGTTGCTGCAAGTTGTTTTACCCACTCTTTCTCTTCATACTTAAGCATCAAGAGATCACCACGTTTAACGACGTTCTCATCTAAAAGGTCATAATCAATTGTACTATCGTAAGTAGAAGATGTTGTTTCGTCTTTAGTTACAATTAATGTTTTTAAAGATGCATTTGATGGTAATGGTGTAATTGTACCGCTACCTTCATCACTCTGTTCACACTTATTATCTGGGTGTCCATCATCAATTTGTTCACTATTTTGGAAATTATCAGCAAAGAAACCATTTTTGAATCGTGCTTTACCACTTGCATCTCTGATGTCAACATTTTTTGTTTGCTCTTCTAACATAGAAAGAGTAACTGCACTTTCAAGAGCACTGATCTTTCTATCTAATTTACCAATATCAGCAAAGGTATATCTTCTTGGGTTTTCTAAATCAATATCAATAGAATCAGTTTCATCTGTATATGCAGGTAAAGTGATAGTACCCAATAACATATGGTCAGCATCTAAATCATCAGGTTCACCCTCACCAGGCACACCTTGAACAATAGATAGATCACCATTTTTATTCAAGAAAAGTTTATCAGTTCTACTTAAGTAATATTCAAAACTTACAACAGATCCTTCCCCAACTGCTAAAGGTAGAGCTGGTTTATTATCAGCACCAAAGTCTCTAGATGCAAAACTAAATGGAGGTGCAGTCGCAGTTGCTGGATCATATACAGAAACAGCAGGTCTAAAGTCTAAGACGTTTGTACCACCAGTAGTAGAACCATTTACTTCAGACTCCATATCTGGTATTAAACCTCTAAACACAGACTGTGGGTAACTATCTACAGTTACAACATCGCCATCATCTCCAGAAGGAACAGAGTAATAATCAAATACAATTTTTAATTGTTTAGTTGGAGGTTGACCACTAGTAGCAGTTCTCTTAATAGAAGCATAGTTAGAGAACGCATGTTCCTGACCATTATTCAATTCATATCTGTAAGTAATATCCTTATAATTTCCATTAACAATACTATCAATACTTGCAACAATATCACTCTCATCAAAAGAAATATCTTCTCCAACAATAAACCTAGCATCAGTTAGATATACAAAATCTACTTGAGCAGCACCAGGTTTTGCTACAAGTCTTGCAATTGCTTTACTACTAGCACCGATAATACTTTCACCAATAATCGCACTAGTCTGTACATTTTCTACAGAAGTTAGATTTAGTTTATCAAATGTAGGTGCATTACTATCAAAAGACTCATGAACAGCAATAATTTCAATAACCTCTGGATAGTTCAAACAAATTTTCTTGTCCTGAACTCTAGTTCCAAAAAATGTACTATAGGACAAACCATCATTTAAACTGTTATTTGCTGTAGATCCAGACTGTTTGTTTGCAGATCGGGTAATATTTACGACATGTGAACGATTAACAACCTTATTTTTTGCCTTGAATTGAGGTTTCTTCATTACAACGTTGGCAACAACGTTAGTCTGAGATGGTCTTAAACCTTTAAGTGTGATTGTATTTGAACCACTATTATATTCAAATTTGTTTGCTGTGATTGTTGCAATAACACCATCAGAATAAACAACACTATATCTGTCCTCATCAAATGCTTCAAATATAGCACCTTGAACACCACTGGTATTGGTGATTGTCATTTCACCAGAACCATTAGTTGCTAATGCAGTAAGTTGGGTATGGTACTCAAGACTTGAATTTTTTAGATCTACTGTTGCAACATCACTTTGTGGAAGAGCAACATACATCTCATCCTGTTGAATGTTTTGTACAATAGGTGTAAAAGCAATAATTGTTGATGTAATATCCGCTGCAGGAAGAGCACCAGTAGTAATTCCAATAACATCTGTAGTCGCTTCTATAGTAACTTCCTTACCAGTTTTTGCAATATCTTTTACTCTATACAATGTGGTAGTTGTAAAACCAACTTGTTGAACAGCAAGTAAAGAATCTGTCCTAATACCAGTAAGAGATTTACTATTAAGTGATACTTTACCAGTAGTGGTAATATTAAACTGGTCTGTTTCTTTAAATCCAGGAACAGGTTGACCAACTAAAAGTACATCACCATAAAAATCTGCCTGTAGACCTAGTGTAGAAGCTTGCTGATAAACAGATTTTACATCAGTACTATCAAAGACTCTTACATCTAATGTTTTTCTAGCATTCTCTTTAACACCATTAATATAAATTTGTTCACCTTGGATGAAGGTTCCAGATGTATCCCTTACAAAAATCTTAGCACTTCCAGTACCAGCTGCGGTTACATATCCAGATGCACCACTAGATTGACCTGTGATATATGCACCTGCAGGAAGTTGAGCAGCACTGAGAGGGTTGGCAAGATGTAACTTCTGATATAATGTTACGTCATAAACAAATAAAGTAAATGGAGTACTAGGAGATAAGTATTCTCCAGAACTTAAATTAAAAGAATAACACCTAGCATCACCAATTCTTTCACCTGCAAGAGTTGTTCCATTAGCACCTAATCTTTGACTGTATAATTGAATTTCTCTCTTAATTGCAGGATGTCCATAAACATTATTTACTTGAATTTGACTACCTAGATTATATGGAACAAAAGCTTGTTCAACTTTACGAGTTGTTCTTGGTTTTGGAATATCTAAAATTGTTGCAACAGGTTTATCGATATCATAACCTTTTACATATGCTTTACCAGATCCAATAGAAACACAAGCTAAATCATCAGAAGGAACATTACCTTCATCAGTTACTTGGTTATCATAGTAAAGACCATTATTACCTCTTCTATTATTCAAACACTCATGGAAAGTGATGTCAAAAGGTTCAACAAAGAAGTTACCAGTTTTCTCAAAATCTCTTTCAGCAATATAATCTTTAATAACAGAATATTGTGGTTTATTAGGAACTGTTAAAAGTACACCTTCTTCTACTCTTAAGAGTTCAATAAAACTTGAGTCATTAAGATCAGTAAGACTCTTTTTAACTAAGGTAGTTTGTATTTTAAATCTATCAGCACCAGGAGCAGCAAAGTTAGTGAAACCCTTTGCATTATCATATAAAGTATTATCTTGCTTTGCGTTTACAATTTCTTCACTAATTTGAAGACCGACTCTGTATGAAGGAGCATCGTTTGCTTCGTCTAAAACTACTGTTTGCTTTTTAACGTCAACGAAGTAACCTCTGAAGAAGAAAGTACCTGCATCTACGTGAGCAGCAGAACCTATTTGTGCTGCANTTGTTGCAATAGTAACTGCAAAAGTGTTTCCACTAGAAATNGTTGTATTTCCATATACGACGTTTTCTTCAGTAATTAAAGTCTCTCCATCTTGGAAAGCACCTACATCATTACTAGCTGTACCAGAAGTATATTTTATGAAAAGAGTAATATTACCACTTTCTGTTTGCGAAGATAGAAGAACATTTACGATCTTTGCTTCAAGACCTGTTTGTTGTCCTCTAATCTCTTTTCCTACAAAGGATGAAATATAATCACTAACATTTAAACCAAGGAAAGTTGATTCAATCTGAATTGATTGATAATCAAAATCATAGCTAACTCCACCAGGTATTACAACAGATCCATCTTTGAAAGTATGTCTAGCAAATTTTTCAATCTGATTCTGAAGAATAGATTGAGACGTAGTTAATTCTCTAGCCTGTACTGGAAAACCAGGCTTAAACAATACCCTATAGTAATTGTTTTCTGCGTCAAAATCGTCATAATATGGATTGATATTTAAATTGGTTCTTTGTGGCATTGTCTCAGTTTAGAATTCCAGTACGATTTTTACGTCTTCTCTTTGTCTCAGGTTCCTCGAAACGGTTTGCCTGTTATCAATATATATAAGCTCACCCGATGAGACTTCAATTTCTGGACCAGAAAGACCGCTTGTGAAGTTAATTCCAAGATCTATTAGAGCACCTGCGCTACTTACTGTATTAATACCAGTAAATCCTGTATTGATTGTGCAACTTGCAGAACCAATTGTGACGTTCGCTACGGCACTTGTAAAGGCATGTTTGATGAAAGATTGACGAGAAGCAAATGGGTCGTCTTCTTGATTTGTTGTAGACTGGTTAAAGTATAAAGATCTATCTTGAGCATATCTAACAACATTTGTTGAACTATCAAAAGATGTTACCCATCCAAAGGCAGTAACACCAGCACCGATAGTTTGAGAAATTTTAGATCCTACGTTAATTTGCGTAATGTCAGAAATTGTATCTAAAACAATCGCATTTGTGGAACTAAATGAATTAGAAGACTGTACAGATGTCGAACCAACAGAAAGTGGGTTCTTAAGTAGAGCAACTTGTGAGAATTTTGTAGAAGTTGGGAAATCACCGATATCGTCAAAACGAGCATAGATCAAAACTTTGTCAGCACCTAATTCATTATATGCATTAAAACCATGTCCTTTTGTTGGTGGAATGATTGGAATTAAGAATGCTCTATCAGTAATAGATCCAGTATTAATTGAAGATAAATCAACAATACCAAAAGAATAACCACTACCACCAGATGATACAGTGGCACTAGTAATCTTACCTGAAGTATCTACAGATAAAACTGCCTTTGCTCCTGTTCCATCACCAAGGATATCAACGGGTTGGTTTTGCCCAATACCATATCCCGCACCTTGTTTTTCAATATAAACTGTTTTAATTTGATTCAGGTTTACATCCGAGTTTCCATTATCTCTAACCGCTGCAACTGGACCTGTAGCCGTTTCCCATTCATTTGGTACAGGTATGTACTCCAAAGTATCAAACTTAATAATATCTCCAGGTGAGACAGTATACATATATTTCCAAACATAACCATCTCCACTATTTCCTGCCTTTGAAGGTTCTAAGTCTGTAAATGTTGGTTCAT
>FUFK010043613.1_pt1 | contig 13247 bp, 26 predicted proteins | sample 1021851 | NCBI WGS metagenome assembly FUFK01 (sample SAMEA51879418, study PRJEB19060) | metagenome | reverse complement strand
TTTTTGTTACTTTTAACTCCATTGTAAAAAAACCATAGTTTTCATGGTATCCTACTAGGTCAGGAAAGCCAAAAGATGCCCAAGATTCAATGCGTGTCCAGATTATTCCAGGTGTATTTTTCTTAACTTTTTGCCAAAGTTTAGACTCTGTTTTCACAGTAATTATTCAACCAGAATAACGCAACGATATTTCTCTACTGCACCTACAATTTTGTTCTCAACCAATCTAATTTCTTTGATGTTAAACTCTTTTTGCATGGGGCTCCTGCCCTCTGGTAGCAGTAGCATGACNCCAGCNTCNGCNCCTTCTGGTGACTTACAAAACTTTTCCAACACCTGCACTAGTGTCTTTGTTTTGTAGTTTAGATAACCTGANTTCAGGTCTTTNTGCATGGGTGATGATAGGTCTATTTTCTTCATCGTCTCTTTCCTTGTCCTCTATATTTTTTGAAATTTCTACGTTTGTGTTTGTTCTTGGGTCTGGATCTTATACTCTGTCCAATAGATGTTCTCTTCTTTGGACCAGGTATGTGTTCGCTGTATAGCTTACTCTTCTTTGCCAACTGTATACTCTCCTTCTATCAAGACTTTGTTGTCTTCGTATATCTTCTTCATCTTTGCTTCTAAATCTTCTATGGATAGGTCCTCTATCTTACCAGTCAAACTTATTTTTTGTTCGATATAAAGTCCTGCTGCTTTTCCTCTTGCGACTTCCGCATTTGCAGCAGCCGAGAAAGCTCCTTTAGATAGAGCTGCTTCGCGTATACGGCCGAGTTCTGTGATGTGTTTCTCAAAAGTAACTTCATATTTCTTCTGTACCTCTGATCTGATTTCTCCGATATATTTAACAACGAGTGGATATTTGTTTGGATTGCGAAGCTCAGACGCGCGCACGTGAGCGCTGCCCTCTGCATAACCTGCTTCCAATGCACATTCTGTTGGTGTCTTACGTCCTTCATTGTAAACCAATAACTCCGCAAATTTCTTTTGTTGTTCTGATAATTGTTTGGGTAAACCCATAGCGTAAAGATAAGTTAATTTACTTTTGATTACAAGATTATTCTATGATCTTTTTTATTTTGAGTCGGCCCATGTCTTCATAGACTACAGCCTCAACCTCGCGGCAGTTCATGTATATTCCCTGCTGTTCTTCTCCGATGTTTCGAGCGATAATACGTTTCTGCTTGAGACAGTCGCTCAGACCCTCCGTCGGCACCATCTCAATTGTTGAACCGTTCTGTATCATCAGTATTGCAAATACAACTTTAATGGACTCCATTTTGTTTTGACTCCAAATCTATTAATCTTTCCTCATGGAATTGTATAACCATATCGTTCTTTAGTATCATNGGTATCTCTGCTTCCATNTGTTCTTTTANNTTNTCTACNTTNTCNCCAAGNTATTCCACGAGCATGTATAATTCTTGGACNTGNGGACTGACCATGCCNCCTTTGGGCACCGAATCTATAAACGTATTAGCTGCNTCTAAATCTTTGTGTATCAATCTTAGATCTGACTCAATTGAATTAAGTCGCTCAAGAACCCCAAAGCCGAACCAAGCGCCCACAAGACAAGCACCAATAATAGTGAGTAAGTTACGAACCGGCATCGAGACGGCGGTGTTTTCATCGACATCTAACCTTTTCATTACAATAACGGATTATCAAACTCTGCCTTTAGTTCTTCTATCTTTGCATCAANAAACTTGATAGCTGCATCATTNATTTTNACATCANCTTTNATTNCTTCTANNTCTTTGATGATACCTGATAGATCTACNGTCTTCNTTGANTANAAACTCTTTGTNTTCTANNTGTGCAATACGATTATTGAACTCACCCCACGCCATGAAGCCACCACCAATGGCGCCAATGACACCAAGTAGTGCAGCGTATGATGATAGTTTACTGAACATTTCTTGCATTTAATAACTCCATAAGATTTCTGTATGCATCGCTNGTNTTCNTCTTGTNCTCTCGCATCTTAATCTGATGCTGTACNACAGGATCTGTNCCTGCAATGCTTGCCTGNGTAGCATATATGGTTTTGTCGTAGCTTGCAAGACTGGCCTGCATGAAGAACGCNGGGTCTCCGCTAGGTAGTTGACGTGCGTCAAACAAAGCAGCATTTGTGTTGAAATAGCTAGAGATGTCAGCCTGTGTGGACGTCATCTCACGAGACACAACTTCNTTGATTACATCGAGCGTCACNCTGACTCTTTGCATTTCGTTCTTTATCTTGCTTTGTATAGCCTTCTCTATGGCTGCAACTTTTATATCTAGATCAACTTCCACATCTGAGCTAGGTTGTTCTTGAGCTGGCTCCTGGATTGCTTCTTCTTGTTTGGCAATCTCTGCTGTCGGTGCTGGTTCGTCTGTAACAACTTCTTCGCTGCTGGGTTGCTCTGCAATTTCTTCATTTACTATTTCCTCTTGTATTGGTTCTTCTTCGATTGGTTCNGGTTCTGTTTCCATAACAACTTCTTCAAAGACTTCNTCTATAAACTCNTCTTGCATCTCCTCNGTAAATTCTTCTGNAAACATTTCCTCCATAATTATATCTTCCATGTATACCTCCTCCATCGGAGGCAGTTCTTCTAGCATGTCTACCATGACAACATCCACTGGAATAAACTCTTCCACGAAAACTTCTTCGATATACTCAGGTTCAAAAAAAAATTCATCCATCGGCATTATGTCAAACTCTTCTACAACTTCTATCTCTTCAAANACAGGATTGAATGNGTATTCAATTTCTGGTGGTGGTTCAAGAAATATATCTTCTGGTATTGTAAACTCCATCAACTCAAANTGTTCTAANTGTTCTTGCACATCTTCTATCTCGTCTTGACCAGGACATGTNGGTGGNTTCTTTTGCCAACAATAAACTACACTGGTAGACGTGGTGGTTGACAGTGTGTTGTAATCAACAGTGACTACAGGATCGCGAACGTCAACGCCGGCGTGGCCTCCGTTGTAATTTTTGTTGCCTTGTATATCAAAACTAAATCTTACAGTAAGTGTGCCGTGTTGGTTTTGTGCATCAGGTGCAAGTGTGAGCTGATTAGAATATGGGTTGGTTTGATAGTTGTGGTTTGTTGTGTCATGAAAGGTTGTGCTTTGTGTTGTTGTGTCAACACCGTTGGTTGCTGTTTGTGTAAGTGTGACTGTTGACTCGACAGGATTCCACCATCGTATCTGTGCACCAAAGGTAGATGTAAAACCAAGCTGTAATTCTTCTAACGACAAATGATCGTCAGAGTCTATTGTTGTTTCTGCATACTTACCGTGTTTGCCGGTCAACCATGTTGACTCGTTAATGTCAGAACTATCAGGAAACATTGTGCCTACCCAGCTGCCATCGTCGAAGTCTTGTGAAACTAAGTTGCCTGTGCTTGCAGGATTACCAGATGTTATTGTTGTAATAGTTGTAGTGTCACCTACGTTTGGCGTGTCTTCTAAAATTACTTCTGTTGCATTACTGACGGAGAATATTAGTAGGCTCACCATTGCTATCAAGAATATACTTATCCTTAGCATCTATATCCTCCAGTATTTCATTGTCTACTCTCTCCATGTATCTTAGTGCTGCTACATACTCTTCGTAGTCTGGTCTTTGTTTGTCGTATTTATTCCATTCATCTAATGCCTCGTCACCAATCTTGCCATTGAATGGACATGGTGTACCAGCATGGGCCATAGCTGAGAAGACTCTGCTNTCTTGACAGAGTATAGATACAGCTGCAACTTTCATGTTAAAGTCAAATAATAATTTAGATAGTTTCATTCTTTCACAATTCATATCACGCTTTGTGATACCNATGCTGCCACCTATCAATGGCTTTTGTATTCCAAGTCCTACACCAACAGTGCAAAGATCTTGTGACATTGCAGATATACCTGGAGCTGATGCTGATGGCACAGTCCTGGTGTCGCCTGTGTAGCTGTTGTTATTGTTTGTTGTNGANTTGTTTGTGGTTGTAGATGANGANGAACCTGACTGATAGTTTGTTGTTGCNTCACTATGATAGCCACCTGTAATTGCAGTGTTTGTGGCTGATGATCCTGTAGTTGACTGTGTATTAGTTGTAGCTCCTGCGCCTGTCACGTCTGCAAATGCAAAACCAATTGCAAATGCTCCCAAGAACATAGATATTGCCAAAGCTAAAATAACATTTTTAATCATCTGCATCTTTTAAGTTTTTATAAAAATCATCAAGGGCATTGTGTTCACAGTTTAAACAACCACAATCTTCTATTGGACACTGTCCACCGTGGCTGCAATGACAACTATGTTCGCAATGTTTGCAAGTTAGCACTTCCATCTTCGTCTAGCCTGCCTCAACCTTGAGTTTGGATCTCTGGCGGCCTTCGGAAATTTTTTCATCTGTCCTGCACTACGAGCACAGAAAGACTTTCGTCTTTTGGCTGCTTTACTTCCAGGTTTTACTTTTCCTGTTACGGCAGTTTTTAATTTAGATCCTGGGTTGTCTCTTCTATACTTTGCAACACCTGCTCTGGTCATACCTGCACCAGCTTTTGTAGGTCTAAAATATTTTTTAGTCTTAGGGGGCTGTTTATCCCTTTTTCTTGCCATCACGTTCTCCAAGTAAAACTTTAAATTTTTGCACACGGTTGCGTGCGTTGCGCTCAGACTTAGCGTTCTTTTTGTCTAACGCTGTTTTAACATCTCTACGTGCTTTCATCAACCCTTTTACTAACTTACGTTTATAAGGGCCTTCTTTTAATGGAGATTTTTTATACTTTTTTCCTTTTACGNTTATGTGNTTTNCNGATGGCATCTTTACCNNNTTTNAATATNNTAGCNACTTGGGTTTTNCCCATTACTTTCGCCCTTTGTTCGCCCACAGTAAGGATTTGAATTTTCCTAGCAAACGTCTTCGGAACCTTTTTAACTTTCGCGACCGTCCTTCTAGCATCGGCCGGAGTCGCGAACTTAATTCTGACAGTATCTTTTGGATTTTCATCTGTATATAATCTCCTTCCTGAACCTTTTGGTTTTTTACCAGTGCCTACTTTGGGGTCGGCCACTAGACCATACCTTTGTAATATTGACTATANCTAGGNTTAGAAACACTAACTCCNCCNAGNTCTGCATCTATCATAGACCCAGTGTATCCACCCATNGCTGCTTTTTTTCTTGTAAATGTTTTTACATTAGTTGGTTTACCACCAACACCTTGTGCTCTAGCTCTTTTACGAGACACTGCTGAGCGTCTCTCACCTTCAGTCATTCTGTTGGCTTTAGCTCTTGGAACACATTTAGGGTATTTTCTTTTGGCGTCTTTCTTTTGTTTTGAACGACCGCACTTTGCAAAGCCTCCACCTTTTTTCTTGGAGCCTATGTCAACCCAATCTTGTTTGAACCATTTGTCTAGTCCTTTGTGTCCAGACATTTAAAATCTCTTCGTAACTTTTGATCGATCTTTCATGATAGCACCACATCCTCTAGCGACACCACCCTTGTTCAGGCCTTGTCTTTTCAATCTAGCTGTTGCTTCCATGAGTCCACCTTTTGCTTTGTTACCGCGAAAGTCTTTTCGTTTTACCCCAGAGGGATCTTTTATTTTCCCTGCACAGATCTTAGAGGCATAAGCATTAGCATAAGCTGAAGGATAAACCTTAAACTTTCGTTTTGCTGCAGCCTTACCTCTGGGACAAAGTTTAGTCATTTATTTTTTCTCGCAGTTTGTGCAGCTCTTCTAAAGTTTGCTGCAGTTGGCGCGCCCTTGGCTCCTTTTTTTCTCATCTTCTCTTTCGAACCAGCTTTAATTCTACGTTTCTTAGCTAAGATGTTTGCATATAAACCTGGACGCTTGGACATTACATCATGTCCTTTTTCATCATACCGCCGCCTCGACGCATAGGTCTGTTAGCAGCAGCCATTCCGCCACCTCTCTTCATGGTGCGTTTTTTCTTCATTTGTTTTTTCTTTTTCTTCATGGCTTTCTTTTTAGCCATGCCGCCTCTTTTGAGCATTTGTTTTTTCTTACCCATCATAAGCTATTTCCTCCTAGTTTTCTTTTTAGTTTTTTTCTTCTTTTTGATTACACCACGTCCAATCAAAATGTCTTTGAACGTAGTTTTACCATCACCAGATAAATCTGGAAATGATTTTTTCTTTTTAGGTTTGTGACCTGGCATTCCTGTATCTCCTATAGGATTGTCGTTTTAAAACTGTACCTCCATAATAATCTGAAGGCCACTTGTCATAATAGCCAGTCTTACGTAAATTGTCACTAGCTTTTTCTAACTCATCAAACTTTTGTATCAATATCATAATAAACGTATTCTCAGAGTCCCAGCCATCGGTGTCTAGAAACTCAACAGGCTCCTCGTCCTCCTCGTCGTATGGATGAGAACCCATTATGTATATATCTTGTGGCACAAATACCAGGTTGTAGGCATGTATGATAGCGTCTATCTCCTCCACCTCATACTGAATATCATCACAACCAACTATGACTATTTGTATATCTGGTTGTTTTGCCAGCTCGACACCCTCTAGTATGGTATCTAAAAACTTTTTATGATCATGGCACTCTAAAATCCTGTATGTTTTCTTTAGTCTTGCCATTCTTGCGTACGGGCACACTGGCACATCACCTAAGTGTTTGTTCTTTGGTTCTAAATATTTTTCAGACCAGGTAAGAATATCGTCAGTTATCGATGTCATTTAAGTTTTTTTGTAACATATCTAATAACCAAGGGTTGTCTCTGTATACACCCATCATTGCATTAGATATTGTATTTACTACTAATTCTTCTGCGTCGTCTTCTTTGAGTGGTCCGTTTGCTTGGTTGAGAGAAAATATATATACCACTGCATGTAAAATTTCATGCCACGTTGTATTGCAACGTTCTTGCGGTACCAGCTGGTCTTGAACATAGATAACACCTTCTCTAGGTCTATACTCACCATAACTTTCTGTCATGTCATCCATTATAAAATCAGGTCTGACATATTTTATTTTTATTGTTCTATATCCTACCTTGACCTCTTCTGGTCTGCCGTTTGCCGGGACGACCATGGAGTCTGTTATTTTCTTTTTATCTTTCTTCATACCTATTTATACTATTAGTGGGGATTTGGGTCTACCGCGTAAAAATAAAAAACAAAAAATTGCCTCGCACGCCAAGTGCACAAAAACTGCCAAAAATTGACCTACTCTACCGCCATCTACCGCGTAAAAAATCGTCGTGGTAGACTGATTATCTAATAAATTCATACATTTAGTTAAAAATTTACCGTTACCGCCTCTTTTTCTAGAAAGAAAAAATTTTTTTACTTGGGGGGTCAAATCTCCACTATAGTACGGGTTGGTAGGTGTTGCAAAAATATCACACTTCGTCGACGTTAATTCTTTTTGCTTCGCAATAGAAGCCCCATGTCTTGAGTCGACGTCCATCTGCATGGATGCCATGTATCCTAAACAGCTCTTCAACCAGGTCTGCTTTGTTGTCCCAGATGTAATCCAGGCACTCACCACGTCCGTCAAACTGTTTTGCTTCGTAAGTTGTAGAACCATAATCACCCGGCCCCTGATACCAAAGCATCGCTGTTATTATCCATACCACTGTAGAATTCATCTAGTCTCCTCAAGAATTGGTGTTTTGCGTCTCTAAACTCCTCTCCTTCTATCATGAACTGTTGGTAATATCCATCTTTACTGCACATCATAATGACGCCTTGCTCGATACTGGTACCATATACCGCATCATGCGCCATGCCATAGGCAGCCATTTGTAAAAAATAATCCCCGATCCACTCTCTTTGTTTCGGTTTATTCGTTTGTTTAAAGTCAATAATGCTGACCTTGTCCTTATACTTCGCGATCAAATCTACACTACCCGCATACAATCCAGGGTAAAATAAGGTAGCTTCTATGCCATAAATTTCTGAACAGTCATTCAATCCCCGTTCCACGATTATTTCTGCCATCTTCGTAGCTTCAACGCCAAGCGGAGTAAGGTCAAGGGACCGTTCGCCACGGATTAGATCTTCGAGGTACTTATGCATCGCTGTGCCTCTTATGGCAGCATCTCTCGTAATTTTTTGAGCTTCGCGCAATCCGACTCTTTGTCGCCATCGGTCCAGGCTTTCTTGTTTTTCTTTTGGTTGTGTTTGTCCAAGAACAGTGGTGACTGACGGGAGCTTCTGCTCTTGTCCGTCGACGGTGTAATGCCTAAGCCCTGCAATATTTGCGCGTGAACTTTTTGGGTATACATATCGGTCAATGATTTTCAAACGTTAATCGCTTTGTGAAAGAACACGATACCATTCTCATAGTCGATATCGCATGGGTTGTTGTGTAAGTCATACGGCGTGACAGCAGACATCCTGGCCCAGTTGGTGTGTCCAAACTTAGCCTTGCACATCTTGTCTATTGTGTGTGTACCGAGTTCCTCAGCTGCCTCGTACGGCGGGCCTGTGTCCTCTGGTATCCAATCTATCTCAAACTCTTCCATTTTTCTTCTTTTTCTTTTTCTTCTTGCGTTTGTAGCTGGGCTTGCCACCTCTGCCGATGCCAACTGTTTTACCACCTTTAACGCCTACTAAAGAAAATACCATATTACTCCTTCATCGCGTATGGATCTGTCGATAGCATACGCTGTTTCTTGTCTGGCTGTTTGCCAAGTATTATATCTTCCATGTTTTTGTGCAGATAGTTTGCCATCTGACCAATCACATTATCTTGAGATAGGGTGTCTACTAAATCTTTCAAGGACTCACCGTGCTGTAAACAACGAGATATTAGTTTACCTGACGCTCTGAGTTCTCTATCTAAATATGAATCTGTTGGTTTGAGCTTGATCCAGAAAGCCATTGGTGTAATACCTGTTTCGCTTGCAACATAATCTAATATGCCGACCACTCGACGTTCGTCGATTGGTAAAGCGAAAGTTGCACTCATCATCCTATTCGGAATCTCTTTTCTCATCTTTGTATTGTCCTTAATCAAAGTCATTTCGATGCTCCTCGATAAACTGATATAGATAAGCATTTGTTTCTTTTATCTGTACCATCTCGTGCCACATTGTATCAATGACACTATACATATTATACATGGTGACGATATTTACAATCATTAATCCTAAACTTATTGTTAAAATTACCCACACCAGCAGATTGCTAGTGTACCATTCGAGCTTGATCTTGAAGTCTTTCATATGCTCTGACCTTCCTTTGGTTTATCAAGTCTAATTGTTTCATATACCAAACGCGTTTCATGTCTTCATCTTTTGCGGCTCGCATTGCATGTTGCAAATTACTCAAACGTCTGTCAAAAGTTGTCATATTGTTTCTCCACTTTTCATCCATTTCGGTTCAACTCCCCCCTCTACATTAACCCGACATTGGCTTGCTGGCAACCATACTTCTCCCTGACTATCACATTGTGGGCAGTTTACCTGGTGTGCGCAGCCTGCTGGCATACGAATAAAGCCATTTCCAAAGCATCTAGGACAGATAGCCTTAACGTCGTGATCGCCCGTTAGATCTACCATACATGCCTCTTAAAAGTAAAATTTGGGAGATTAATTTCATTGTCTCTCATATATAATAAATAATAATTTTTATTGTTTTTTTGGACATGCATTAATTTATTAAAATGATTTCTAAAAGCCTCTAAAAAAACCTCTTGTAATATTTCTTTAAACTCTGCACACCAATAACCTTTAAAATCTTCTGTATAATGCCATGTATAATTTTCCGTTTTAGCCTTTTCATCTATTGGAAAATTAGCATATCGTTTACTAGAGGGATTCACCAATTTACCATCCCTTGTTGTTATTATAAGTTTAAACTCTTTTGTTTCTTTACAAAATTGAATTACATAAGTTCCCTTTTCCATGTAACTTTTAGAATCAACATCTCTTTTTAGTTTTTGATCAACCCACATTGTAGACAAACTTGCGTGAACATAAAAATTACTAGCACAAAAACTTAATTTAGTAATTCTTTCTGCATTTCTAAAAAAACCACTACATTTTATATTTCTTAAACACCGATCTGCTTCAAACAAACTAGAAACATCAATTAACCCAGGATATATTTCAAAATAATCAACAGGACTATCTATTATTCTTAGCATTTTTTTTAATTTAGATTTACTAGTGTCTGTAATCTCTATTATTACAGTTGTTAAATTTTTCATCACTTCTCTTGGACCCATTGATTTCATGGAGTTTGTTGCTCCTTCATAATTAGTAAAATCAAAAGGTGGTTTATCAGATCTACTTTTCAAAACAGATATGTCGGCTATGAATGCAACTTGTGTTTTTGTTTTTTTATATCTTTTTTCTACGTCAACNNNTCTTATAACGTTTTCAGCAAAAATCCATTCTATCGGACATAAAGCAATGTAACCACGATTCGTGTATGAATAATAGTCCATCGAACAGCGCCAACCCTGTGAGGGTGAAGGTAAAAATTTACAAACATCTATTTTTTTTCTTAAATGATGAGCAATTACCTCTTTTACAATTTTATGTGTTACGCCCTCACCTCTAGAAACACTAGTTATTGGTTTATCATCAATTGTTTTAATAATTAATTTTGTTAAATTATTTTCGTAATTTGCCGTTAGATCTACCATTTTTCTTCATCTCTTTTGTTAACATATATTCTATAACTTTTTGCACACTTACTGGTACTTCAAACCTATTTTGTGCTAAACTTAAAAGTTTTGCGTGTGTGTCCGTTGATACTGACACTGATTTAAATTTACTTATATCTGGCATTTTGTCTCCTTATTATATTATTATATGGGATTATATAGGTCGAATATTATATTTGACAATAGTTTATTTTAATTTATTTTATAATTTTCATCTTTGTGCTGGGGTGGTCACTACGTGATATCACCCCAGTTTGCACCTTTTTCAAAATCTACTTTGTTCGGGACCTGTAACTCGACCGCTTGCTCCATAACATCAATAATTTTTTGTGCCTCCTCAACGCTTGATACTGAGATATCAAGTTCATCATGAATTTGAACATGTGGTATTACTCCTTCCTGGTACAACGCNAACATAGATTTCTTTGTCATGTCAGCTGCTGATCCTTGTATTAGTTTGTTTAGTGCTTTGTATGTGAACGCTCGTTTAATNCCCGGTCCGTGCTCCCTGAGCGCCTCCGCGTGTCTCAATGGTTTCTTAATACCAAAACCATGCGGCTCCCAAAGATCAAAGTGACACAAACGTCCACCGATCGTTCTAATCTTACCAGAGTCATCGGCGCGTCGCGCCACTGCTTCTGATAACATTTTTACAAAAGGCGCTCGCTGGTGATACGTCTTCAACAGTTTCTCAGCTGCGTCTTTCATAAGCCCTAGTTCTGCCATGAGTTTATTCTTACCCATGCCATACATAATTCCTAAATTAATTGTCTTTGCTTGTTTACGTTCGATGCCGGCCATGTCAGCGATCATCTGGTGAAAGTCTGCGCTGCCATCGTTGTACGCATCAACGATCGAGCCTGTGCCCTCTAACTTCATCAGCGATGCAAAGTGCACTAATATTCTGGGTTCTTGTTGACTGTAGTCAAAGCAGCCCCACTCGTGTCCTTCCTCTGGTATAAACAAGCTTCTAATCAGCGGTCCAAGATGCTTGTGTCTTGCAGGAATCTGCTGGAGGTTCGGGTTGTTGTAACTAAATCTACCTGTCACTGTGCCGCCTTGATCAGATCGTATCTGGTTAATCTCTGCATGTATGCGGCCGTTGTGTTCGTGTTTGAGTATCGTATCGATAAATGTTGTGTTTGCTTTGTTTATCTCTCTTGCTTCGTTAATTAGTTTGGGTAGCTCAGCAGGGTGCGTTGCAAGAAAGTTTTTTGTAAAGCTTGGTGTGCCCCTCTCTGTCCTGTCGTATGGTAGTTTTACTTTTTCAAATGCTTTTGCAATCGATGCAGCAGCCCAGATCTCTACATCAAACCCTGCTATCTTATTTATATCTTGTAATAATTCTTTTTCTGTTTGTTGTAACTGTGCCTTGACAGACATTGCTTTTTGCGCATCAACACGCACACCTTTAAATTTCATATCAACCAGACACGGAAACAGACTTGTTTCTAAATTAAATACATCCCACAAATCTTGTTTTGATATTTCATGTTGTAATGCATGCCACAACTTTAATGTGATCTCTGCATCTTTCTCTGCATACTCACCAACAAATGGTGCAGGTAATCTCCACATCTCTGCTTTTGGATTGACACCAAAATCTTTTGCAGCGTCTTGTAAAAGTTTTTCNTTCTTACGCATGCCAATATAATCTTTACCAACAGAGTCTAGTGTATAACTAAACCTGTTCTCGTCTATTAAACTTGCAGCTATCATCGTGTCGATAATGCCACCGCGTATTTGAAATCCAAGAGACCTGATCCAAGATACATCGTACATGGCGTTGTGAAATATTTTTGTAGCGTCCGTGTGTAAAACTTCTTCGAACCAGTCCAGGACTAATTCACGGTCCATGTTCCCACCACCTTCNTGCGCGATAGGAAAATAGCCGGACCAGCCTTCGACCGCGACTGCTATGCCGACTATCTCCCCGTCTCTTCTTACCGAACCTGATCCCATTGTGAGCAGGTTTGGATCTCGTGTTTCCAAGTCAATTGCTATTTCTAAATGACTGGATAAATCTGGTAATCTGTGTGGTGGCACCCACTCAGTCTCTGGTGTGAATAGTGGTTGTTGCAGTGTTCTCAACTATAGTCCCTCTCGATTATCATATCGATAAAATGTTTCGCTTTCTCAAGGCTCTCTTTGCCTCCCTTATCTTGATGTCTTACGATGTACTTTATAGCAGATCCTTCAGCGAATAACAATTTGTTTTTATTGATAAATTCGCTAGGCTGTATCTCGTATTTTTTATAATGGTCGCCTCCGACCTGGTTGTCGTATGGGTTAGACATATGTGCATTCTCCTGTTTCTACATTTACGTTTAAAATATTGACACCAAGAATTTTTTGTATTGGTGTTAGTGATCTATTAATTTTGTACCCATCTCTTTTTCTCACGCATTCTGATTTTACATCTATCAGTATGACTTCGTTTTCTCGTATGGCAACAAGATCAACAGCTCCTTGTTGTGACATGTTCCTGCAAACCAAATATCCTTGGTCCCACAACCACATCGCAGCTATGTATTCTGCTTTGTCACCTTTTATGTGTTCATGAAATCTCACAACATGTACGCTCTGTCGTAGTTCTTTGGCTCTAGT
>FUFK010069836.1_pt1 | contig 13250 bp, 14 predicted proteins | sample 1021851 | NCBI WGS metagenome assembly FUFK01 (sample SAMEA51879418, study PRJEB19060) | metagenome | reverse complement strand
AATAATTATCTACTTTTCGAGCTTCTTTTAAAGCACTGTCAGCTTCTTTAGCTCTTTCAAGTTGTGCTGGAGTTTCAAAAACACTTTTCTTTTGAATATCTTTTGTATATCTATCTTCTCTAATTTCATCTGCTAACTTCTTAGCTTTTGGTGCAAACTCAGCTAACGCCTCAATCATCTTTAAAGGCATTGCTGCATTTTTTAAACGAGTTTCATCGTTTTCTCGTTCTAATTTCTCACGCCTGTCATAACTTTCATTGACTGATGTATAAGTTTCAGCAATAGCTGAAGCAAAGTCAGGAGCTTCTGTAAAATTAAAAAAACTGTTTGTCATTATGCCACCTCAAAATTAACATCAATCAAGTCATAATTAACAGCCATATATCCATTACGAACAATCACAGCTTCTGGCTTAACTTTTAATACTTCATCAGCCATAGTTCCTATGTATTTAGTAACTTCACCAATGTAGTTAAATGTATAGATACCTAAACCTGAAATAGATTCAGCTATCTTTTGAATATTTTCTTTTAATCGTCTATCAGAGCTAATAATAAATGGTGACGCTACTTGCATACCAATACTTAAAGCTTCTGTAAATGCAGCTGCTCCAACGCTTTGCATAACTGGTTGAGGTGGTGCAACATCAGGTATGGGCTGGAATGCAACCTTAGCAAATGCTTGATCTCTAAATTGTTTATATTGAGATTGCTGCTTGGCTGTTTTTCTTGCAAGCTCTCGATCATTTAACATAAGTTGTCTACCTATTTCACCTACTTTTTGTCCATACTCTGCATAGTCCATAACTTTTCTTCTTCTAGTGGATTGACCAGTTTGACCTGATGCAATCAATTTAGAAGCAGCACTATCCTTGAGTAAGTTTTGTAGTAAAGCTGCATACTTAATCTGAGCTTCACCTCTTGCAAGGTTCATCGCTTCTTGTTTTTCAGTAGCAGCACCAACAATAGCTAAGTTTGCATTGTCTACATCTTCTTCATACTTAACTTTTTGAGCGTTATAAATGGATATCGTTTGCATCCAGTTACGCTCTCTACGCTCATTTTCATATTTGTAGCGTCTTCGAGCATTTTCATTGGCTGCTCTAGCACTTGCCCCTAAACACACGGCAAAACTCCATAAAAGGTAATTGATTAGGTCCGTGTTTTAATTCCCTTAAAAATTTGAACCCTAGGAATCTGAGTAGTTTTATATGAACTTTGTTTCGTTTATCAACGATGTTCCAAAGCAACTTCTCTTGTCTACTTTCCACATATCTTTTAGCTTCTCTTGCAAAAGTTAGTGGGTACTTATGAATAGCTGGTGTACATAGCATCCAGATTCTGCCATCTTCTTGTACGCCGGCTACTCCGGCTAGTTCACCGTTTGGAACTGTGAAATATACGGTGTCTCCTATTGAAGAACACGCTGGTATAGCCACAACAGGATCATGTCCATGACCCTCTTCTACTTCTCTACGGTCATCTGGTAAAAGATTAGAAGCTACATCAAGTGCAGCTTCCATCGTTATTGGGTGAATAAATTTAGACACGTGAATAAAATCTATTTGTAAAGTCTCCTTCCCATGCCAATGAATAAATTGTGGCAGGAGCAGGATGTTCTGATTTAACGTTTATTGTTAAGTTTGTATTTCTCTCGTAACAAGGTACTGTCTCTATAATTTCATTTACAATCGGTAATCTACTAGCAGATACCACACCAGCTAAAGCTAGTTCTCTAGTCTCTGTATAGTCAGGTTTACCTACTCGTTTAAGAGTTGTTGAATAAACTCCTAACGGTCCAAAACTAAACTTAATTCTATGTATGATTAATGATGATTTAGCATCTGATCTATATTTATTTCCGTCAGCTCTAGTTACATATAAGGTAGGAATTTGAACATCCATTTCATAAAGATAACCAAGAAGTGCGGTATCATTTCCAATAGCTGCTGTAGCCGTAGCTGGGGTTCCAGCATATAACCATTTGACTGTATTATCATTTACTTCAGTAGTTGCTGTACCTGTTGGTCCACCTGATCCGGCAGAAGTACCAGCTTGTGTACAAGTATATAAGTTACCACCATTCGAAACTTGACTACCTAGAGTGTAAGTAAAATTTGCTTGCCAAGCTTGACCAATTACTATAGTGGGGTTAGAAGAATAGTTGTAGCTTGTAGAAATATTTATTGCTGTAACTTTTCCAGCAGAATCAATTGTACTTGTTGCAGAAGTAAAACCACCTCCACCTGAAAATGATATTAAAGGAGGGGTAGTATAGCCTGACCCGGCATTTGTTATTGATATAGTCTCAACAGCTTTTGACCAATTACCATCAATTTCAACAGTATTACCACCAACAACATTAACTAAACTTGCACCAGTATTATTAACTGAAACATATCTACCAAGTTGGTCGCCAGCATCAGTATCATAAACCGCTAATTGTCTTGTGCTTTCGTACCCAAAAGGTTTAGCCACTACAGTTTTTAAAGTAGTAGGATTATATACACCATTTTGAATGGTAGACATATGATCTAAATGCACACGATATATATAATCATCTGATGTATCAGTAGTTCCTTTTGTATCAGTTACAAAATAACCATCATCATTTAATTTTAAAGAATATTTAACTATCTGATCTTTATTGTTATTACGAGTAACTATAAATAAAGCGTCATCTAACATGCAATGATATTGAATATTTCCAACAACTTTCCATTTAAACCAAGCTTGTAAAATTCTGGAATCTCCTGCATTAAAATATCTAAATCCAAATATTGTATCTGTATCTTTAACACTAAAGAAAACAACTGAGTTCTCTCTTGATTCAGAAACGATACTGATATCTTTATCTAAATATCTAGAAATAACCTTACTTTGATCAATAACATCTGGTTCACCTTGTCTTAATACATTAGACATTTCAAAGAAACGTGTGTATTTATTTGCATTATCTAGAAATGCAACCGTAGTACCTAGTGAAACTGGATTTGTTTTTTCATTAAAGTTATAAGATGATACGTTATTTATCTTTGCAGTTTCTGGAGTTAATATATCACTATCAGTTGTCAACATAAATTGTTGATTTTTAGTAAATAGCAGTAGACCAGCATTAATTTGAATACCGTCATACACAATAGCTGGATATTCAGAACTACAAGAAAGATCAATAACATCTACAGGTGTAAATGTAGTAGCAGTTTTCGACCAGAAGTTAAAGAATGATCCCGGTCTTGACATGATTATATTTTCATCACTAAGGAAAACTAATCTATTTCTAAAGAAAACTAATTGATTTACTGTTTTTCCTACGAATGAAGGCTCAGGATTAGTTAGATCATCACCTACTGGACATTGGTCCCATGTGACTTGTGAAACAGTAAAAGTACCGTTAGCTTGTCTAATAAGCTGAATAGGCATAGTGCCAGAATCAAACTCTATCTCTCTTCCGGGTTTTGCACATTCTTCCCAAACTCCATCTCCATCTCTATTGTTATTACCAAAGAATTTTACGTAATAATCATCTTCATCAGCTTCACTATTAGCAACTTTAACTACATATCCATGTTTACATTGTGAAGGTAATTCACTAACTTCTGAAACTTCACTAGACATTACTCTTAGTAAGTCTTCACTTACTCCAGTTATATTAAAGGAACCTGAAGGTCTAGTTATATATAAACCACTACCAATTACTTGAACGTTAGCAGCAGTAAAATTACCAGTAGCAATAATTGCTGTTCGTATATCTCCAATAATAGATTCTTGAGTAACAGTAGTTTGAGTATCAAATGATGTTGGAGTAGGTCTGATTAAACCAAGATTAGCTTGAACTGCTGAAGTACTAACAGCTTCAATAGTTACTTTGTAGTAACCATCCTCCATCCAAACATAAAAATAATCACCTAATTGCCAACCAAGACCACCATAAAGAAGATCAAATGTTGTTGTGTATCTTGCTTGATATGTAGTTGTTTGACTTGTTCCAGAACCAGTTGTAAAAGGTACTGATTGTCCAGTAGTCCTTATACGAAAATATAGATTCTCTCCTCTATTAACACTATTATTGCTGGAATCTTTCACATCAAGAGTATAAGTGTGACTTCCAGACACCGCATCATCAGTTAAATTTGCTCCGTCTGTAGCATTGAAAACTCTAGTTCCTACGTTTGGTGCATATGCGTCTCTAGCATCACCAGCCGCAGCATTACATCTTGTTGTTTGCGTAATTCTTGAAGCTCTAGTAGAAACCATTGCTCCACTAGTATTACAATAGTTATTACTAGATTTAACTAGTTCTACATTAATTCTTGTTGCTGTTGTGACTGTTTGGGTAGTTGTATTATCGTAGAGATTGACCCCATACTGTCTAGCATAAGCGGTAGCTTTTAAATCTATAAATACTTCAGGAGGTCTCACAGGTTCAACAGTAGATGACATCTCTACTGTTTTAGTTCTATTAGTTAGAAAGGTGTAGTCATTAAGAGTTAAGGTCTGTATTGAATCATCAGACGTATGTTTTAAATAAAAATGTAATTCTGGATAAGCCGTTAAAGCAGCATTAGAACCTCCACCTCCAGAAATAGTTACAGTCGGATATGAAGTATATCCTGTTCCTGCATTCGTAATACTTATAGCGGTAATACTTCCACCACTAACAGTAGCAGTAGCAGTAGCATTAGAACCTCCACCTCCAGAAATACTTATGGTAGGTGCAGATGAATAACCTGTTCCTGCATTATCAATACTAATGTGTGCAATTTTTGCAGCAGTAAAGTTTACAGTTTTAGTAGAACCATCACTACAATCCCACATATTAATATCACCATCTCTATTGATTTGTCCTATATAACTTTCTGTCTCATCTCGATAATAGGAAAACCATTTTCCGTTTGCATTTGAATTTAAAGCAGCAGTAGTATTATCACTAATTGATGCTAGTAATTTACCTCCGGGACGCTTTAGTAACCCATGTGTTACATCAGGTATAACATTATTAGCGACACTAACTTGTCCCGGTATTTTTAATTCATCTGGCTGTTGAGATAAACCTCCAGTTAGCGTTGGTATTGTTTGAGTAACACTTGACATTATCTTCTACTGATTACTTGAAAAGGTTGATAAGGTCTATAAGCTGTTTCATGCGGCCACCCCATAAAGGAATGATCACCTTGATTACAGTCATATTCCATAACGTTCGCTCTAGCAGTTTGTTCTTGTACTTGTAATAAAGCAGCTAATTCTCTGTTAGAAACAAGTTGAGTTGCAGCTCTTACAGCAGCTCTTGAAATTATGTATCTTTGAAATGCTGGAGGTACATCTTCAAAAGGATAAAGAGTAACGATATCTAAATAAAGATCTTCAGTAAATTTATCTGTATGATTTACAAGATCATATAATCTACCATTTCTTTTAACCAAATCCATTGTCTTATCTAGATGCTTCATATTGAAGTCATAACGAAGATAATTACTAGGAATCTCAATATATTGGGTTGTTGAATCTGGAGTTACTTTTACGTGTTCTTCAGTATTAAAATGCCATCCTTCATTCTGAACATCCTTGTTTGCTTCAGCTAATAAATTATAAACAAAAGCAGTTTCAGGATTATTAAAATTTAGAGTAGTTAAAGGAGACTGTCCTATGCTACCCAAAATTGAGTTCACAGCGGATAGTTCGGTATCGGGGTCAATTGTTGTAGTAGCCATAATTTTAAATATTTATAGTTGTTTTTGGTTTTCTAAGTGAACCAGTACTGCCAGTTCTACCTTTGGAGCTTCCTGTTTTAACACTACTTTTTCTTCCGATTTTTAAAACTGCTTTTTGAGGAGATTTTTTTGTTGGTAGGTTTTGATTTAATTGAAAAACAGGAGGACCTACTGAATCATCGAGTGCTTTTTGCCTTAGTGCCATCTCTTTCTGTATCGCTTCTATTCTTCCAAACCAAGAATTCTCACGTTTATAGTTCCTTTGAGCTTCCATATTAGCTGTTTCTGCTGCTCTCGATTGTTCTTTCGCAGCCGCTCTTAAGTCATTAAGATTTCTTGGGTCTCGCCCCTCCATGTGTTCTGTTCCGTAGCACATAATATTAAATATTTATAGTTGTCTTTGGTGTTCTAAGTAAACCAGTACTTCCAGTTCTACCTTTTTTGTTTCCCGTCTTAACACTACTTCTTCTTTTGATTTTTAAAACTCCTTTTTGAGAAGATTTCTTTTCTGGTAGGTTTTGATTTAATTGAAAAACAGGAGGACCTACTGAAGCAGCAAGTGCTTCTTCCCTTCGTTTGCGAGCCTCATGAATCCTCATCATGCCACCTATCCAAGGATCATTTTTTGGATCAGGTTTAATACGTAGAGCTTCTGATTCTGCTAACTTACGTGCTTTCTCACGATTTCTAACTTCATTAAGGCTTGTTGATTGTCCGTCTTCTCCGTAGCACATAAAAAAAAAAGGGAGCCGAAGCTCCCGTATAAATGTATAAATTTAGAATGCAGCGTCAGCGGAACCAACGTGTAATTCTACGCAAGCAGCAGGGTTTAAGTAATCTGCTCCCATTGCTAGGCGACCAAGTATTACGTCACCTTGGTAAATAACAGAGATGTCTCCATTAGTTACTTGAACTTGAGGTCCGATAGCTTCTACTACACCAGCAGCTTCTCTTTGGAAGATTAAACCACATGATCCAGCAAAGTCACCAGATTCACCATAGCCATTGTTAACACCAGCAATGTTGAATGTACAAGCTGAACTTGAAATAGTTCCACTTGCAGTATCAGTAATTGTGAATGTATTAGCATTAGGTACAGTTGCAACTGTGTAAGTACCAGAAGTACCAGCACCAGCTGTAGCATCAAACACAACCTTATCGCCAACAGAAATACCGTGAGCAGTAAGTGTTATTGTGATTGTTGTTCCAGATCTTGCATAAGTTGCTGACTGCTTACCAGCAGCTGAATCCATAGATTGACCTACGAATGAACCAGCGTTAGATATAGTATTAGCAGTACCGAACTTACCTAAGAATGGTAGGTTCATTGACTTATAGATCTTGATACCAGCAATAGATACAACACCTTCTCCAGACTGTAAACCTTGACCTTGAACGTCTCTGTTGATTAGTCCATTGTCACCTGTTTGCTGAATAAGAGCGTAGTACTGTCTTGGGTTAAGAACAGCTACTCTGCCTTCAGAACTAACTCCTTTCTCATCTAATACAGCAGCAGCGTCATAGAAACCAGTAACAAGGTTTGAAGCATCAGTAGCTTGTGTATTGTTCTGTGTAGCATTTAACTGAATCTGTGTACCACCGGGTTCTACGAAACCAGTTGCAGAGATTGGGGAAGCCTGACGAGCACCTTTTGCAATTGCTCTGAAAATTTTTCTGTCATAATTCTCAGCAAGTGCATAACCGATCTTACGAGAGATCTCTCCTCTTAAATCATAATGAGAAAGTGTCTCGTCTAGGTCATACACGAATGCAGAACTGACTAGAAGGTCGTCCATCACAATAGTCTTCTCGGCTACTGGAGGTGCTTTATCACTATTACCAAGAATTGGTGTTCCGGGTGTGTGATAGTCGCTTGTCATACGACCTGTGTAGATAAATTGAAGACTCTTACCGTTCTTCAATGTACGCTTCATAACTAAGTCACGAGCGATTGTGTTATGTTGGAATCCCTTAAACATCTCTCCACTAAAGAGTTTAAGATAGGTGGCGTACTTGTCACCAGCTCCGTCATAACCTACGCCGGAAGATAGATTAATTCTACCTATACCGACCTGATTAGCATCAGCCATTTTAAGTTAAAAATTAAAGGTATATTTGTTCGTCTACGTACGTAAAAAGTTTCGAGTCTCACTTAGACTCATTGATATTTGTGGTCTATCCCACCGTCTAGACGGCTAATTGGTATCCTCCGTAGAGGGCAAAGAGCCAAATTGATTAGGGAGGACTTGCACCTCCCAGACCGCTTAACCGATTAATCTTGTGTAAGCAACGCCACGATATACGAAAGTAACTTTCATGGTTATCTCCATATACTAAGCCCCGTTCCATGCTTAGTGGTCATGCGTCCCGTGAGGGATGAACGGACGTGTCGTTAATAAGAAGGATCACCTATTAGATCTTCCTTCTTTTCATATTCTTCTTGTCTATATTCCTCTAGTAATTTATCTACCTGTTTCTGTAATTTTAGAATTTCTGGATCTTGTGTTTTCATACTGTTCCAATGGCGGATAACGCCAGAGCATATAAATAAGTTAGTGATTAAAGTTAGATATAAACAAAAATTTTTCAACCAATTTGTGGGGCTGTTAGTGCAACTTGTGTTGACTCAGCCGAAGCCAAATCAAGTGGGAAGTTATGAGCATTACGCTCGTGCATAACTTCAAATCCGAGGTTAGCTCTATTTAATACATCAGCCCATGTTGGGATTATCTTTCCGTTGACATCAACTACTGACTGGTTAAAGTTAAAACCATTAAGGTTGAAAGCCATAGTGCAGATTCCCATGGAGGTAAGCCATATGCCAACCACGGGGAAAGTAGCAAGAAAGAAATGTAAAGAACGAGAATTATTGAAAGAAGCATATTGAAATATCAATCTCCCAAAGTACCCGTGTGCAGCGACAATATTATATGTCTCTTCATCTTGCCCAAATTTATAGCCATAGTTCTGCGAGACTTCCTCTGTCGTTTCTGCAATAAGTGAGGAAGTAACCAAACTTCCGTGCATTGCAGAGAAAAGAGATCCACCGAATACCCCAGCCACACCAGCCATATGGAATGGGTGCATGAGGATATTATGTTCTGCTTGGAATACGAACATAAAGTTAAAAGTACCAGAGATACCAAGAGGCATACCATCACTAAAACTCCCTTGCCCAAATGGGTAAACGAGAAACACAGCAAGAGCTGCTGATAGTGGTGCTGTATATGCTACGAATATCCATGGTCTCATTCCTAATCTGTAAGATAGTTCCCACTGTCTGCCAGCGTATGCTGCTACTCCTATTAAGAAGTGGAAGACAATAAGTTGATATGGTCCGCCGTTGTATAACCACTCATCTAAAGTGCCGGCTTCCCAGATCGGATAAAAGTGCAGTCCTATTGCATTGGAGCTTGGAACTACTGCTCCAGAAATAATATTGTTTCCGTACATTAACGAGCCGGAAACTGGCTCACGTATGCCATCTATATCTACAGGCGGTGCTGCGATGAAGGCGAGTATAAAGCAAGTAGTTGCAGCTAGTAAGCAAGGAATCATAAGTACTCCAAACCAACCTACGTAAAGGCGGTTCTCGGTACTTGTGACCCACTCGCAAAACTTCTGCCAGTTTGATTGTGTGCTTTCTCTTGTAAGTGAGATTGCTGCCATTAGAAAATTCCTGGAATTATTTGTCCTGTTGTTACGTAAGCTCCTAGAGCTGCTACGAAGCCAAGCATTGCTGCCCAGCCATTAAATCTTTCTGCTTCTGGTGACATTAGTTTTTGTTTTGGTAATAGTTGTATAGGGGGTTCGTACGCATACTCGTTTTCGAGCAGCGTATCGAGGTCTTTAGTTTTCATTAGAATTGAAGGTCTGATCTATTTAGTTTCTCTACAACATCAGCACGATATGCTGGATCATTGTCGTAACGAGGGTCAGCCATAGCTTGTACTAATTGAGCTTGACTTCTGAATACATCGCCTTTATTATCAGCAGCTTTGCCTGAGAGCATTCTTCCTTCGTAGCCATTTGCATTATCGTATTTAGATTTAAGTGCATCAACGCCTAGTTGAATTGCAGCTGCATTGCCTGTGCCTACTAGATTATCAAATGCTTTTATCTCATGTGCTTTGAGATTTTCACTTGCCCAATTAACTAATTTGTTGTATTCAGATTCTCCTCCTACAGAGTTCTGTATCTTATTAATTTCTTGAGTAGTAACATCTACTTCTGCCTGAGCTGGTGGTGCATTTTTCTGCATCTCCATGTAAGCCTGAACTAAATCTTGGCTGCTCATTTCAGAAAACTTTTCTAAAGTTTCTGGAGATAATTTATTATCATTTGCAAAGTATTCTTCGTTAGCAGATTCTAGTAATGAAACTGCTTCACTCTTCTCTGCTTTAGGTTCTTCCGATTCTTTTACTTCTTCGGTTTCTTCCCGCCCTTCTTGTGATACGGCATCTTCTTTATCTCCTAATTTTTTTTGTAGTTCTACGTATGCCTTTTCTAAATCTTCGGCACTTTTATATTTACCAGCAAGTAATTCACCTTGCTCTTCTACCATCTTCTCCCCAACTTGCAAAGAGTCTTGCTCTTCAGAAGTTAAACCTTCTTGTTGAGGAGTGTCATTTACTGTTAATGTTTCTGCCATTATTCTTCCATAGGTGGTTGTTCTTCATCCAACATTTGTGGGTTCTTGCTTGGGTCCATCAAAGGACTGCCAGCCATCTGCCCAGCTTGGTCAACTAAAGATTGTTGTGCAGCTGCCTGTTGTGCAGCCTGTTGTTCTTCTGCTAATTGCTGTTCAGTCTTAACAAGATTAAGTACATCAATACCTTGTGCAGCAGCTAAACGTTTGATAGCTTCAAGCGGATTAAGGTATTGCATCAATGCTTCTGGTCCTAATGTTTGTGCAATAGTTCCTACGAATGCTGTTAATGATTCTCTATCTTGTCCTCGACCTAGTGCATTGACTCCAGCAACGATTGTTGGACGAACAATATCTTTAGGTAATTTTGGAATCTGATTTGATCTTTGTAAAACTAATAATGTTCTATTGAGATATGGAATAAGAAACTCAATTACGAGTAATGAAAATATTCCTCCGAGTTGTTGTTCAAGTTCTAGTTGAGTAAGGCGTACCTCTTCAGCTGTAACTCGTTCAGCATTCCTGACGTTCATAACAAGGAAAGCTTCTAACAATCTTTTTTCAATAGCTGATGCCATGTTTGCAGCTGTTGAGAAATCAGCAGTTTTTCCTACCTGAATTACTGCGACATCTTCCGGTCTACCTTGAACGATGGCTCCGTTTCCAGCCTTTGCAATGGTGGCTGGTTTGGTAGTTGAACTTGGGCTGACTAAAAAGACAACCTTCGAGGCAGCAGCTGCTCCTTCGATTAGTGATTGGCTTAAACCATCAAGTGATTTAAGATCTCCTAAAAATTCTTCTACTCTTCCACGACCATAGTCTTCTCCATCAACTGTATTGAACCGTAAAGGCAACCAGGGACTGGCGTTTTTAGGTGCAGTACTTCTTGTATCAGGAATAATTTTATCAAATGCTTCTTGATGCCATACCCATCTGCCACTAGATTTATCTAGTTTGACGTATGTATATATAGTGACATCATCATTTGTTGTAGAGCTTTCGTCAATGCCAGTATTTGGCTTTGGTTCTGGTAGCTCGATGTCCAAAACCTTTCGACTAATAAGTTCCTTTGTAACTATCTCTAAAACGTTACCATCACCATCTCTGTTAATGACATATCTAGTTAAAGGAAAAGTTTTAAGACCATCCTTACCCATAAAGATCAGTGCATTACCACCCACAATTAAATGTTTTAATGCTTGGTGTACTGCTACTCGATCATTACTGGCAGCTATATAATCCATGATCATCCTTTCCATCTTTGAGAAAGAGAGGTCTAATTCACTTCTTATCTTTGGATCTAATTCTTCTCCTAACTTGTCATCACGTACCTGTAGCTTGAAGAAACTTGTCTGTGGTGGGAGGACAGCCAACATAAGTTTGGCTGCCAACGTTACTACACACTTGGCTCCTACTGATTGCCAAGGTACTGTTAATGATTTGTGGTTTGGTCTTGATGATATATCGTCATCAATTAAATAAGGCAACGTGAGTTCAGAGCATTCAACTGCTTTGTCTAGGAACATCTGACGTGCAGTTGATAGCTGATTATATCTCTCCCGTGCTTTCACTACTGAATACCTCCAGTCTGGTTAGTGTTACCAGTATTAATGGAAGCTTGTTGTCCAGAAGTTGTTTGAGTAGTTCCTTTATCTATTCTTAAATCTTTTGTACTACCCTTCTTACCCTTTTTAGTACCGAGTTTTGATTGAGCCTGTTGTATTGCAGGGTTGACTGGTTTTACTTCTGGTTCAGGTAACTCATCTGGTAATGGTGGTGGGGAAGGAGGTACAGGTGCTGGTGGTAATGGTGGTGGAGCTGGTGGTGGGGAAGGTCTTCTAAAGATACACATTAAATTTCGTCCTCCATAATGGAATTTATATAATCAATAACGCTGGCTTGACCAGCTCTATACATAATTGTGTTTATGTCTTCTTTGGGATGAATAGGTTTCCATCCAAAGTTTTCCTCAAGTCTTACTATCAGCTTGTCTAACCTTTCGTTGTGAAGCTTAAGAGTATTGAGGGAGATTGGTGTTTGCATGTTCAAAGAAAGCTGGCATACGTGCAGCTTTGGTGGCATTAAATTCTGGAGCTTTGCCTTCATACATCAAACGATCACTAGCATCGAGCCAAAATTTTTTGCTCAAATATTGATCGTCATGTATTTGATTTAAAGGTTGCATGATCCAGTTAATAGTTGCCTTCCTTAATTTGTCTAAGGAAGGACTAGGTGTAAGACCAAGCTCTGCACATACCAAACTATTTGTTGCTACATGTATTTGCTCGTCTCTAGATATATCGGCACTTACTGTTCTTAAACCAGCGTCACCATTAAACCGGAAGAAAGGCAGTATTACAAAAAAGATTGCTCTTTCTATTACCAGTGCTTTCAGTATTGTGTGATCTGGGTGGGCTATCCACGCTTCTTTAAGGCGTAATGCCTCGGCTTCAGCTTTATCATCTACGCCTAATGCGTTAGCGATATATCCAAGTGCTAAGTCATGGTTGTCTTCGTCTTTTATGTTTGATTCCAATAGTTCTCTACTCGTCTGAGGAATCTCAGAGAGTGAATCAGATACAAACGCGCCAACTGGACATTCCATGTTGCGTACAGCGAGAGCACGGTACACCGTTTCTTCTGCGCCATATTTNANTTTTCCTTTNGTNGTCTGGACCGGTGTCCATTTNCTTTTTCNNNTTAANANTTTTTCGTAGGGGTTCATTGTTGACAGTCACAAGCNATTTCATCAGGTTTGTTGCTCATTANNTCTGCCAAGTAATCNTCAACTTCGGANTGNTCTAATGCTGCGTAAGCATCAGACTTATCTTGAGTGTCGCCCATTACTTGTAAAGAATAATAGAGCGAAGTCTGTGGACTCTTCAGCCACTC
>FUFK010076195.1_pt1 | contig 13251 bp, 16 predicted proteins | sample 1021851 | NCBI WGS metagenome assembly FUFK01 (sample SAMEA51879418, study PRJEB19060) | metagenome | reverse complement strand
AAGCAATAGAAGATGCAATTTCAAAAACTGAAAATTTACCAGATAGTCTTAAATACGTTAATGACAGAAAAGAAAAATTTGAACTTCTGTCAAATGATATTGAAAAAGTTAAAAAATATGTAATGAATTCGATATGAAACTTAAAATAAAAGATCAACTACCAGATACAGAAATTTTCCAACTTGTTGATGGAGAGCCTCAAAAAAGTAAATTAAGAGAAACTATTGGTAATGGTAAAGTTGTATTGTTTGGTTTACCTGGGGCNTTTACATCAACTTGCTCCAAACTTCACTTNCCAGGTTTTGTAGCAAATGCAGATAAAATCAAAGCAAANGGAATACAAAATATATTTTGTTTATCAGTNAATGATCCTTATGTNATGAATGGTTGGGGAGAGATTAATAATACTGGAGATAAAATTAAAATGTTNTCAGATCCNTATTTGTTATTTACGAAAGCAATTGGTGCGGAAGTTGATCGTAATGCAAAAGGAATGGGAATTAGNTCAAATCGTTATTTAATGGTNATTGAAAATTTNANAGTNGTTAATATNCATGTTGAAAAAGAAACTAAAGAATGTGGTTTAACNTCAGCAGAGAACTTATTAAATAATCTAATNTAGGTAGGGCAGTTCTGTTGCCAGGTGCNCNTAACTATAAGTTGGCAGCATCTTTAGCNAGTAAATCTACTTCATTATTNAATTCATCAGTTGAATGGGCTTTTACCCAGTTCCAACTTATTTCAAACTCATTATTTAGTAGATCTAATTCTGTCCAAAGTGCTTTATTNCTTACNTCTTTTTTGTTTGCAGTTTTCCATCCATTTTTTTTCCAATTGTGTATCCACTCTGTTATTCCAGACTTNACATATTTAGAGTCAGTAAAAATTTGAACTTTGCTTCCTTTTGGAATTTTTTTAAGAGCTTCTATAGGTGCTAATAATTCCATTTGATTATTTGTAGTATCACTTTTACTTCCTTTGATTTCAGTTTTTTCCCCNTCATTTANTATTATTGCTGCCCAACCACCATTGCCAGGATTACCAAGACATGAACCATCGGTATAAATTTTAATCATTAAACTAAATAATCCTTATAGTTTTTTAAATTATTGTGAATTATCAGTTTTTGATAATATTCTCTTGGATCNTTAATTTTTATCAAAGCAGTTTTTGGAGTATTTGTATAGTCGTAAAGTCTTGTCAGAAAATATCTCATCGCAGCAGCTCGGCATAAAATATTCAATGATTTTTTCTCAATTCCAGAGATCTTTTTAATACCCTCATATCCTCTAATTAAATTTTTAACCTTTTTTTTATTTAATTTAAATTGTGATTTTTTTTTATCAAAACAAAGAGCATTNATACATATNGCTATTTCATACATANAATAATCATTTGCGGCAAAATAAAAATCNATAATTCCAGAGATCTTATTTTTTTTAAAAAATATATTATCTATAAAAAGATCACCATGTATTATTCCATTTGGCAATTTTTTTGGCCATTTATTTTTAATTTCTTTAAAATTANTTTTNAGAAATTTTTCTAAATTAATGAATTTNTTTGATTTAAATTTAATACTTTTTAATAATGGATTTAAATTNTTNATATTCATTGAGTTTTTTCTAAANAATNTNATTTTTTTCGAGGAAGAGTGCATTTGAGCAACAGTTTTTCCAATATCATAACAATTNTTCANATTAAGATTTTTTTTATCTTTTCCATCAAGAAANGAAACAACACAAGCAACCTTATTCTTTATTTTAAATAGATATTTTCCATCACGATTTTTTAGTGGTTTTGGACATCTTATTTTTAAGTCGTTTAATTGATCCATTAATTTCATAAAAAAAGGTATTTCCTTTTTTTGGACTCTTTTCTCAAAAATAGTAAGTATAAACTTACTGTTTTTTGATTTTAATAGATAATTAGTATTTTCAATACCTTGTTTGATNCCTTTAAAACTTAAAAATTTTTGNTTTTCAAATTTTTTGTTAATNTATGAAATNTCTTTCTTATTTATTTTTGTATAAACAGCCATTTAGTTTAATTTCTTTGGAACATGGAAAACAACGTTTTCTTTTATAATCTCCACTTCTTCTATAGTGACTGTAAATTTATTTTTCAATTCTTTAATGAAATTTTCGACAAGTATCTCAGGGGCAGAGGCACCAGATGAAATTCCAATTATATTTGAATTTTCAATCAAATTAAATGGAATTTCACTTTGAGAATGAATCAGTATAGAATTAAGACAACCCGATTTCTTTGCAACTTCCACTAATCTTACAGAATTAGAGGAATTTCTACTTCCAATTACAAAAAATAAATCACATTTTTTTGCAATATTTTTAACTGCCATTTGTCTATTTGTTGTTGCGTAACAAATATCCTCTTTCATAGGCTCTTTAATATTTGGAAATTTATTTTTTAAAATTTCAATTATTTCTTTTGTGTCATCCACAGATAAAGTTGTTTGAGTAACATAAGAAATTTTTTTGTTATTTTGAGGTTTATATTTTTTAGCTTCATCTTCATTTTGAATAAGATCTATTGATCCAGTAGGTAATTGTCCCATTGTACCAATAACCTCAGGATGGTTTTGGTGGCCAATTAAAATTAAATGATAACCAGCTTTGTGAAGATTTTCTGCTTCTCTATGTACTTTGGACACCAACGGACATGTAGCATCAATATAACTCATGTTATAATTTTTTGCATCCTCGGGTATTTTTTTTGGAACCCCATGAGCTGAAAAAATAACTGGTCTTGATTTATCCTCTATTTCCTCAAGTTCCTCTACAAAAATAGCTCCTTTATTTTTCAAATCATCAACAACATATTTATTGTGAACTATTTCGTGTCTTACATAAACAGGAGCTCCATATTTTTTAATAGATTTTTCAACAATTTCGATTGCCCTTTCAACACCCGCACAAAACCCCCTAGGTGCTGATAATAATATTTTAATTTCTTTGTTTTTCATTTTTTTCTAAAAGATACTCAAGCAATATATGTGGAAAGGTTAAAGACGCCAAACCTATAAATATGATCTTCAAAATTGAACTATCCAAATTATAAGTATTATTCAAAAAATAGAGACCAATTAAAGAAACAATAGCCGTTAAAATAGTCAAAGGTAAAGCTTTTTTTAAAAATTTTTTAAACCCCAAACCTAAGTCATGATTATCAAGCTCAAGAATTAAAGTAATAGAATGCCTAACTGAATGTAAAAAGCAAAAATAAACAGTAAATGCCAAAAGAGGAGAAAAATAAAAATTTAAAATTAAAATTGAAAAATAATCAAAAAAGATAGCAAATTTTTTTATCTCAAAATTTTTAACAAATAATGTAATATGAGCCAAAGTACTTAAAATGATACCAAATAATAAAATATTATTAGTTTCAATAAAATCTAATAGATAATAAAAATTTTTATTATTAATCAGAAGCACCTCAAAAATGTTTACTGTTTCATCAAAATGAAAATAAATAGGTGCCAGTATAATAAGAGAACCTTTTATAAAGAATAATATTTGATTTGAATATGAGTTAGCAATTATTAGAAATTGGGTATCTTCTTTACCAAAGTGATATGAAGCCACTATTAAAAAAATTATTAGACAAATAGTTGGAAAGATCATCCACAAAACTATGACTGCAACAGTTATTGAACTGTATAATAGATAAAAAATAGAAATATTATCTATTTTTAAAATTTTTAGAAGCTTTTCACCTTTAATATTATCAAGAGATCCATGAGAAATACCAATACTTAAAATGAGTAATAAACAAATCAATGGAGAGATCGTGAAATCATTAATTATAAATGTTAACAAAGAAAAAATATTACAAAATAAAAAGAAAATAAATGAGTGTTTTAGATTTATCTTTTTAGTTTTATTTTCCATTTTAATAAAATAATGCTTTAATAAAAATCCCTTTAGGCATTTTTAAGATTATTTTTAAATCTTCATAAAAATTACTTTTATTGGATAAAAATTTTATGATAGTCTTAGGTGATGTCTTAAACATGTTAAAGAATATATTAGGCATTTTTTCAGGATTTTTATTTAGAACACGAAGAAAAATATCATCTAAAAATTGGTATTTTTTATTTATTTCAAATTTTTTATTAATTGAAATTTTTTCGATATTTTTTCTAATATATCGACTGTGTTCTTGAATATTTAAAAAAGTATAACCAGTGCTTAATCTGGTCATACCTCCCGCTGTTCCAATATTAATTTTATTTTTTTCTTTTTTGAATTTTGGGTAGAAAAGAGGGATCGCGCCTTCCTCTCTGTAGATGACTTTGTAATCTTTAATTTTTAGGTGTTTATCAATGTATTCTTTTATTTGTAGGTCATAATCTTTTTGAGAGCTGTCATTCATTTTTGAAAGCCATGTCGTTTCTACTAAGGCTTTGTTTTTAGAGTAAGGAAGAGTATAAAAAAAATGAACGCTATTTCTCTGATCACAATCAAAATCCATGAGATTAAAAATTTCATCATCAAAAATATTATTTTTAGTTTCAATTTCTACACCACAAAAATGTTGCCAAAGGTTTAGATAATCTTTTTTAATATCTGGCACACTATTAAAGATAAACGAATTTCGTGTGTTGATCTCTTTTAAATCTTTAAAAAAATGAATATTTTTATTTTCTTTTAATTTATTATTTATTTTTTCATAAAACAAACCGCTATCAATACTCTGATATGGATAATCCTTGCATTCTAAGTAATTTGTTTTATTTGGTATGTTGATTGAGAAATTATCCCAACTTTTTATAATACAATCATCGAAATTATGGGGCACTACTTTCCAAAATGACCATGTTTTATCTCTTTTATATTCTTGCCTTGGCTCAATAATTGCTAAAGTTTTATCTTTAAATTTTTCATTAATTTCTAATTCGTAAGCGAGTGATAAACCAGCACAACCTCCTCCAATAATGATATAATCAAATTCTTTCATCTAAATTTATTTCCTCATAAATCAAATTATACTCATTTAGTATTTGACCATTCTTTTTATAATGGAACAACAATCTAATTAAGTCAAAAATTGAAAGAAAAGTCTCTAAGATTTTTTCTGTGTTTGAAACATATACTTTTCCAGAATTTTGGTAATCATTAAAGTTCTTTTTGTTTAGAATTTTATGTCCTATTTTTCTATAAACTCTTCTAGCAACTAAAATAGAAAAACGGAAACTTATAGGTATATCCCTAATTGAAGAAAATGAACTTTCATAAAATGTTTCAGCAAGATTGATAGTTGATGAAATCTCCTCAAAATTTTTATTTATATAAGAACGTTTTTTTTCAAAGTCTTCAATTACATCTCTTGATATATTAGTGAGCTGCATTGCTATTCCAAGGTCAATGGCTGATTTTAGTGAGCTTTTTTTACTAACTCCTAAAATTTTTGCCATCATTAATCCAACGGTCCCAGCAACTCTGTATGAGTAAATTAATAAATCTTTTTTTGAATCTAATTTAACTGTTTCCTTAATATCTGATTTAATTCCAACCAGTAAATCTCTTACTATTTTCAAAGATATGTTGTATTCCTCTATAAGATCCCACATATTTTTGATAATTGGGTTATTAAAGTTTTTTTGATTAAAATCTTTTTCAAAGAGATCAAATTTTTTTTTTTTATTTTCTATCTCATCATCATCATCTGCAAGGTTGTCTGCAACTCTGCAAAAATCGTATAAAGTTGAACATTTATCTAATGTTTTTTTAGGTAAAAAAAAACCTGCCCAACTAAATGACTTAGCATAAACAGACAAGTAATTTTTGTCAGACATTATAAAATTTTATCTAACACCTTTGCCGATGAAAGAACACCTGGTACGCCTGCTCCTGGATGTGTTCCTGCTCCCACGAAATAAAGTCCATCATATATCTCAGATTTATTATGAAATCTAAAATAAGCTGATTGAGAAAATTTTGGCTGGATAGAAAAACCTGAACCATATTTAGTATTTAAATCTTTTTCAAAATAATCTGGGGTTAAATAAAAATCTTCAACAATGTTTTCTTTAAGGTTTGGCATTAAATCACTTTGCATTTTATCAATTACTAAATTTTTCATTTTTTCTCCCTCTTTAGACCAATCAATATTTGATTGGTTATTTGGAACTGGTACAAGAACATAAAAGCAATCATTTCCCTCAGGAGCCATAGATTTATCTGTTGATGATGGTCTATGAAGATAATAACTAATATCATCATTTAATTTTTTGTTGTTAAATATATCATCTAGATGTTCTTTNTATTTATTGCCAAATTTAATTGTGTGATGTTCTACATTTTCATATTTTTTTTTTGTGCCAAAATAGTAAACAAATAATCCCATTGAATATTCCATTCGATTCTTTTTCCATTTGAAAAGAAATGAATTATTTGTATTACCATTTAACATCTTTTCATAAACTGCAGGTGGATCTGCATTACAAATTACATTATTAGAATCTATAATCGTTTGATCATTAAGTTGTACACCAGTAATTTTTTTTCTGTCTGAAATAATTTTTGTTACTTCACGTCCTTTGATTATTTTAATTCCTTCTTCATTCATTAATCTTTCAAAGCCTTTTATAATATTTCCAGTTCCTCCCATTGAATAATGAATTCCCCATTTTTTTTCTAAATATAATATTAGTCCATAGATTGAGGTTGTAGTAAAAGGATTCCCCCCAACGAGTAATGGGTGCATACTTAACATTCTTCTTAATTTTTCATTTTTTATATAGGATGAAACTAATGAATAAACTGATTTATAACTCTTTAGCTTNAATAGTGCTGGNAGTTGTTGCATCATTACAAATGGTTTATCAAATGGCACATCAGCTAATTCGGTAAAACCTTTATCAAAAATTTTTTTAGTAAAACTCACTAATTTTTCATAGCCCTCAACATCATCTTTATTCAATCTTTCAATTTGTCTTTTCATTTCATCTTCATCACCTGAGTAATTAAATTTAGTTTTGTCCTCAAAAATAAACTGATACCAAATTTTAAGAGGAGCAAGATCGATATAATCTTTTGGATTTTTTTTAAATAATTCAAATAATTCATTGATAAGATAGGGCGCTGTAATTACCGTTGGACCACCATCATATATAAAACCGTTCTTTTTAAATACTCTGGCTCTGCCTCCAAGATCTGGATGTTTCTCTATTAAAGTAACATTATGACCTTTTGACTTAAGTCGAAGACAGGCAGCTATACCTCCAAAACCGGCACCAATTACAACANAATTCATTTTGATAATTTATAGTTTTTTGAAAAAATTGTAAGAGTATTATGAATTAATTTTTTTTAATTCTTCTTTTGTTTCTTCTAAATTATTTTCAAATAGTGTATTTAATTTAGATTTATCTACAGATGTATTTATAATTTTTTTTACAGAGTCCACCGCAATTTTGACCGATGCGTTTTTAATTTCTTTTATTGCAGTATCTTTCATCTGTGCAATCTTGATTTCAGTGGAATTCTTTTTAATCTCAGACGATTTATGAAACTTCTCGTTCAGGTCAATGATAAGTCTATCACTATCTTTTTTTGCTTGATCCAAAATTTGTTTATTTATTGATTGAGCGCTATCAAGTTTTTTTTGTGCATTATCTAATAATTCTCTAGCTTCGGTTCTCAATTTTTCACTCTCATCTAACTCGTTTTTGATATCTTGAATAAGTTTATTTAAAATTTCATTTACTTTTTGCGGAACTTTTAAATATATCAATACCCCAAAAAAAATTAAGAATGAAACCGCAACCCAAAACGTTGAATCAATTTCCATAATATTTATTTCCATTTCTTTTTAAAAGATCATTTACTATTGCAGAAATACTACTATTGTTGACATCAGCACCAATCAATTTTTTTAAAATATCTGAAGATATTTCAATTGCAATTTTATTAATTTTTTCTGGTGAAGTTTCTTTTAGCTGATTAATTTCTTTTTCTACTTTTTTAATTTCTTCATCGATCTGTTNNTCTAGAGCCTCNTTTTTAATATTGATATCTTTAATTACCTTTTCTCTCGAGTCTTTAAATATATCATTGGCCTTTAGTCTACTTTTTAAAATTATCTCATCATATTCTTTAAGCTTAATCTCACTTTCTTTTCTTTGTTTTTCAGCGGCCTCAATATTTTCTTGTATTTGGGATTTCCTTAACTCTAGGTTAGCACTTATTTTTGGTAAAATTAATTTAGACAAAATTATGTATAAAGTACCAAAAGTTAATGTAAGCCAAAAAATTTGAGAAATCCAAAACTCAGGATTTAATTGAGGCATACCCCCGCTTTCAGCTGCAAAAACATCTCTCAATAAAAAGAAATTAAAAAATACGAGCTGAAAAAAAATTTTTTTAATCATTATTCTAAAATGCGAAAAGAATGATCAGTGCAACCACCAATCCAAACAATCCTGTTGCTTCTGCTAAGGCAAAGCCCAAAAGTAAATTTGGAAATTGTTTTTGTGCAGCAGAGGGATTTCTCATTGCTCCTGACAAATAGTTTCCAAAAATTATTCCGATTCCAACCCCAGCTCCCGCAAGAGCTATTGCTGCCAATCCTGCTCCAATCATTTTTGCTGCTTCTAATTCCATTATGTCCTCCTTTGTTAGTTAATGGTGTAAGTTTAATGCATCATTCAAATATATGCATGTTAAAATTGCAAAAACATATGCTTGGAGAAAAGCAACCAAGATTTCCAAGCCAGTTAAAGCAACTGAAAAAGTCAGTGGAAGCCATCCACCGATTATTCCAAGGCTTATAACAAAGCCTCCGAAAACTTTCATCATAGTGTGACCTGCCATCATGTTAGCAAAAAGTCTTACTGAAAGACTTATAGGTCTACTTAAATAAGAAATAATCTCAATAATCACAATTAATGGTAATAACACGACAGGTACTCCACTCGGCACAAATAATTTTAAGTAACCAAATCCATGTTTTATAAATCCTATAATTGTTACACTTATAAAAATAAATGCTGCCAGAACAAAAGTAACTATTATATGGCTAGTAACTGTGAACGTATAGGGTATCATACCAAACATATTACAGAAAAGTACGAACATAAATAATGAAAAAATAAATGAAAAATAAGGTTTAGCCTTAGTACCAGCTGTATCGCTAATCATTTTAGACACGAACGTATANCTTAATTCTGCAAGNAGCTGAATTTTATTTGGAATTATTGTATTTTTTTTAGACCCTAAATTAAAAATTAGTAAGATTGCTAGTGTGCTAATAACCATAAACAAACTTGCGTTTGTAAATGAAATATCAAAAGCACCTATTTTCACTTCTGGACCAATTCTGTAAACTTCGAATTGGGTCATTGGGTTTGCAGCCATAAATTTATCTATCTTGCATCTTTTTTGCAGATTTAATTACATTGGAAATTCCAGCTATTACACCTACAAAAAAGAAAATTAAAATTAACCAAGGTTTAGTACCAAAGGTCTTGTCCAAAATAAACCCAATAATTGTCCCTACGGCAACAGCAGATATAAGCTCAGTACTAAGCTTAAAAGCACTACCTATTGGGGATGCATTATGTTTTTTATTGCCCAAATTCCTTTTTGAAATCTTCTTTTTTGCAATTTCTAAGCGAGTTTTAAAAGGGTCCTTTGACATTTCAGTTTGTGTTTTTAGGCAACCATGCTCTCAGCCTTTTGAAGATCAACCGCTACCAGTTGGCTTATCCCTTTCTCAGGCATTGTAACCCCATAAAGTCTGTTCATTTTTGACATTGTCAGAGCATGATGAGTAACAATTACAAATTTAGTATTTGTTATCTTTATCAACTCCTCTAACAAGCTACAAAATCTTGTAACGTTAGCATCATCTAAAGGAGCATCTACTTCATCTAAAACACAAATAGGAGATGGGTTGGTAAGAAATACGGCAAAAATTAAAGATAGCGCTGTTAAAGCTTGTTCTCCGCCTGATAATAAAGTTATAGATTGTAATCTTTTTCCAGGAGGACTTACTAACATTTCTAAACCTGCTTCTAAGGGGTCATCTGAGTCAACAAGTTCTAATTTTGCATTCCCACCATTAAATAATTTAGTATATACCTCGTTGAACTTTCTATTAACCTTCTCAAAAGCGTCAATTAATCTTTCTCTGCCTTTTTGATTTAATTCATTTATACTATTTTTTAATTTCATAATTGCTGTAACCAGATCCACTCTGTCTTGTTCCATNTTTTTTATCTCAGTTTCATATTTATTTGTTTCTTCATCAGCTTTTAAATTAACAGATCCTAATTTTTCTCTCTCTTGCTTTTTTTTATCTAATAGATCCTCNTGATTAACGGCATCAGGAAGTTCTTCCGCACCATATAAATTTGAATTTTCTAAAATATTTTCCTCAGTAAGATTCAGTTCTGAGTTTATCCGGTCTATTAAATCCATTTTTCTTTTTTTTAATCCTTCTATGGTTGCTCCAGAACTAGCCTTTCTTTCTCTAATTTGTATAGATTGTTCTTGTATTTCATTTAACTGTGCTCTTAGAGATACAATTTTTTCATCTGTGGTGTTAATGATAATATCATTTTCATTTTTTTCTTCTTCAGAAATTCTTAAGCCTTCAGAAATCTGACCTTTTTTTTCAGCTTGTAATTTAGGTTGATTGTCTAATTTTTCTAGTTGTGAGTTTAATTTATTTTTTCTGTCTGAAAGCTCAGCTACCATTTTTTCAGAGTTAGATAATAAATTTTTCCANCTTTTAATTTCTTGATCAATAATATCAATTCTNTCTTTTCTTTTTATAGANTCATTTTTAATGTTTTGATTTTTACTATAACTATCTGCATANTCTTCAATAATTATTTTGAAATTATTTATTGCATCTACTGCCTCTTGATTTTTTTTTAAGTTGATTAGTTCTTTNATTTGATCAATTTCACTNTCTAATTTATTTTTTATATTATCTAAGTCAGTGTTAGAATTTTTCTCTGTTTCATAATATTTTGAATCAATTTCTATAAGTTCATTTTTTTCCTCTTTAAGCCTTTTTTCATTTGAGTTTGCATCAATGACTATTCCTTTTTCTCTGTTGATATCGTCATCAAGTGTTTGAAGAGATTTTTTGATATTTTCAATTTCATCTTGAATCCTTGTGTTTTCCTCATCAAGATTTTGAAGTTCTAAATTCAGTCTTTGAATTTTAGATAAATTTTCAATATTTTTTTCTCTCAAAGGCAATACTTTGTCTGTCTCCATTTTAATCAAATTTTCAAAATCAGAAATTTTTGTATTATAATCACTTACTTCTCCTTCTGCCTCTGTATTAATTTCATTTTCAACTTTTATTTCTTTATCAATTTCCAAAAGTTTTAAATAATATAAACCTGCCTCTATTTTCTTAATTTCATTTGATATATTTTTATATTTATTTGCCTCCTCAGCTTGTTTTTGAAGATTAGCCAATTGTTTCTCTTGTTGTCTTCTAAGTTCATCGGCTCTCTTCAAATTATTTTCAGCTGCATTCAATCTTAATTCGGCTTCATGTCTTCTAACATGTAAACCAGAAATCCCTGCTGCTTCCTCTAATATAGCTCTTCTATCAGTAGGTTTTGCTGTAACAAGTGCACCTATACGTCCTTGACTGATCATTGAAGGAGAATGGGCGCCAGTCGATAAATCAGCAAAAAACATTTGAGCATCTCTAGCTCTTACCTCTTTATCGTTGATATAAAATTTTGATCCTTTATCTTTTTCTATTTTTCTTCTTATATTAATTTCATTGAGTTCTCTAAATTGAATTGGACCCTCATTTTTCTCATTTACAAGTTGAACCGAAACTTCGGCAATATTTTTTGATGGTTTGTTTGAAGTTCCAGAAAATATCACGTCTTCCATTCCTGATCCTCGCATACTTTTGGCTGATGTTTCCCCCATCACCCATCTAAGAGACTCCACGATATTTGATTTTCCACATCCATTTGGACCCACTATACCCGTTAAACCATCCTCAATTAAAAAGTTGGTTTTATCCGCAAAAGACTTAAATCCATTTAAATGGATTTTTTTAAACTCCATAAACTAACTTATATCAGTTTTTCTAAAGTTTTTTTTAAATTTTTATAATTAAGGGTTTTTTCGAACTTTTCGTTGTTGATAATTATCGTAGGAGTAGCATTTACTTTGAAATTTTTCGTTCCTTCAATACGGTCATTTAACACAAAATCCTCTATTTCTTTATTATTGATACACTTATCAAAATCTAAATTAAAACCTTCACTTTTAAGAAATTTTTTTAAATTGTCGTTAACTTCCTCTACTGTGCTTCCCTTAATCCAAGATTGTTGATTTGAATAAAGACTCTCTAAAATTCTTAAACTTTCATTTTGATTGCACTGTGAAATTTTAGATGCATTAAAAGCGGCAACGTCAAGGGGAAAGTGTCTAAATTCAATTTTCACCATACCTGTATCAATATAGTCTTTTTTGAGTTGTGGATAAACGTCCTTATGAAAACTTGCACAATGACTACAAGTAAGAGACTCATATGCGATTATCGTAATCTTAGCTTTTTCATCACCCGAGACTATTCTTACTGGTTCTGCACTAACATTATTTAATGAACCTAAAAATAAAAATAGAAATAAGAAAATTTTTTTCATCTTGTTTTAAATACTTTTGTTAATTCAATTAAAGATTTTTTTAAGCTTTCATTTTCAACATTTGTAAGTTTTTTTTCAAATCTATTTTTTGTCCCATGGGGCTGAGGCTCGTTCTCTTTTTTATCTGATTTTTCATCATTAAAACTTTTGAACTTGATTCTTTCTACGACTTGATTTTGAAAAAAAAAATTCATCTTATCCATAATTTTTTTTTTGGAATATTCAAGCTCAATTTCATGACCGCGCTTGACCATTATCAGTAAAGTGCTAACTCCAAATTTGTTTGAACTTCTGTAAGCTTTTGGATAACAAACTTTAAACAAATCCTCCCCAGCGATATGTTTCCAATTATTGAGTGTTTCTGAAAAAATATGACCTCTTTTATTTATAAGCTTTTTAATATTTTTTGGCAAAGTGTCTTTAAAGGATCTTAACCCTTGAATGCTCTTAAATCTCTGCTTACTATTATTTTTAAATTGCATATGAAAGAAAATATAATAACAAAAAAAATTCTTAATTGGTATGATTTAAATAAGAGAACATTACCGTGGCGAAAAAATGTTTCACAATCAAAAAAACATTATTATACATTG
>FUFK010077903.1_pt1 | contig 13258 bp, 25 predicted proteins | sample 1021851 | NCBI WGS metagenome assembly FUFK01 (sample SAMEA51879418, study PRJEB19060) | metagenome | reverse complement strand
CTGACCTCTTGTTGGTAGTTGTTTTCTATGTCTTAAACCACGATAGCAACCTAAATCTTTTAGCCTTTTAATATTTTGGGATACTACTCTTCTAAGATCACCCTCAACAGTATATTTCTCATCTATTGATTTTCTTATTTTTGATATTTCATCTTCAGTAAAATCTTTTATCCTNTTAGNTGGATCTAAGCTATTTGCTTTTAAAATATCCATAGCATACTTGGGACCTATTCCATGAATATAGGTGAGAGAAACTAATGCTCTTTTATTTACTGGTAAATTTACACCTGCTATTCTTGCCAATTGAGANCTCCTGANTTGGTGAAATTATTAAAAAAGTATTTAAAAGTCAATATAAATTACCTTAATTTAATCCAAGNTTATCAATGATTTTCGTAGTTACAGAGCTAATTTCATCATTGGCTGGTATGTCAGTAACTGAATAATTTTTTTTTAGTGAGTTTAATATTTCTAGGTGAGATTTCTTATAAATTTGTAGTCTTTTTTCAAAAAAACTATCGTCTGCTCTAGACTCTTCCATAGATCTTTTTTTAATTCTCTGGAGGAGTTGTATCATCATCAACNTCAAAATTGATAATACTTAAATCTTTGTTTTCAAATATTTCAAGAAGTGAGTCAGCTTGAATTGAACTTCTAGGAAAACCATCAATCAAAATCTGCTCGTTCGACAAAGTATTTACTTTTTCTTTTAAAACTGAAATCACAATTGAATCCTCAATTAGGTCACCATTATCCATTTTATTTTTAATATCTTTTCCCAAAATACTCTCATCTTGAGATTTCTCTTTCAAAAGAGAACTAACAGTTAAAATGTTCAGATCAGGTAAAATACTCTCTTTTAAAATNTTTGCTTGCGTACCCTTACCACAACCTGGAGGGCCAATAAATACTATAACCATTTACTTTTATAAATTTTATTTTTACTTAATAATTTTTCATATTGAGATGAAAATAATTGTGTTTGAATCTGTGAAAAGAAATCCATTGCCACAATAACGACTATCAAAAGACTTGTNCCTCCTAAATAAAAAGGAACTGATAGTCTAGCAATTAAAAATTCNGGNATTAAGGCAATTAAACCTAAATAAATAGCACCTACAAAAGTTAACCGATAAATAACGTGTTCTAAGTAAGTAGCTGTTTGCTCACCTGGCCTGTAGCCTAAAACAAAACCTCCATTGTTTCTTAAATTTTCAGCCTGTTCTTTAGGGTTAAAAACGATACTAGTATAAAAAAATGCAAAGAAAACAATCAGACCGAAGAAAAAAGCCATNTAAAGTGGTTTTCCATGAGATAAGTAAAATCCTAAACTAGATAAGAAACCGGAACTTTCAGGTGAAAAATTAGAAATAGTATTTGGAAATAATAGCAACGATGATGCAAAAATAGCAGGAATAACACCAGAAATATTTATTTTAATTGGTAAATAAGAAGATTGACCACCAAATACTTTATTTCCTACTTGGCGTTTTGGATATTGAACTAATAACCTTCTTTGAGCTCTTTCTATAAATACAATTATTACTATTAGTATTAGAAGTAAAAAAATTATTGATATAATTGCAATAGCTGATAGAGCTCCAGTTCTTCCAAGTTCAAATGTGTTGAAAATAGCAAAAGGAAGATTTGCTACGATTCCTGAGAATATTATAATTGAAATTCCACTTCCAAATCCATTTTCAGTTATCTGTTCACCCAGCCACATTAAAAATATAGTTCCAGATGTCATTGTTATGACTGCAGAAATTTGAAAGAAAGCTACACTTCCCAAAGTTGGATCTACTGTATCTGATAAATTTAGTATACCATTTGAAATACCATAACTTTGAAAAAGTCCTAAAAGTATTGTTAAATATCTTGTGTATTGTTGAATTTTTTTCCTACCTTGGGTGCCCTGTTCTTTAAGAGCTTTTAAACTATCAAAGGATGACTGCATTAGTGTCATTATAATAGATGCTGAGATATATGGCATAACCCCTAACGTAAATATAGACATACGCATTAAAGCTCCACCAGAAAACATGTCGAATATTCCTAAAATTCCCCCACGATGTTGTTCAAATATTTGTTCTAAAACAGCTGAGTTAATACCAGGGACAGGAATATATGTTCCAAGACGATAAACNGCTATTGCAAATAAAACAAAACCTANCGGTTTTTTAAATAAGCCTGAGCTTTTTATTGCTTCGCTATAGTCAATATTTGGTACTTTTATATTCATAATCTAAAATTATGATGTAGATCCACCTAGTTCTTCTATNCTTTTTTTNGCACCAGGAGTAACCTTAAAATTTTTAAATTGAAGTTTCTTTTTAAACTGAATTGAGTCGATTAGTTTAATTGATTTTTTATGATCTTTCTTTTTTAAGAAACCCTCTTGTATTAAAAAGTTATTATCAATTAAAGAGTCTTCTTTAAATTTATTAAAACTTACTAAAGACAAAGTTAAAGATTTAGGATTTATTTTTTTTAATGAATTAAAACCTCTTTTTGGGGTTTTTCTATAAATAGGCATTTGACCACCCTCAAAATTTCTAACAGCAACACCTGACCTAGATTTTTGCCCTTTGTGACCCCTACCAGCTGTTTTTCCTAATCCAGAACCAATTCCTTTACCTTTTCTTTTTCTGTTTGTTTGGCGTTGTTTTGAAATTTGATTTATCATTCTTAGTTTTCTCTTTTACTAATTACAGAATTTATCTCTATGCTTCTTCTGGCAGACACTGATTTTGGTGTATTGATACTTTTTAAAGCTTTAATTGTTGATCGAACAATATTGTGTGGATTTTTTGTTCCAATAGCTTTAGATACAACATCTGAAATGCCCAATGCCTCAAAAATAGCTCTAGATGGGCCGCCAGAGATTATACCTGTTCCTTTTGGAGCAGATCTTAAAATTACTGTACTTGAGGAAAATTTAGCTTTTACATCATGGTGAATAGTCCTACCCTCTCTTAAAGGAATTCTAACCATTGTTTTTTTTGCTTCTTCAGAAGCTTTTCTGATTGCTTCAGGTACTTCTTTAGCTTTTCCTGATCCAAAACCAACTCTACCTTGTCCATCACCACTTACAACAAGGGCAGCAAATCCAAATCTTCTTCCACCTTTGACAACTTTAGATACTCTTCTAACTGAAATAAGCTTTTCTATTAATTCTTTATTTGTATTGTTTTCTAACATTAAAACGATAAACCCTTTTCTCTTGCTGCATCAGCTAATACTTTAAGCCTTCCATGATACTTATATGACCCTTTATCAAATTTTACTTCTTTAATACCTTTTTCTATAGCTAGTTCGGCAATTTTTGAGCCAACGATTTTAGCTACATCAACTTTTTTTTGTCCCTCAGCTTTCTCTAATTTAACTGAAGAAAATGAGCATANTGTTTTATCATTACTCTCAGATAATACTGAAGCATAAATGTGTTTGGAGGATCTAAAAACTAAGAGTTTATGTTTTTTTATATTATTCAATTTTTTTCTAACTCTTAATTTTCTACGAACAGCTCTAGTTTTATCTTTATTCATTATTTTTTCTTACCTTCTTTTCTATAAATTCTTTCACCTTCATATCGAACACCCTTACCTTTATAAGGCTCTGGCTTTCTAAATGACTTGATTTCNGCTGCAACTTGACCAACTAATTGTTTACTNGTACCAGTAACTACCACAATATTTTTTTCAACTTTTATAGAAATACCCTCAGGAATTTCAAAGTTGATATCGTGACTAAAACCAAGTGATAAGACGAGCTTTTTTCCAGAAACATTAGCTTTGTATCCAGTTCCAATTAGTTCAAGTCTTTTTTCGAATCCTTTTGAATTACCGATAATTTCATTCTTAACATTTGCATAAATAGTTCCAAGAAGTGCTTTATTTTCTCCAGAGAAATGTAAAAGATTATCTTTATGGTCAACNTTAATTCCAACAGGAAGAACAGTTGATGATTTTCCNAACTTNCCNTCAAAATTAATTTCGTTATCNTTCATAGAAACTTTTATATCTTCAGGAATATTAATAGGNTTTCTTGCTAATCTTGACATATTTTAGAAAACGCTTATTAGCACTTCCCCTCCTACTTTTTTTTCCCTTGCATCGGAGTCAGACATTACGCCCTTTGAGGTTGATAAAATTGTTGTACCTAAACCTCCGATAGTCTTAGGAATTTCTTCTACAGAACTATAAACTCTACACCCTTGTTTTGTAATCTTTTCAATTTTATTAATTAATGGTGAGCCTTTGTAATATTTTAGTGTAATTGAAATATCTTTCTTTGTATCACCTAAAATTTCAAAATTGTCAATAAATCCTTCTTTTTTGAGCACATCACAAACATTAACATTTAATTTTGAAAATATAGCTTTAACTGAAACTTTATTGGCTTTTTGGCCATTTCTTATTCTTGTAATCATATCTGCTAGTGTGTCACTCATACTACCAACTCGCTTTCGTTAAACCTGGTATTTGACCCTTACCAGCCATATCTCTNATAGCTATTCTAGATAAATTAAATTTACTATAAACACCACGAGGCCTACCAGATAGGAAACATCTGTTTCGGTANCTTATTCTTGATGAATTTCTAGGTAAGGACTCAAGTTTCATTTGTATCTTTACTCTTTCTTCAAATGGTAAATCTTTATTGGATAAAAGGCTTTTTAATTTTTTTCTTTTTTCACTGAGTCTATCAATCAGTACTTTTCTATTTATATTTTTTTGTATTGCGCTTTGTTTTGCCATGGTTAATTCAGAAATGGAAAGTTCATTAATTTTAAAAGTTCATACCCCTCTTTGTCATTATTTGCAGAAGTGGCAATAGTGATATCAAAACCGAAGATATTTTCAACATTTTCAACACTAATTTCAGGAAAAATAATATGATCTTTAATACCTATGGTAATGTTACCTTGGCCATCAAATGACTTTTTGTTATAACCTCTGAAGTCTTTAATACGAGGCATAGCAATATTTACAAGTCTATCATAAAACTCCATCATCATATTTTTTCTGAGAGTAACAGAAAGCCCTACTGGCATTCCTTTTCTAACTTTAAAAGAGGCAATAGCTTTTTTTGACATTCTAACGACTGGTGATTGACCAGTTATAAGAGATAAATCTTTTTTTATTTTTTCAATAGCTTTGTTATCCTCTTTAATAGCTCCGATACCCGCGTTGATTACTATTTTTGATATTTTTGGTACAGCAAGCTTATGAGATATTTCTAGATTTTTGGCTAACTNGTCAGAGACATTGAAAAGTTCTTGAACNGAATTTGTCATTAGTATTTATCTCCTGATGATTTTAAAATTCTAATTTTTTTTCCACTTTCAATTTTGAAACCTACTTTAGAAGATTTTTTAGATTTCGAGTCATAAGCCAAAATATTTGAAATATGAATTGGCATTTCTTTATCAACAATACCACCTTTAGACTCTTGAGATGGCTTTTGATGTTTTTTACTTACGTTAACACCAGATATCACAACTTTATCAGCAGAGTTTATGATTTTTGAAATCTTTCCAATCTTACCTTTGTCTTTACCGACTCTCACNATAACTTCGTCACCTTTTTTGTATTTTTTAATCATTATAATACCTCAGGAGCTAAACTAACTATTTTCATCATATTTCTTTTTCTAAGCTCTCTTGTAACGGGTCCAAAAATTCTTGTTCCAATTGGTTCATTTTGTTTGTCTAAAAGAACAGCTGCATTAGAGTCAAATTTAATTGATGTACCGTCTTCCCTAATTAANGGCTTTTTTGTTCTTACTATAATTGCTCTTTGTACTTCACCTTTTTTAACTTTAGATCTTGGAATAGCATCTTTGACTGAAACAACAATAATGTCTCCTATTCTTGCATATCTTCTTTTTGATCCACCGATAACTTTTATGCAGCTTATTAATCGTGCTCCAGAATTATCTGCTACTTGTAAATTTGACTCTGCTTGTATCATTATTTAATAACTTCCCATGATTTATTTTTAGAAATAGGTCTAGTTTCTTGAATTCTTACAGAGTCTCCCACAATAATTTTATTGTCACTGTCATGAGCAAGGTACTTTTTTGAGACTCTTATTATTTTTTTATAAACAGGATGGGTAGTCTGTCTTGTTACCAAAACAGATATNGTTTTGTCACCAGATTTTTTTACAACTTTTCCAGTTAAAATACGTTTAGGCATTTTTATTTAGCCTTTCTTTTGTTAATAGTGATGCGATTTGCTTTTTAACTTTTTTAAATTGAGAGGTATCTGTGAGTTGACCGCTTTTCTTCATAATTTTAAGGTTAAATAACTCTTTTTTTAAACTATTTATATCTTTATCAGCCATTAAAATTGATCCAATGATACGAATGTTGTTTTTACAGGTAATTTAGCAGATGCTAGTTCAAAAGCTTTTTTTGCTAAATGCTTGTCAACACCATCGACCTCAAACATTATAGTTCCCGGTTTTACTCTGCAGACCCATCTATCTATTGCGCCTTTTCCTTTACCCATTCTAACTTCTGCAGGTTTTGCTGTGACTGGTACGTCTGGGAAAACTCTAATCCAAAGTCTTCCAGCTCTTTTTAAAAATCTAGTGATAGCTCTTCTGGATGCCTCAATTTGCCTTGCTGTTACTCTTTCAGCATCTAATGATTTAAGTCCATAATAACCAAATGTTAGTTCATAGTTACCTTTGGCACTACCGTGTATTCTTCCTTTGTGCTGTTTTCTATATTTTGTATTCTTCGGTAATAACATTAATTAGTTTTCTCTTTTTTATCATCTGATCTATTTGTTGTATTTTTACTCTCGCCTTTATAAAGCCAAACCTTAATTCCAATAATTCCATAAGTAGTTAAAGCTCGAGCAGTAGCGTAATCTATATCAGCTCTAAGGGTATGTAAAGGTACACTTCCCTCAGAAAACTTTTCTGATCTTGCNATTTCAGCGCCGCCCAGTCTACCNCCACATACAATTTTAATGCCCTTNGCACCAAGTTTAATTGCCGATAAACCTGATTTTTTCATCGCTTTTCTAAAAGCAACTCTCTTTTCAAGTTGTCTCGCAATAGAGTCTGCTACTAAAGAAGCATCTATCTCTGGTTTTTTTATTTCTTTTATATCTAATGAAATGCTCTTNTCAGATAATTTAGAAAGTCTATTTCTAAGTTTTTCAATATCNGCACCTTTTTTACCAATAAGAACNCCTGGTTTNGAAGTGTGAATTATAATTTTGAGNTTTGCNGCAGCTCTTTCAATNATAACTGAACTTATTCCTGCTATTGAATAATTNTTTTCTATATAATTNCTAATTTTNTGATCTTCTTTTAAGAAAGTAGANTANCTTTTCTTTTCAAACCAAGTTGATTGCCAATATTTATTAATNCCNACTCTTANCGAGGTTGGGTTAACTTTCTGTCCCATTATAATCTCTCCTCTAAAACTAAAGTTAACCTAGAAAAAGGTTTNATAATTTGAAAAGCTCTACCNTTACTCATTGGTCTAAATCTTTTCATCCTTAAACTTTTGCCAACGTANGCNTCTTTNACAAAAAGTTTGTCAATGTCTAAATTGTTATTATTTTCTGCATTCGCAACAGCAGAATTTAAAGTTTTAAGTACTTCTTTACTTACCCTTTTATTTGAAAATTTCAAAATATTTAAAGCTGCATTAATATCTTTTTTTCTTATATCTTTAACAATTAGGTTTAGCTTTTGAGAGCTAGTTCTTATCATTTTATTGATTGCTTTTACTTCTTTAGACATAATTATTTTTTACCCTGAACCGCTTTCTTATCCCCTGAATGACCCTTAAAAACCCTAGTAGGCGAAAATTCACCAAGTTTATGGCCTACCATGTCTTCAGTTACGTAGACTGGTATAAAAGATTTACCATTATAAACGGAAATAGTTACTCCAACAAAATCAGGTATAATTGTTGATCTTCTTGACCATGTTTTAATTGGGGATTTTGAACTTTCTTCTTTTGATTTTTTAACTTTTTTGAATAGAGTTACATCAAAGTAAGGTCCTTTCCATACAGATCTTGCCATTACTTTTTATCCCTTCTTGATATGATCATCTTAGACGTAAATTTAATTCTTCTTGTCTTCTTACCTTTTGTTTTCATGCCCCATGGCGTTGAAGGGTGTCTACCACCCGATGTTCTTCCTTCTCCTCCACCGTGTGGGTGATCAACAGGATTCATTACAACACCTCTAACAGTAGGTCTTATACCTAAATGTCTTTTAATACCGGCTTTACCAATTTTTTTGTTTTTATTATCTTGATTAGATACTACCCCTATCGTAGCCATACATTCACCATGGACTAGTCTGGTTTCGCGGGATGAAAGTTTAACCATTACATATTTTTCTTGTTCTCCTANTACCTGTGCAAAGGATCCTGCTGATCTACATAGTTTACCACCAGCTCCTGGTTTTAATTCGATGTTATGTATAGAGGTACCAGTTGGTATATTTTTTAACTTCATCGCATTACCAGATGATATCTCTGCTTTGGCTGATGAAATAACCTTATCGCCAGTTTTTAAATCAGTAGGAGCAATAATGTATTCTTTTATATCTTGATAATTAATCAGCGCTATAAAGGCACTTCTATTAGGATCGTATTCTATTCTCTCTACTGTACCGATTTTATCAAATGTATTTCTTTTAAAATTTACTAGTCTGTATTTCTTCTTGTGCCCACCAGATCTATGTCTAATTGTAATCTTACCAGTATTGTTTCTACCAGAATTTGGTTGTAGGTCTTCTATTAAAGATTTTTCTGGGCGTCCCTTAAACAACTGTGACTTATCGATTTTAACTGTTTTTCTGTAAGAAGGTGTTGTTGGTTTGTAAGTTATCAGTCCCATATTAAACCTTGCCACTCATATCTATGGTATTACCCTCTTTTAGAGTAACTATTATTCTTTTAAGCTCTGATCTTGTACCTCTTTGACCCTTAAATACTTTGGGTTTGCTCTTAACATTTAAACTATTTAGTTTTTGAACTTTTACTTTATATATCTCTTCTATAGTCTTTTTTATGTTAATTTTATTTGCATCATTTCGAACTTCAAAAATGTACTTATTAAATTGAGCATTAGCTGTAGATTTTTCTGTAATGACAGGTTTTTTAATTAAATTAAGATCCATTTTAATTATTACCTATGTATGAATTATAAATTGTTGATTTTTTTGAAAATAAAACCATATCTGATTTTAATGCTGTATGGACTGAATAACTTTTATCTGAGAGAAAGTATATTTTTTTGTAATTTTGAAATTTAATAACTAATTTATTTTCAGTTAAATTACTAAGAACAAAAATAATCATTTTGTTTGGGTTTTTTTTTAACAAATCAGAGATATTTTTTTCATCTAATTTTTCCTCATCAAAAACAAAGAGTGATTTATTATTACTTTTACTAACTATTGATGAAACTATGGCGCTTTTTTTGACTTTTTTATTAACTTTNTAAGAAACCNCATGAAATTTTGGCCCAAAAGCTTTTCCNCCACCTCTTCTTTGAGTTGTTTTTTTGTTACCAGCTCTTGCATTTCCAGTTCCTTTTTGTTTAAAAAGTTTTTTTCCTGANCCNGCAACTTCAGATCTATCAAGNCTNTGNNTATTTCCTTGTTTATGAGAATAGATTTTTTGTAATGATAAATGTAAAGCTTTTTCTGATATATCTTTATCTTTTANTGTAATTTGTTCAAACATTTATTTAAAAACCTTCACTATAGATTTATTTTTTCCAGGAACAGATCCTTTGATAAATATTAATTTTTTATCTTGATCAATTAAAAGCACCTCTAAATTTTTAGTAGTTGTTAATTGATNACCTAANTGACCAGCCATTTTTTTTCCTTTNAANACCTTACCTGGATTNTGATTTTGACCNGTTGAACCATGAGCTCTATGAGAAATAGAAACACCATGTGTTGCTCTCATACCACTAAAATTGTGTCTCTTCATAGCNCCNGCAAAACCTTTACCAGTTGATTTTGANTGTACCGAAACTTTATCACCAACTTTAAATTTAGGATCAATTAAAGAACCAACCTCTAANAGTTCCTCGTCAGAATTTATTCTTTGTTCCTTAATTATTTTTTTTGGCTCTAAATTTAATTTATTGAATTCTTTTAATTGAGGTTTATTAAGTTTTTTTGGTTTAAGAAAACCTATAATATTTGCAAGATAACCATCTCTATCAATAGTTCTATTACCAACAACAGTACAACTATTGTAATCAAGAACTGTTGCAGANACTCTAGTNCCGTTTTCATTAACAAATGAAGTTTGGCCAATTTTAGTGCTNATGATCATAATTAATTATTTTTTTATTTTTATATCGACATTAACACCAGANGCTAAGTCAAGCTTCATAAGTGCATCAACTGTTTGTGGTGTAGGTTCAATGATATCCATCATCCTAATGTGTGTTCGTAATTCAAACTGCTCCCTACTTTTTTTATCTACATGTGGGGATTTATTTACNGTAACTCTNTCAATTTTAGATGGCATGGGAATTGGTCCAATTACTTTAGCACCAGTTCTTTTNGCTGTCTGAAGAATATCAATTGAACTTCTATCTAAAATATTATGATCAAANGATTTTAATCTTATTCTAATATTTTGATTTATCATGATTATGCCAGTTTAGATTTAATTTCCTCTTCAACATTTGAAGGTACGACATCATAGTGTGAGAATAACATTGTATAACTTGCTCTTCCTTGGCTCATTGAGCGTAGATTATTAACATAACCAAACATATTAGCAAGAGGAACTACAGACGATACAACTTTGGCATTACCTCTGTCTTCCATTTTTTCAATTTGACCTCTTCTTGAATTTAAATCACCAATAATATCGCCCATGTAATCTTCTGGNGTAACTACTTCAACTTTCATCATTGGCTCAAGTAATTTTGGTCCAGCTTTTCCAACAGCTTCTCTGAATGCGGCTCTTGAAGCTATCTCAAAAGCTAATACAGAAGAGTCAACATCATGAAATGCACCATCATGAACTTCTGCTTCAAAGTCTATCACGTTATAGCCAGCTATAACTCCATTTTGAGCGGCAAAATTAATACCTTTTTCTACTCCAGGAATATATTCTTTTGGAATATTTCCTCCAACTACTGTGTTAACAAATTTAACACCAGAATTTCTCTCTAATGGTTTGAATTTCATTTTTACTCTTGCAAATTGGCCAGCACCACCAGATTGTTTTTTATGTGTATAATCTACTTCCACATCTTTAGTAATTGTCTCTCTATATGCCACTTGAGGGGCGCCAACATCTGCTTCGACTTTGAATTCTCTTTTCATTCTATCAACCAAAATTTCTAAATGAAGTTCTCCCATTCCTTTAATAATTGTTTGTCCAGACTCTTCGTCTGAAGTAACTCTAAAACTTGGATCCTCTTGAGCCAACCTTCCCAAGGCTTGTCCCATTTTTTCATAGTCAGCTTTTGTTTTAGGCTCAACTGCAACTTCAATAACAGGATCAGGAAATTCCATTTTTTCTAGGATAACTTTTTTTGATGGATCACATAAAGTATCACCAGTAGTAACATTCTTCAAACCAACTAAAGCAACTATATCTCCTGCCTTTGCATCTTTAATTTCTTCTCTGGTGTTTGAGTGCATTAAAAGCATTCTTCCAATTCTTTCTTTTTGATTTTTTGATGAATTAAGTATGGTTGAACCTGAACTNAGGTTTCCACAATAAAGTCTNCAAAAAGTTATTTGACCAACAAAAGGATCAGCTGCNACTTTAAACGCCAAGGCCGCAAAAGGTTCTTCAGGAGTATTAGGAATTTGTAATTTATCATCTGANCCNTCTTTTATTCCTTCAACAAAACCTATNTCTTTNGGNGAAGGTAAATAATCTACAACAGCATCAAGTAATGGTTGGACACCTTTATTTTTAAAAGCAGTTCCACACAAAACAGGAACAAATTTAAAATCAATTGTNCCTTTTCTTATACAAGCTTTTAAAGTGTCAACAGATATTTCTTTTCCCTCTAGATAGTCCTCTAGTGCTTTATCATCTGCTTCAACTGCATTTTCTATTAACTCTTCTCTTTTTTTCTTAGCNTCCTCAATTAAATCATCGCTAATNTCAGTAACATCATATTCNGCACCNAGNCTATCGTCTTTCCANATAATTGATTTAAAATTGACNAGGTCAACAACTCCTTTGAANTCTGCCTCTTTTCCAATTGCCATNTGNAAAACAAGAGGNTTAGCTCCCAATCTNTCTTTNATAGATTGAACNTTCATCTCAAAATCNGCACCAAGTCTNTCCATTTTATTACAAAAACAAATNCTTGGAACTTTATATCTATCAGCNTGTCTCCAAACTGTTTCNGATTGTGGTTCAACNCCTGCAACACCGTCAAAACATGCAACAGCACCGTCTAAAACTCTTAAAGATCTCTCAACTTCAATTGTGAAATCAACGTGACCTGGCGTATCAATAATATTTATTCTGTGATCATTCCAAAAACAGGTTGTGGCAGCTGAAGTTATTGTTATACCTCTTTCTTGCTCTTGTTCCATCCAATCCATTGTTGCAGCACCATCATGAACTTCGCCTATTTTATGAGACTTTCCTGTATAGTATAAAATTCTTTCAGTGGTTGTAGTTTTACCTGCATCAATATGGGCCATAATTCCAATATTTCTGTATTTACTTAGATCCATTTTTACCACCTATAATGAGCGAATGCTCTGTTAGCCTCTGCCATTTTATGAACTTCATCTTTTTTCTTTACAGAATTGCCTTTGTTTTCAAAAGCATCTATTAGTTCATTTGCTAACCTCTCTCTTTGGGTTTTTTCATTTCGTTTTTTTGAATTAGTTAATATCCATTTAAATGCTAATGCTTGAGCTCTAGTGCTTCTNACTTCCATTGGTACTTGATATGTAGCTCCACCTACTCTTCTNGATTTAACTTCAACAGATGGTTTNACNTTATTAATNGATTTTTNAAAATACTCTAACGGATNATCACTTTGATTNTTNGNTNTNATNATNTCNAGNGCACCATATACTATTTTTTGNGCTATTGTTTTTTTACCCCCCACCATTACCTCATTTATAAACTTGTTCAGAACAACACTGTTGTAAATAGGATCTGGTAATACTTGTCTTTTCTCTGCTGCTCTTCTTCTTGACATGATTTAAATTTTAATTTTTTGGCCTTTTTGCACCGTATTTAGATCTACGTTGTCTTCT
>FUFK010037670.1_pt1 | contig 13261 bp, 13 predicted proteins | sample 1021851 | NCBI WGS metagenome assembly FUFK01 (sample SAMEA51879418, study PRJEB19060) | metagenome | reverse complement strand
TAATAGTGATGGTAATTGAATTAATCTTCGCGCAATATAGGAATCAGAAAATACTAAAAAAAGTATAAACAATAACAAAATTACAAATCTAAGTAATAATCTTTTCTGGTGCATCTTAATTATTTATTTCTTAAACCAAACAATGGCCTCAAAACACTGATATTTTTTATTGAATGATAAATTGTTAAGCTTAAAAAACATATCAAAAATAAAGCAATAGGAAACTTAATTATTGGATGAATGTTTATTCCTGAAAAGAAGTACATTACTAACATTTGTACAGGTAAGTGAACAATATATACAGGATAAGCTGCTGTTTTATAATAAGTTAGTTGGGGCGAATCCTTATTTAGATAAACAGCTGCGAGACCTAAGAATAGAAATATAAAGTTAAATGATTCGAATGCTATGAGTCGATTATCTAATGCGTAACCGGTTTCAAAGTTGTTAAATAACCTGTAAAGATAAGACCCAATTGCAAAAATTAAATGCATACGCCAATTTCTTTTATTTGATTCCCAGAATGAATCTTCCTGAGAAGTTAAAATTATTCCGATTGTAAACCATAAAAAACCTAGCAATAATCCATGATCAGTGTTTGCATATTCAATGTAATAATCACCGTATGTTTCTGTATAAAACCTTTGAGAATTTAAGAAATTGCCTTCAGCAACGATAGGTATCGCAAATAAAAATATTCCTCCAGGTTTATTTAATATTGTCGAAAAGAAATTTTTTTTCGAAAAAAAATTTAAAACTGGAACAATCAATAAACAATAGATAATAAGGTTGATTAAAAACCATAGATGAAGACCGTTGTACTCAAATGCTAAAAGAATTGCTTCATTTACTCCGTCTAGGAACCAGTAATCGTAATATTTGTCAGCAATAAAAGCTGAGGAAGTTGAAAATATAAGAGTTCCAAATATCCAAGGTAAAGCAATAATTTTTCCCCTCTCCTTGAGAATTTCTAATTTTGTTCTTTTTTGAAATGAAAGCCTTAAGGCAATTCCTGCAATAAGAAAAACTAACGGTATTCTCCAAGTATTCATTACATTCAAAAATGGCCATATTCCGTCAGTCACTTTTTTATTCTGAACAAAAAGAATATATGGTGCCAGAGAAGTGAATGATTGACCAAGATGATAAATTAATAAAATAAAAAGAGCTATGGACCTTAATGCATCAATGTCATATCTTCTTTCGTCCAACATATATTAAATTTTAAAGGACTCTTTAATTTATCGATTCGCCAGCTTTAAAGTCAACAAACTGTCTGATGGCATACGGTTCACCATAATAATCAGTAAATCCCTCCATCAATGGCATAAATTTTTCGTAAACATTTTCATCAGCATTAAGTTTTTCATCAAAAATATGCTTTGCATCATGAGAAGTCCAAAATTCAAACAAAACAAGAGATTTTTCATCAATTTTAATTGATCCGTAAGAAATAATTCCCTCATCCTCTTCAAGTTTTGGTAGATAAATTTCTTTTTGAAGATTCATATATTCGTCAGCATTTTTTACATCTAATTTTGCAAATGCCAAAAACATAGTATCTTTTGAATCATCAATTAATGAATCCTTTAAAGTCTTACCAGTTAACAATTCACCTTCGTAGACTCTTGGAAAGCTTGCAAGTAGATCTTGAATTTGCATCAAGTTCTCGTTTCTAATTTCTGCAAACTTATCTGCAGTTTCCTTGTCCTTCATAAATGCAATACCAAGGTTTACATTATCTTTTGGATTAAAGAATGCAATAGAATACATATCTCCTTTTAATACTTCTAAAGCTGGGAAGCCTGTGTTTTCAAAAAAGTCTTTGAGTTTACCAAGCTTCCCCTCTTTAAATAATATTGTTACCGCAACTGCGTACATATTTTTTCTATTAATTATTACTAAATGCTTGAGACATTCCGTATATAAATACTGGATACAGAACAATCCCAAAAACAAGAAGTGCTGGAACAAATAATGCTTGTCCAATCACGCCAAAGTAAAATGCAAATAAAACAGCTGCCGATCCATATGCTTGTGTGTTTCCAACTAATTTACCCCAGGAAGGTAGTTGACCCTCATCAGCTCTAACCACTTGAGAAATCCACAATGCACCTATTAAAAATTGTGTAAAGTTCAAGTAAAAACTGAGGTCAGTTACTGTGTCTGCTGAAATCCCTCTAACTGTAAATCCATTAGCTATAAATGTTGGGGTAAGTGCAAACATTAAACCTACTACGCCCACTCCGTAAGTAACTGCGACAGCTCCAGCAAGAAGTGGCTTTTCTTTTGCATTAAAAAGCTTTCCTGAAAGCCTTACTAATCCTAGAAAGGTTAGCCCCTGAGCAAATCCTACTAGACCAGTTAGTGCTCCGAAATCTTCGTTGTATCCTGTTTCATCAGGACCAATTACGAAAGCAAGAACAATGAAAACTATTAATGTCGCCAAAATATTTATATAAGCGAATCTAGTCCCAAGCTCTCTTTCTTTTTGTGTAATCATATTTTTTCCTTTCTTATTTATTCCAATCAGGAAGTTTTCCAGCAGGAAAACTTACATTGTTTGTATATAAATTACATACTCCTGTGACAATCGTTGGAGGATTTTTAATGTATGACATTGCATCGGACATTATTTCCTGAAATTTCTCCTGAGATGCATCCATGGCATCTTGTGATTCCCAATTGCTTAATGTAACACCTGTTCCGCCAACATCTGCTGCTAATGCACCAATTAGTCCATCTGTTCCCTCATATCCGGCATATACGGTATTTTGAAGCCAGTCTGTTGCTTCATCAAATTTATCTTCTATATATTCGGCACCGAACCCAATACGAACGACAAAAGGATTATTCTCATCTTCTTTTCTTACAGTTTGATATATTTGACCTGCATTCATAGGACCATGAGAAATAGTTGGTGGTCCACTTACAAATTCTCCTAATCCACCAAGGGCTTCTTGGATCTGTGGTCCAGCACCATTCATTGCATCTTCATTAGCCCACAAACTCCATGAAGTCATTTGACCATTATCCATTTCAGCGATACAAATTTGAAATAATCCTGGTGTATCGTTAAAAGAATCCTTTACACTTGCTGCATAAGCTAAAGTGTCTTCCATTTTTCCATCTTGTATATCAACTTGCGTTAATCTAAAGTACATATTTTCTCCTTCACTTTTTTTTATAATTTTCCAACAGGAAAATCGACGTAGTTTCTCCAAATATCACATTGACCAGTTATTTCTTGTGGTGGTTCTGAAATGAGATTTGCTACAGCATCTGATACAACTGATGCGATAACATCAGATGCTGCGTGTGCGGCATCATGATCAGTCCAAAAGTTGAAACTGAATCCTTTATCTTCGGCTACTTTACAAGCACCGGTTCCATAAATTCCTTCGACATTTTCATAAGCTGGATAAACAGTGTTTGTCATAAATTCTGCAACATCATCATAGGTCTTACCCTCTTGAGTTCCTCCACCTAAAACGAATCTGGCAAAAAATCCTTCTTCACCTTCCTTGGATACAGCAATATATTGTTGTCCAGCGACCATAGGTCCTTCCATTACTTCTGGTTGACCATCAAGCATCTCTGCTGCACCTGCTAGAGCCTCATTAAATTTATCAATTGAGGCATTTTTCGAATCTTCATTAGCCCAAGTAGACCAGGCCATAAATCTTCCATCATTTGTGGCGCATGCTGCTATTCCTAATAAACCTGAAATTCCATCATAAGATGGCATTACTGTATTTTTGACATACTCAAGGGCATTATTCATTTCACCCTCTTTTACATCTGCAAGAGTTAGTCTTACAAACATTTCTCCTCCTAACGTTATTTCGTCAGTTAAGTATGTCTACAAAGCCCTATTTCACTTCATGCTTTAGAAAATGCTGATGAGAATGAAAATATAAATGCTGGAAACAAAACAACTCCTCCTAAGACTGCTATTAAAATAAAAGCTCCTTCAGGTAGAAGTCCAAATATGCTCCCGATAGAAAAGGCCAATATTAAAATTGCTCCACCCCAGCCAGCATAAACTCCATAAGTTGGGAGCTGATCTTCATTAACTGAAAGTACACAAAGCACTACAATTCCAGCTAGTAAGTTCCAACCCCATGCATTTACATTCTGAAGTATCTGTATTTGATCTGGTGTAAAGATTGTTCCTTCGTTGTTAAAGTATCCAGTTGCATTAAAGCTATTTACCATATTTATAGCTATTACTACAAAAAATGCTTGCGTAACAACTCTAAAGTACGCATTCTCTTCAGCATTGAAAAGCTTAAGCGAGAATGCAAGTACAAACAAAAAAGAAAATGCTTGTGCATAATTTAAAGTTGCAACTATTCCTCCCGTTGCTGAATCGTAACCAGCACTTCCTGGATCTCCTAAAGCAACTTGTACTCCAAAAGATAGAAAGATGCATGCTGCAGATATACGAGCCATGAGGCTTCCTATTCTTTTTTCACTATCAGATAAAGTATTCATTTTTTTCCTTTCTATTCTATTCCCTATCTCTCCATGCTAACAATGGTCCAACGCCTAGACCTAAGATAAATGCAAGCCAAATAACTAACCCAATTGGCATTAAGGCTTCTGGTAATTCATAGTCAAAAAACGCGCCAGCGCCTGAGACTACAGTTCCAATAGCTCCACCGATTAAGAGGCTGTATCGATAAATATTACCAATAACACCCTCTGATACTGAATATAAAGCAATCATATTTAAGCATATAAAGAAGAAAAATGGACCAAATTCATTTCCATCACTTCCTAATAGTAAAGTGTTGGCGGTGAAGATCGCTGCAGCAAGAAATGTTGTGCCTTCTCTCCAATTTTCTGGTACATTATCACCAAGCAATGGTTTGATGGTTAGAAAAACACCAGCTAGGCCTAAACCCCAGAAGAATCCCACTAATTTTTCTGCAGGAGGAGCTTCCATTCCCATTAATCCTGTAGTTACAAATCCTAAAATGTTAGTAATTAAGAATAAGTAACCGGCTTGTTGTGCGTTTTCTTTATCTGTTGATTTAAAAAACGATTTCATAATTTAATTTCCTTTCTTTTACTCTCTTGTGTCTTTTATGGTTGTAAAAAACCTGTCAGAAGCTCCTGAGATTAAATTTCCATTTGCCATTCCGACATTAATCCAATCTGTAACTCTTTCATCAGCCAACATCTTTTCTAGAACTTCCTCTGTCTCTCCAATAGAGTCATAAGTTGTTACAAAAAGCATCTTGTACTGATCTCCCCATCCTTCTTTATAAATTACAGCGTCTTTACCAGTAATTTCTTTCCATAAATCTGCACCTTCAGAAAGCCATTTTTCAGCTTCTTCAATTTTTCCAACATTTATTGTGAATTCTCTTGAGTTTGTAATCGACATGCTATCTCCTTTCTTTCTTATTCTTTATTACTAAAAGCTGTGTAAGTTCCTGCTGTAATTCCTATAAGCCACGTAAAGAACACTGGCAAAAATATTATGTCAAGAGATTCAGGTATCTCAACTCCAAAAAAGAACTCTGCGCCTAAAACAAGAATAAATGCAGAAGCACCAAACATAATCATATATCTATAAACATTGGACATTTTACCTTCAGTCGTGAAGGCATAACCAAGAAAGGCAAAATTAAGAAATATAAAAATTGGTGCTCTAGCTATTGGGTTTTCTATTTCTCGAGCAACATAACCAGTGTCTATTAAATTATCTAGCAAAATAACAGCAGCAATCATAGCGTTTGCAGTGTTCCAGGATTCAGGAATAGTTTCTTCCATGATTTGTGGGCCAAGCAGTACAATCTGTGCTATTGCTACAGCTCCAAAAAAACTAGCTAATGTTCTGACTACTAATATATCTGGCTGTATAAAAGCTATTAATCCAGAAATAAAGAAAATTATTGATGATGTTTTTGCGGTAGAAACATCATCCTGTAAGAAAAATTTTTTCATAGGTTCACCTACCTTCCATAAGCTCCCCCTAAATTTTGACGTAATTTAGCTTGCCTAAATTACATGGCCATTCTACAAAAATATTATGAGGCTTGTGTTAAATTTATTAAATTTTATATAAATGTAAGGTATATTAGAGTTTTTCAAGAACCAAGGGCTTTACTTTTTTTCCAATAAGTGTATAAGTTTCAAGTAAGTCGTCGTGAGATAAACCAGCATTATCTATTTGGAAGGTAAAGCGAGAAATCCCACCCAAAGCAGAACTGTGCCGTAAGAGCTTTTCAGCAACTTCTTCAGGACTTCCAATAACATAAGCTCCTAAGTTGCCAATTTGTTGTTCAAATCTTTCCATAGTTACAGGGGGCCAGCCACGTTCTTTCCCAATCTGATTGAACCAAATTCGATAGCCAGGATAATATTTTTCCACTGCTTCTTCTTTTGTGTTTGCCACAAAACCAAGTGAGTGCAGCCCTATTTTCAACGATGATTTTTCATGGCCTGCCTCTTCGGCTGATTTATAGTAAAGATCAACTAATGGCTTAAATCTATGTGTCTCACCTCCAATTACAGCAATCATAAGAGGTAGGCCTAAGGAACCTGCTCGAACAAATGATGCAGGAGTTCCCCCAACACCTACCCATATTGGTAATTTATTTTGAACAGGTCTAGGGTAAACAGGTTGATTTTCAAGAGGAGGTCTAAATTTTCCAGACCAAGTAACCTGATTTTGATCTCTAATTTTTAAGAGAAGATCTAGTTTTTCAGCATAAAGATTGTCATAGTCATTAAAGTCAAGTCCGAATAATGGAAAAGCTTCAGTAAAGGACCCCCTACCCGCAACTATTTCTGCCCTACCGTTGGAAATTAAATCTAATGTGGAGTAGTTTTGAAATAATCTTACTGGATCCATTGCGCTTATGACAGCCACAGCACTTGTTAACTTAATGTTTTTTGTCTTCGCAGCTGCAGCTGAGAGTATATTGTGTGCTGCTGAATCTAAAAACTCTTCTCTATGATGCTCTCCAAGACCAAATACATCTAAACCCACTTTGTCAGCATGGACTATTCTCTCAATTAATTCAGACATTGCTTTGGCATCATCCTCAACTGTCCCACCATCATTTGTTTGAGTTTTTTTTGCGAATGAGTCTATTCCTATTTCCATTGTTTTCCTATTTTTACAGAATCTGTTTAAGCCTAAGAAATATTTTTGAGAGTTTGAACAAGACTTTCAATTAGCATTTCTATATGGTCAATTTGAACACTTTCATTAGGTGCATGAGCATTGCCAAGTTCTTCATCTGCAGCACCAACTAAAACGAGTTCTGCGTTTGGAAATTCTCTTACGAAATCATTTGCGAAAGGTATAGACCCACCAACGCCAATGTAAGCAGTGTTGTTTTCCCAAACTAAATTAAAGCTATTAACTAATTCTTTTGTGAATGGCTTATTTGGGTCAGCAACTACCCCTGAACCTTTTGAGTTTGGGATAAACTTAACAGAGGCATTCCATGGAATATTTTTCATTACGTGTTCTTCAAGTATTTTCATCGCATGTTCAGGGTCTTCTGTTGGTGGAAGTCTTAAACTAATTTTTGCTTTAGCTTTTGGAATGACTAAATTGACTGCTTCTTCAACAGGTGGTGCGTCAATAGCTAATACATCTAGAGCTGGTTCTAACCAAAGTCTTTTTGAAATACTTTCGGCTCCAAATAAATTTATATCCTCTGATCCAAGCATTTTTTTTGTGTAGGACTCATCAAGTTCAGCTACATTCATTTCAGTAGGTGTAAGTCCTTCGATTCTTAAGTTACCTTCGTCATCATGAAAAGATGCAATTATTTTACTAAGGACCATAAATGCATCTGGAACAATTCCACCTCCCATTCCAGAATGTACAGGCCTCATTGGTTGGTCAACTTCAATAAAGCCATCAACCAATCCTCTGAGCGTTGTCGTAATAGTTGGTACTCCTATTTTTACATTTGCCGAATCAGCGATAACTATAACATCTGCTTCAAGTGCTTCCCTGTTTTGTTCAATAAAATCAGACATCGTAGGAGAACCAATTTCTTCTTCCCCTTCAATAAACACTTTTATGTTTACTGGTAGTTCATCAATTAATTGTTTTATGACGTTGTAATGCACTACAACTCCAGACTTATTATCTCCAGATCCTCTACCAAATAATCTTCCATCAATCATTTCTGGTTGAAAAGGTTCAGTTTTCCATAAGCTTATATCTCCGACAGGCTGAACATCATGGTGAGCATACAAAAGTACTGTCTTTTTGTCCGGATCAATCTCAGTGTGGGCGACTACAGCAGGCATTCCTCCAGGTACTTTTATAACTTGTGTATTAAGACCAAGGTCTGCAAATAAGTTCTCTACGAATTGGGCCGAAGCATCCACATCTTCTCTATGGTCTTTATCAGAACTTACGGATGGAATTTTTACCATCTCAGATAACAAATTAATTATTTCTTGTTGAAACATAATTTAATTTTAAGTCACGTATGTTTTACTCATAAGAGATGGCATCTAGAATGTTTTGTCTGGATGCTCTAATTGCAGGCAGTATTGCAGCGATTACTCCGGCAATAATAGATATTCCAATCCATAATACTGTTTGAGGGATAGACACTGCAAATACAGTGAACCCTTCGTCAGCAAGAGTTTGTATGAGGCTCCAAGCAAAAAATATACCTAAACTTGTTCCTAATGCTGCTCCGAATATTGAAATTATCGATGATTCAATAAAGATCATTCTTCTTATTTGTTTTCTATAAGTACCGATAGCTCTCATAAGACCTATTTCTCTTGTTCTTTCAAAAACAGAAAGGGATAGAGTGTTGGTTATTCCAAAAAGCGCTACAAAAATAGATATCGACAGGAATCCGTATATTACATTCAAAAGTAACTGGATCTGGTTGTTTGCCTCTTCAACCAGACCGTCTTCATCTCTTATTTCTACTCCTGGATATTCATCAACAATTGCATTAATTTTCTGCTCTAACTCTGGTGTTTTTTTATCAACATTAAAATACAGTTCTGTATCTAAAGACTCGTCCGCAAAAAAAGAGTTATTTTCAAGCAAGACAAAAAATTCTGCTGGAGGTTGTGTAGTCCAGTCGAATATGTAAGACACTGTAAATGTTTTTTCTCCTTCTTCAGGGATTGTTAAAACAACCTCGTCTCCAACAAAAAGCTTTTCTCTTTCTGCTGTTTGTTTTAATATTCCGATAGCATTCTCATTAAGAAAGTCTTTTCTGTCTCCAGATACATCATCAGTTTTTACAAGATCAAAAACAGTCTCATCTACAGCACCTAATATCAGAGGTCTATCATTAAATCCAACGACTGTAGCTCTTGTTCTTGAGAGCTTGGTTACTTCATCTAGCTGTAAAAGCTCTTCTGACAAACCTGTTGGTATACCTGGAGAAGCAAAAACATTTGCTGCACTCACCTGATAGTCTGCAAGAATAACTTCGCTAATTAGGGACTCTGCCTGTGCCTTAAANGAGGTTGTAATAACATTTGCTAAAGAAATCANTGTAAGGCCAATCATCAANGCCGAAGCTGTAGATGCAGTTCTTCTTGGAGTTCTTTTAGANTTTTCAGTTGCTAATTTGCCTAAAATTCCAAATAATAAGTTNTAAATTTTATCAAATATAAAAACAAAAGGCTTCGTTATAGACGGGGTTACAACTGAGATTCCAATAAATATAACACCTGCACCAAATCCAACTTGTTGTAAGGATGATAGGGTGGGGAGATCTAAGAAGTCATACAAAACTCCAAAAAGCACTCCAAATCCTGTAACAGAAATTATCGAGCCAAATAAAAGTCTTATAAGTAAAGATTTTCTTTGTGGGGTTGAAACACTATCTCTGATAGCTTCCATTGGGCTTACCTGTGAAGCTTTTCTAGCAGGAAGCAGAGAAGAAAAGATCGTAACCGTAATACCAATAATTAATCCTGTGATTGCAGCTTCTGTAGTCAGAACCAAAGGGCCGTCCGGAAGGCCAAATTCAAAATACTGTAACCCCTCTTTAACTGCTACTGCTAGTCCAATACCTAAAGCTATACCAAGCCCTGATCCTATTATTGACATAAACAAAGACTCAGATATGACCAACCTATAGATCTGTCTTTTCGATGTGCCAAGCGCTCTAAGCAAAGACAATTCTTTTGTTCTTTGGAGTAAAAGTATTCTGAAGGTATTTTGAATAATGAAAGCACCAACAAAAATTGCAATGCCTGCAAAAACATTAAGTATTGTGTTAAAAAAATCTAGACCCTGTTTAATTGAATCAGCTTGTTCGGCTGCGGCTTCTTGAGCGTTAATTACATTTAAATTTTCTGAATCTAGGTTTGTTATATCATTTTTTACATCGTTAATATCAAAATTATTTTCTATAACTACATTGATAAGATCTACCTCTCCTTTTGAATCAAGAAGTGCTTGGGCAGTTCTAAATTCAAATAAAGCAAAAGTTGCGCCTCCCGGCGCACCTACATTGGCAAACTCTGCAATTCCAACAATTGTAAATGATGCAGGAGTTGCACCAGCAAGAACTGTCACCCTGTCACCGACTGAAAAATTATGGTTTTCAGCAGTTACGACATCCATGACAACTTCTTTATTATTTGTTGGTGGTTCTCCCTCTACAAGTGACCACTGTTGTGCATACGGATTACTGTCCCATGCTGCACCAAATGTAGGAGCAAATCCATTTGAAATTAATACTGTTTCACCATCTACAATTTTTATGAATTGCGCAAAACCTAAAACTTCACCCCATGCAGCTCTTACACTGGGCAGGTTTGTTATTTCCTGAATTCTATTGTCGGGTATTTTTTTTACTTCAAAAGAAATAGGGCCTTGTCCTCCATCTCCACTAAAGCCCTGTGCAAAATCTTCCTGAATCGGTTGCACAACTAAGTCAACTCCTTCATAAATTCCTGAAAATAAGTTGTCGAACGCAGATTTATTACTTTCTGAAAATATGTTTGAAGCAATGATTACTGCGACACCAAGAATAATGGAAGATGTAGTGAGAAAAATTCTAACTGGATAGGTTTTTAAGTTTTTCCATGCAATTAAAAAAAGAGGGCGTTTTGTAAAACCAAACATCAGATATTAGTTAGTGCTGTAACCTCTGCAACAATTTCTTCTTGAGTTGGTTCTTTNAAATCGCTTGCAATACTTCCATCTTTTANCATAATTACTCTGCTTGCATAAGATGCAGCATATGGATCGTGTGTCACCATTATTATTGTTTGGTTTAATTCCTCCACAACAGACTTCATGAAAGTTAAGAGCTCTTTGCTTGATTTGGAGTCTAAGTTTCCTGAAGGCTCATCAGCAAAAATAACCTCTGGCTTTGTTGCCATTGCTCTAGCAGCAGCAACCCTCTGCTGTTGACCACCAGATAACTCATTGGGCCTATGGGTTAATCTGTCACCGATATCAACTGTTTCTACAACTTGTTTAATCCAGTCCATATCTGGTTTTTTACCTGAAATAGATGCTGGCAAGGTTATATTCTCTTCGGCAGTTAGGGTTGGTATTAAATTAAAAGCTTGAAAAACAAATCCAAAACTATCTCTCCTGATTTTTGTTAATTGTTTGTCATTTAAAGTTGATATATTTTGATCTTTCAGGAATATTTGTCCTGATGTTGGTCTGTCTAAGCCTGCTAAACAATGAAGTAATGTTGACTTACCAGAACCAGAAGGTCCCATTATTGCTGTAAATTCATTTTCGTTAAATTGGACATCTACATTATCGAGTGCTGTAACGCTGGTTTCTTTTTCTCCATAAATTTTGGTTAGCTTTGTAGCTTGTATTATGTTTTCCATTTAATAAAGAATAGGAGAATTAAAAATTATACTTAAATAAATTTTGCATCTTAAGTATTATTTGGTACCTTATATGTAATGAAAAATATAACTAGCTGGAATTGGTGGTCAACTACATAGGTAGGTGCCCCACTAGTTAGTTCTTAAACCGGGCACAGCCCGGTTTTTTTGTTACTGTCACTGAAATTAAAACTCCGGGCTCAACCCAAACAAAGGAGTAAAAATGAAAGAACAGTACAAATTTATATTAGATGAAAATGATATTCCAAAACAGTGGTATAACATCGTACCTGATTTACCGAATCCTTTACCGCCGCAGTTGAATCCACAAACAATGGATCCAATCGGTCCAGAGGATTTAGCACCGTTATTCCCAATGGGATTGATTTTGCAGGAAGTATCTGACCAAAGCTATATAGATATTCCTGAACCCGTTTTAGATTTGTATAAGCTATACAGACCTTCACCGATGTATAGGGCTTTAAGGCTTGAAAAAGCTTTGGGAACAAAGTCAAGAATATATTATAAATACGAAGGTGGATCGCCATCAGGTTCTCACAAACCAAATACTGCAATTCCTCAAGCGTATTACAACGCGGAAGAAGGAATAAAAAAAATGGTTACTGAAACGGGTGCAGGTCAGTGGGGTTCAGCTTTGTCATTTGCATGCCAAGCCTTTGGAATTGAGCTTGAAGTTTTTCAAGTAGCTGCGTCGTTTGAGTCAAAACCTTATAGAAAAACAATGATGGAGATATATGGTGCTACTGTCCATCCAAGCCCGTCTGAGAGGACTGATATCGGTAAACAATTTTTATCAGAAGATCCTAATACTCCAGGAAGCTTAGGAATAGCAATCTCTGAAGCAATTGAGGTTGCAAGGAAGGAAGAAGGAACAAGATACGCGTTAGGAAGCGTGCTAAATCATGTTCTCATGCACCAATCAATAATTGGTCTTGAAGCACTGAAACAAATGGATATGGCTGATGACTACCCAGATATAATCGTTGGTTGTACTGGTGGTGGTTCAAACTTTACTGGGCTATTTTCACCGTTTGCTAGGAACAATATGAAAACAGAGCAAAAAACTATTATTCGTGCGGTTGAACCAGAGGCATGCCCNTCNTTAACNAAAGGTGTTTACACATATGACTTTGGGGATTCAGTAGGTATGGCGCCTGTTGTCAAAATGCACACTCTTGGTTCAAGTTTTGTCCCAGATCCTATTCATGCCGGTGGGCTGAGATATCATGGAATGGCTCCTCTTGTGAGTGCACTTTATGAAGACAAAGCAATAGAAGCAGAAGCGATTGGCCAAAAAGAATGCTTTGAGGCTGGTCAACTATTTGCTAAGACAGAAGGCATAGTTCCTGCTCCAGAAGCAACTCATGCAATTGCGTCAGCAATTAGGGCAGTGAAAGATGCCGACCAAAATTCTGAA
>FUFK010061710.1_pt1 | contig 13267 bp, 15 predicted proteins | sample 1021851 | NCBI WGS metagenome assembly FUFK01 (sample SAMEA51879418, study PRJEB19060) | metagenome | reverse complement strand
AGAGCAAGAAAAAGAGTTTGAAAAAATAAGACGTAGGAGATAGTGCTAATCAGTTTATTTAATGTAAACTAGAGTAAATGTTTAGCTATAACTTGTGGCTTATCAGGCTGAAATAAAGGTTGGTGTAAGAGGGCTTAAGAGAGTTCAAGAACTTCAGAGTGCCTTAAATAAGGTAAATATAAAGATAAATGCGATAAATAAAGTAGAGAGTGCAAAAGCGTCTGCTGGACAAAAGCAAAAATTAACTTCAGTTGAAAAGAATTTAAAAGTAGAAACTCAAGCAGCACAAATTCAAAAAAGAGCTTTAGCTATAAAAGATAATATCCTNAAAATGGATATGAAAGGAGTAAAGNTTNGCCNAGTAAAAGNTAAGTTAACNAGAGCTATAAATCAGGCAGAAAAAGGTAAGTTTATAAATGCTAAAAGAAATATAGCTGTAGCTGAAAAAGAATTACAAATACTGAAAGCACAAACAGTTGAAAGGGGTAAGCAAGCCCAAGCTACGGGTAAAAATACATTTCAGTTTCCTATGGGAAAAAGCAGTCCTTTACGCTTTAGCGATCAGGGACAGCTATTACCTGGATCTAGTAGAAGATTTGACTTAGGAAGTGCAGCTATAAGTGGTGGCTTTCCTCTTTTATTCGGTCAAGGCCCACTTACAGCAGCAGCAGGAGCTTTAGGCGGTGGTTTTGGTGGGATGCTTGGTGGACAAATGGGTGGTTTTGCAGGAGGTATAGCAGCCACAGCAGCAGTCCAATCAATTCAAAACGCAATTAATGGCATAGGCGAACTTGGGAAGGCTATGAACCGCCTAAATCCAAACATTTCCGCTATGTCACAGGCAATGGGTATAGCAGGAACAGTAGAAGAAAAACGACTCCAGCTAATCGAACAAAACTTAGGTAAACAAGCTGCATTTAACGCAGCCTTAGAAATGCTAGGCGAAAAGATAGGTGCGGATCAAGCAGAAGAATTAAGAAAATTTGGCGAAACTTTCCAAAGATTAGGTAACGAAGTTACACTATTCTTCACAAAAGTACAGGCAGCAATAGCAAAACTGTTAAACCAAGCCTTAGATGCAGGAGCAGACGCTAATGTACGAGGCAGAGCGAGGGATCTTGTATCTCAAAATCCGAATAATCCAGCATTTAGAGAGGTAAACCAGAGAATAAAAGAAATTCAATCCAGAGAAACAACAGGAAGAACAGGGGCTAAACAAAAACAAGATGATTTAAGGGCTGCCAAAGCAGAAAGACTAGAAATAGCAGAAACTCTAATCTTAGAAAAAGACAAAGATAAGCTGAGAGTAAAAACGAATAAATTAATTACGGCTGGATTGTCAGGTCTGGAAAAAGAAAATGACCTAAATAGAGCTATCATCGCTGGCAAGGAGGAAGAATTTTTAATTGAAGATGCAATTAAAACAAAGGTCGAGGAGATGGGTCTGACTATGGATACAATAAATGCAGGGCAATTACAAAGAATTAGAGATGGTGTCACAATAAATAAAGATCTGAAAGAACAAGCTGAAAATGCTAAAGCAGTTCAAGATGCTTTTGAAAATATCGCAAAGTCAATACAGAACGATATTAAAGAAGGAATAAAAGGACTTATTAAAGGAACATCTACACTTGGAGATTTATTAAATAATGTTGCCGATAAATTCCTAGATATTGCATTAAATCAGGCTCTTTTTGGAAATATAGGAGGAGATAGTGTAACTGGAGGTTTGTTTAAATTTTTAGGATTTGCAAGAGGTGGTAGACCACCAGTAGGTAGACCTTCAATCGTAGGAGAGAAAGGGCCAGAATTATTCGTACCAAGATCTTCTGGAACGATTGTGCCAAATAATAAACTTGGAGGTGGCGGTACTAACAATGTTGTTGTTAATGTAGACGCATCAGGTTCAGATGTTCAAGGCGATGATGCTGGAGGACAAGAACTTGGTGCGTTGATAGCTGTTGCTGTTCAAGGAGAACTTGTTAAGCAGCAAAGACCTGGAGGCTTACTAAATAGATAATGGCTACTTTTCCTAGTTACAATCCGCAATATTCTGCTACAAAACGTAGTCAGCCACTTCAACGTGTAACGCAATTTGGTGATGGGTATCAACAAAGAACTTCTTTTGGTTTGAATCAAGATCCTAAAGTTTGGAATCTTACTTTTAATGTTNATGATGAAGATGCTACTGAAATNGAAACATTTTTAGAANNTNNAGNTAANNATGGTNNNTCNTTTGATTGGTCNCCNCCTGATACAACTACAACTTTTAAATGGATATGTAGAAGTTTTTCTAAGGAAATATTTGAAATTAACCGAAACAGAGTAACCGCTACTTTTGAACAGGTATTTGAACCCTAATGGCAATTCCAACTTCTGCACTACAAGAAATTAACCCTGGTTCAATCATTGAACTCTTCACGATTGAACTTAGTGCAGCTTTACATGGTTCAAACACCATATATCGTTTCCATAACGGTGCAAACCTAAATGCAGATGGAGAAGTTGTTTGGGCTGGAAACTCATATCTAAGATTTCCTATCGAATGTAATGGATTTGAATTTGGGTCAACAGGAACTTTACCTAGACCAACGATTGCAATAAGTAATATTTTTGGAACGATAACAGCAATAATGCAGGATATTAATACAACAACTGTCGGTAACGATCTTAACGGTGCAAAATTTACAAGAATAAGAACCTTGGCACGTTTTTTAGATGCAGTTAATTTCGCTCCACAAACTATAACTAGTACTTCCACTCAAACTGTCGCTGATCCTGCTGACGGGGAAACTGTCACATATACTGTCACAGTAGTTCAAGATTCTGGTGGTGCAAATGTTTTTGCAATAAATGGAGTTCAAAAACCAGTTATAACGATGAAACGTGGTTCAACTTATATTTTCAACCAATCTCATAGTTCTAATGTAAACCACCCTTTAAGAATAAAATCCGATGCTGGTGGACAACAGACCACTGTTAATGCAGGGACTTTAGGTACAGATGCAACTGTGACTTATTCTCCAGCTTATCCTTCTGCTCCTAATGATCTTCGATATTACTGTCAAACTCATGGAAATAATATGGGTAACACAATTACAATGAACGATCCAAACACGATTCAACAAACAGCAACTTCATCCTCTACTACGCAAACCAACCCATTCGGTACTCCTGATCCAACAGCAGAGTTTCCGCAGGAAATTTATTTTTTAGATAGAAAAGTCACTGAAAATAGAAATGTAGTTACATGGGAAGCTCAATCTGCGTTAGACCTAGTAAATGTAAAATTACCAAAAAGAATAGCAACTAAAGAAATATTTCCTGGTATTGGAGCATTTAGGGGATGACTTGGAAAGATATTGCTTTACAACACGCAAAAAAGGATGCACCGCATGAGGCTTGCGGTTTAGTAGCTGTCTATAAAGGAAAAGAAAAATATTTTCCTTGTAAGAATCTTGCTGAAGAGTTAGGAGAACAATTTATTTTAGATCCTGATGATTGGATAAATGCTGAAGATCAAGGCGAAATTGTAGCTGTATTTCACAGCCACCCAGATCATCCTCCTACACCTAGTCAAGCTGATCTTGCCAGTTGTGAATATTTAGACTTACCTTTTCATATTGTCACTCCAGAAACAGCAGATTGGTATTATTTTGAACCTTCTGGGTATGAAAAAACTTTAATTGGTAGAGAATGGGTATGGGATATTCAAGATTGCTGGAGTTTAATTACTGATTGGTATAAGCAAAAGAAAAATATAGTTATAAAGCATTGGGAACGACCTAAAAGCCCAAAAGAATTTTCTGAATCCCCTTTATTTGAGTATGGTTTACCCAAAGTAGGTTTTGTAGAAATAGATGAGAATGATGAGACAGATATTGGAGATGTGCTACTTATGGATACAACTAATACAGGCAAGTTAGATCATGTGGCTTTGTATGTGGGAGATCAGACTATCCTTCAACATTGTGTGAAAAGACTTAGTTCCAGGGAAACTTACGACCAAAAATGGATAGAATGTACAAAGAAGAGGTATCGCTATGCTCAGTAAAATAAAAGTTTATGGCAGACTAGCTCGATTTTTAGGACAACGCACTTTTCAAGCTGAAATAAATTCTACAGTAGATGCTATTAGATTTTTAACAGCAAACTTTCCTGATCTACAATCGCACATGATAGAACAAAATTATTGTGTAAAAGTCGGAGAATATGAAATAAACGATAAAGAATTAGATGTTCCTATTGGTCAACAAGAAATAAAAATAGTACCTGTAGCTGTTGGTGCTAGAAGAGGTCTTGGAAGATTTTTATTGGGAGCAGTTCTTATAGGTGTTGCTATAGCGTTACCAGGAGCAGCACCAGCGTTAACTAAAACTGGTTTTATAGCAGGATCAGCAGGAGCAAGTGGTTTAACTGTTGCATTAGGAAATTTAGGTTTATATTTTGCATTATCGGGAGCAGCACAAATGTTAACTCCTACACCAGACAATACTAGTTTTGATGATCCAAATAGTTTTAATTTTAATGGTATTTTAAATACTATAAATGCTGGAAGTCCAATCCCAGTAGTTTATGGCGAAGTTTTTACTGGATCTATAATTGTATCAGCAGGAATTGACACAGAGGACTTCTCAGGAGGAACGTAATGTTTAAAATACCTGGAGTTGATTTTGGAGCAGGGCCAAAAGAAATTCAACTAAACCCCTTTAAATGGTTTGGTGGTGGTGGTGGCGGTGGTACTGTTACCATAATTCAAGGTTCAGTACAGAGTAGACAAGCAGTAAATATTATAGAAGTTTTAAGTGAAGGAGAGATTGAAGGATTTCCTTCAGCAGCAGGATTAACTAAAGGAACTAATGCTTACAATCGAGCATCTTTAAAGGATATATTTTTAGATAAAACATCTATTGTAAAACAAACGGCAAATTCAAATAATGTAGTAGATGCTGATTTTAATTTTCAGCAAGTTGTGTTTAATTCACGTTTTGGAACGGCAAATCAAACTTTTATTCCAGCTATTAGTGATATAGAAACAGAAGTGGCTGTAAATGCTCCAGTTACAAATGCTGCGTCTGTTACTCGGACAATAACTCAATCCACCACTGACGCAGTTAGAGTTACAATACGTTTTGATGCTCTTGTTAATATCAATGAAAAAGATGGTAAAAATTTAGGAACTGTAGTTAATGTATTTATATTAATTACTGAAAACAACGGAAGAACAACTCGTTTTGATAAAGATGAGATTACTGGTACTGGCCCTGGTGGATTTTTAAACTTATTTACAGTTCCAACTTCAGCTTTCAGTGTTAGAGGTAAATCAAGAAGTGCATATGCTAGAGATTTTAGAATTACTTTAAGAGAAGATACAGTTTTTCCTATCCAAGTAACAGTTGGTAGAGATTCTGCTGATAGCACAAGTGAAAGAGTAACAGATACATTTTCTTGGTCATCTTTTACAAGGATAATAGATGAACAAAGGCCATATCCAAATGTAGCTCATACTTATCTGCGTTTTGATGCGGAGCAGTTTCCTAGTATCCCAAGACGTTTATATAGAATCCGTGGAATAAAAGTTAAAATTCCACATAATGCAACTGTAGATCAAACGAATGGAAGATTAACTTATAGCGGAACTTTTAATGGAACGCTTACTACAGCTACACATTGGACAACTGATCCTGCATGGATTTTATTCGATCTCATAACAAACAGTAGATATGGACTAGGAGAACATATTACTGAAGCTCAACTAGACAAATATTCTTTTTATAGTGCTTCTGTTTATGCCTCTGCATTAGTTGATGATGGTCAAGGAGGTCAAGAACCTAGATTTAGCTGTAATGTTGTCTTAAATCAAAGGACAGATGCTTTTAAAACAGTGATGGCTCTCAGTTCTGTGATGAGAGCTATGACATTTTGGGGTGCAGGGTCTTTAACGCTTACTCAAGATAGACCTACAGATGCCAGTTATTTATTCAACTTATCAAACGTAACTTCTGAAGGATTTATATACTCTGGAACGAGTTTAAAAACAAGATCAACTGTTGTATCTGTATCTTATTTTGATATGAATAATCAAGAGCCAGATTTTGAGACTGTTGAAGATACTGCTGCTAAAGATAAATATGGAATTATTCATAAAAAAATAACAGGATTTGGTTGTACTTCCAGAAATCAAGCAAGAAGATTAGGAAGATTTATNCTNTTTGAAGAGCAAAATTCTACTGAAACNATTAGTTTTACNACTGGNNTAGNAGNAGGNGTNNTTGTTAGNCCNGGGCAAGTTATTGAGGTAAGCGATCCAGTAAGAGCAGGATTAAGGAGAGGTGGTCGAATTAGTGCTGCTACAACCACAACAATTACTGTTGATGACACAGCAGACACCGATCTGGATGCCACGAACAACGCAACAATAAGTGTTGTTATGCCTGATGGCAGTGTAGAAAAGAAAGATGTAATCAGTATTTCTGGTGCTGTAATTANAGTATCATCTGCTTTTTCTTCTGCTCCTAATAGAAATAGTATTTGGATNCTTGAAAATACNACNTTACAAACTACTCAATGGAGAGTNGTAAGTGTAACTGNAGATAAGGATAATTATGCGATTGTTGGAACGGCTTACAACTCAGGAAAGTTTGCATTTATAGAAGATGGATCCGCATTACCTGTTCGCAATATAACAATATTAAATGAACCTGTTCCTGCTCCTTCTGCTCCTGTTGTTACAGAAGAATTTTTCACAGAAGGTAATCGAGCAAGAACAAGGCTAAATATAGACTTTAATCTTGTTTCAAGAGCTATTCATTATGAATTGAAGTATCAAGTAGATAATGGTAATTTTCAAACCCTACAATCACGAACACCCGAATTTCAAATATTAGATTCTTTAGAAGGTACTTATAACTTTGAATTAGTTAGTGTTGGTGCAAATCTTGAATCATCAGCAAATCCAACAACTTTTACACATATTGCTGTAGGAAAGAGTGCTATCCCAGGAGATGTAACTGGCTTAACCGCAGAACCCATAAGCGATAAACTTGTAAGATTACGTTGGAACTTATCTGCGGATTTAGATGTTACTCATGGTGGTCGTGTTTATGTAAGACACTCCACAAAAACCGATGGAACGGGAACTTTTTCTAACGCTACTGATCTTATCGAAGCACTTGCAGGAAATACCACAACTGCTGAAGTTCCGTACTTAGAAGGGGAATATATTTTAAAATTCCAAGATGATGGAGGTAGGTTTAGTGCAGGAGAGGCAAGTGTTGTAATAGATTTACCTGATAATCTTGCACCTTTAATAGCTCTAACAAGAAGAGAAGATTTAGATGTTCCTAAGTTTCAAGGAACAAAAACTAATGTTGCTTTTGATGCTACAACAGACTCTCTAAATTTAACTGGTACTGGTTTATTTGATGCAATCACTAATTTTGATCTTGAAAGTTCTATAGATGATATTGGAGGTATTGCTCCGCTAGGTACATATGAATTTGGAGGTGCAGCAGGAACATCTTTCTTAGATTTAGGTGGTATTTTTAGTCTTGATTTAAAACGTCATTTCTTAACAGAAGCATTTTTCCCATCAGATTTATTTGATTCAATTTCAGATATAGATTCAAGAGTAGATTTTGATGGACTTACAGCTACTAAAGTAAATGCTGAAATGTTAGTTGCTGTAACTCAAGCTGATCCGTCATCAGGATCGCCTACATATACAGCGTTCCAAACATTTGCTAACGGAACTTATAAAGGTAGAGGATTTAAGTTCAAAGTTAATTTAACAAGTGATGATCCCGACCAAGACATAAAAGTATCTCAATTAGGTTATACAGCATCTTTCCAAAGAAGAACTGAACAAAGTACAACAACCATTGCTTCTGGAGCAGGGGCAAAAGCTATTACATTTGACCATACCTTCTTTACTGGAACCTCTGCAATAGGTGGAGTAAATTCAAATTTACCTTCAATCGGAATAACTGCACAGAATATGGCAAGTGGCGATTTCTTTGAACTGTCAAATATTAGTGGTACAGGATTTACTGTTCATTTTAAAAATTCATCAAATGCTTCGATTGACAGAAATTTCACTTATCAGGCTGTCGGATTTGGTAAGGGATGATAAAATAAAATAAAATATTACCGAAATGGCAAGAGTCAACAGTACAACCAAAGAAACAGGTAATAATTTTAATGTAGCCAATGGAACGGGTGCTGCGGTTCGTGCAGGGCTAAATGATATTCTTTCAGCATTAAGAACAATAAATTCTGCAAGTGGAGATCCATCAGGAGATGCAAATGTTGTTCAATTCCAACCCCATATAGATTCATCAACTAATTTGTTAAAGATATGTACATCTGTATCATCTGGAACGGGTACTTTTACAACTATTGGAAATATTACACAGGCTAATTTAGGTCTAGCTCCAGTTGCAGGAGCAACTTTTACAGGAGATGTTGTTCATAATTACACTACAGCTTTACAAATACCCGTTGGAACGACAGCACAAAGACCTGGATCGCCATCAAAAGGTGACTTTAGATTCAATGATACAACTAATTCTGCTGAAATATATAACGGATCTGAGTTCACTGCTGTAGGGGGTGGTGCTGGAGCTACGGGAGGAGGTAATGATGAAGTATTCTTTGAATCCGACACTAACGTAACAACAGACTATACAATAACATCAGGAAAAAATGCACATACAGTAAGTCCTATTGTTAATGCTGGTGTTACTGTGACCGTGCCTTCTGGCAGTTTATTAGTTATTATTTAATTATGAGCTTAGAACTTTCTGGAACAACTGGTGTAAAAGGTGTAGCTGGATCAGTTTCCGCACCAAGTATTGTTGGAGATGACACAAACACAGGAATAAGTTTCCCTGCTGCTGACACTATTAAGTTTTCAACTGGTGGTGTTGAAAGATTATCAATATCAAATAGTGGTATTAGTGGTGATGGTTCTGGTCTAACAGGAATAACGGCTGGAATAACAGAGGCAGACCAATGGAGAGTAACATCAGACTTTACTATGGGTCAANTTGCAGCAAATATTACTNCAAACTGGGAAAGAAATGATACGTCATTTGAAAAAATTGGTACTGGAATGTCTGTAAACGGTAGTAATGGACATTGGACTTTCCCTTCAACAGGAAAATGGTTAATACAAGTACATTGGATGGGTAGAAGAGCAACAGGTAATACTTACTCAGGTCTGCATTACATTTTTGGTATGAATGATGGGAACCAATCTAATGGTTTTGACTTAGCTACATCAGAAGTTGGTAATGGTGCTAATGAAAATACAAATACAGCATTTATGCAAGTTATTTTTGATGTTCAAGATACATCAACACATAGGGTTCTTTTTGGATACTACGACTACTACACACACACTACAGTTTATAAGGGTCATACAAGTAAAAATGAAAATTCATATACATTTATAAAATTAGGAGAAACATGATATGGCAGACTCAATAACAAATAGACCAGATCATATACAAGATTATCTTATTACTGTGAGAACTGGACAATGGTTTGGCTGGACAGATAGTAAAAATAAAATCTATGCAAACCTTGTAGTGCATGATGGTGGCTCAAAACCTACAGAATCAGATTGCACAAATGGACTTGCTGCACTACAGGCTGCATGGGATTTAGAAAACGATAGTTACAAATCTAAACGTAGAGCAGAATATCCAAACATTGAAGAACAGCTTGATACCATTTATCATAGTGGTGTAGCTGGTTGGAAAACTTCTATCAAAGCTATCAAAGACAAGTATCCTAAACCATGACAGCAAAGATTAAACTAAACGCAGCATCAGGTGGTGGGTCTTTCAGCTTACAAGCACCTTCATCATCTAGCAATAACAGAGTTATAACTTTACCCGATATTGCAGACGGAACACTTCTAACAAATCAAAGTAGTGGTTTAGGAAAAGTTCTTCAAGTTGTTCAAGTAGAGAATACAGCATTTTCAACCAGTAGTGCAAATGCTGGCGATCAGACAGGACAAATGATGGATGCTTCAATTACTCCCTCTGCTTCATCAAGTAAAATATTAATTCAAGCAATGTTTCATATAGGAATTAGTGCTGGCCCTTTAAGGGTTGGTTGTAGATTAATTATTAACGATAATTATAGTTCCAATACAGGTAATGGAGCAAATGTAGATAATAGAAGGTATATTGCATCTGCCACTTCGGTTGCATCTAATAATGACCAACAAAATATATATTACAGTTATTTACATAGTGCTAATACAACCAGTTCTACGAAATATGGATTTACTTTCTTACACGCTAGCGGAAGTTCAAGAACTATATCTATGAATAGATCAGAAGATAATAATAACGCTTATTATAACCATACTGGAATTTCAACTATCATATTAACGGAGATTGGTGCATAATGAAATACGATCACGAAGCAATTTACAAAGCTCATCCAGAAGTCAAACTGATAAGAGATGATGATGGTGCGTATGATGTTAATGGTGCAAAAGTTAGCTTAGATCAATCCAAGGTAGATACTGCAAGAGTTACGCTAGATGCTGAAGCTGCTGCTGTTAAGTACAAAACCGATAGAACAACTAATGGTTCTACTGTTTATGCTTCTTTTGGAGATCAACTTGATATGTTGTATGCCGACATGAAGGCAGGTAAACTAGATACAACTGGAACGTGGGCAACCCACATCAAGGCGGTTAAAGACGCTAATCCAAAACCTAGTTAATTATGTCAGAGATCAAGGTAAATTCGATAAAAGGTGTAGGAGCTAGTACTGCTGCTATTACTGTTAACAATTCAGATGGAACAGCGACAGCTAATTTAACTAATAGACAAGGTAAAAATTTGATAATTAACGGAGCGATGAACGTGGCTATGCGTGCCACAACATCTACTACATCTGGATATGGAAGTGTTGATAGGTTTCAAGTGCTAAGCAGTGGTGTAGACGAAGCACCTACTCATGCACAGGTTGGTGTTGCAACTAATGTTACCCCTTATACTTTAGGTTTTAGAAATGCACTTAAAGTAACTAATGGAAATCAGACAAGTGGTGCAGGAGCTTCTGATTTTATAAAAGTACAACAGAATATAGAGGGTCAAGACATAAATCGTAGTGGTTGGAATCTTACAGATCCTAATAGTAAACTAACAATTTCTTACTGGGTTAAATCAAGTGTTGCTCAAACTTTTTACGGAAGATTTAGAGCCTTTGCTTCTTCTGAATATGAATATACATATAGTTTTGCCTTAAGTGCTAACACATGGACAAAAGTAACAAAAACTATACCTGGCAATTCTAATTTTTCTTCATTAGTAGATACTAATGCAAGTGGATTTTTTCATATCTGGCAATGTTTTTTTGGGACTGATTTTACCAATAATAAAACCTTAGATGAATGGGCAGTTAAAGATAATGCAAATAAATCCCCAGATATGACATCAACATGGTACACAACAGATAATGCAACATTTGAACTCACTGGAGTTCAGCTTGAGGTTTCAGATCATGCCACTTCTTTTGAACATAAATCTTTCACTGATGATTATTTAAGGTGTGCTAGATATTTTCAACAATTTGGTGGTACTAGAGTATACTTTGCAGGAAGAACGTCTAATACTGACGGACTAAATGTTTCCCCTGCTTGTCCAGTTCCTATGAGGGCTACACCTACTTGTAGTGGTGGTGGTAGTTATGAATTATTTTCATCTATTGGTTCGGGAAGTTCGTCAGTCACACCAACAATAGAAACTTATCAAACTCGTGATTTTACTCAATGTTTTATAGGAAATGTTTTCTTTACATTTGCTTCTGGATCATATTGTAATGACGCTAGAGTGGGATCAGTTAGAATAGGGGATACATTAAACTTTGACGCAGAACTTTAATTATGGATAAATACATAATCAGAAAATTCACAACAAGCGAGGGTGAAAGAAAAGACATCCTAGATCAAGAATCAACACCAAATTTAGCTATTCCATTTGATGAAGGTAATAGGCATTATCAAGAATATTTAGAGTGGGTTGCTGCAGGAAATACAGCAAAAGAAACTCAAATTAATTAACCTTTTCGTGCATCTGTCTTGTCATTAACCCCATAGTGACGTAGAGAGGGGATAGGGCTACAATAAGCAGTAATACAAGCACACTCGTAAAAGATAGTGCTTTCAGTATCGCAAATTTAATCATGTTTCAAAAAATTGCTAATATTCTTAGCATAGTTTCTTTTCTTATGGTAGCTTCCATGAGTGGTGGAGCGTATTTGGGCTACAAATATGTAACATCTGAAAATTTCAAATCTCAAGTCATGAACGAAATTCTTGGAAATGTTCAAGGAATGATGCCTAAAGTATTAGAAAAAGGATTACCTGATCTTACTGGCCCATCTTTACCAGTACCACCAAAAGGACTAGGAATTTGAACTGCTGGCATTGTAAAACCGAATTAATCTGGGGTGCTGATGCTGACATAGAAGAGGACTTTCAACCTGTTATGTATCAAGAGTATTCAATGGTCAGTAATTTCTCTTGTCCTAAATGCGACTCATATGTAGAAGTCTATAAAAGAAGAGATGCTTACGACTAATGATCTTTGGTTTCTTAAAAAAGCTAATAAAATACTATGTTGATAAAGTAATTACTTGGTTACGGATGCAAAGATTTAATTTAGAACTAGATAATGACATAAAAAAATATCACGAAGAATTAGATAAAAAGGTAAAAAAACCAAAAATTATAGAAAAAGGTACTTTTGGAGAAGATGGTTGGTCTATTTCTATAGGAGATGTAGAAGATGGAGATACCTAATATAAGTATTCCTGAGATATACGTTCCAGATGTACCAGAAATATACAGCCCACACTATATAACTATTACTGCACCACCAGAGATTGATGTTCCTGGTTGTACTTATCAGCATCGAGACATAAAGAATACTGGTAATCGTAATTTATTATTGGAAGATCCTAATGGAGTGTTTACAACTTGTGATTTTCCATTTCCTAGCTTTATACCCCTTGATTATTCTCCAGAAAATTTAGTAATAACGGAAGAAGTTCCTGTTGAAAACGAACCACCGCCCTTACCAGAAACAGAGCAGCCAAATATTCCTCCACCACCTGATCCTCCTCCACCAGATTTTCCTCCTTGCCCTGGTAAAAATGACCAAAGGGTTGGAGACTTTCGTAACGATAAAAAACTTGAACGTGTTATTGGGCATGAAAGAGGGCAAGATGGTAGTGAGTG
>FUFK010043047.1_pt1 | contig 13270 bp, 16 predicted proteins | sample 1021851 | NCBI WGS metagenome assembly FUFK01 (sample SAMEA51879418, study PRJEB19060) | metagenome | reverse complement strand
TAGATTTTATCGATGCAAATTATTCATACAATGGAAACTTTAATTGGCAGCGAGGTTCAGATATATTAAATAATGTTAGTGATCAATTTGGTAATAAATTGGGTAGAGTTAATACAATTCAAAATTCAAGCAATCAAACATTGAATTTAGCTGTAAATCTTGATAAACTCTACAGACAGATAAATTTCCCAAAAAATAACTTTTTATTTAGTTTTATAACTTCAATAAAAAGAGTTAGATCAACTTACAGTGAAAATTCAGGTAAGGTTTTACCAGGATACATACCCTCAATAGGATTTTTAGGTACATTAAAACCGTCTTTTGGTTTTGTATTTGGATCTCAAAAAGATNTNAGGTATGAGATTGCTAAAAATGGTTGGTTGACAACATTTAATNNTTTCAATCAGCAGTTTCAAAAAGTATNTAATTCAAAGTTTGATTTATCTGCAGAAATAGAATTATTTAAAAATCTTAAAATTGATTTAAATGCCAATAGNACTTATTCAAATAATTTCTCTGAAAATTATTCAATNATNGAAAATAACTATAATGCAATCAATGGTAGTTTTTATGGAAATTTTTCTATTTCAAGTAATATGTTGAGAACATCATTTAAAGATAGATCTGTTGAATTTTCTAATGACTTTGAAAATTTAAAGAAAAATAGGATTCAGATTGCAAATCGACTTATTTCTTTAAAAAATCTAGGAAATGTAAGTTATGATAGTGATGGTTTCCCACTTGGCTTTAGCAAAGAAAGTCAGGCTGTTTTGATTCCTTCGTTCTTATCCGCATATACAGGGATTGATGTCTCAAGAGTTTCGTTAACACCAATTACAAGCAATCCAAAATTAAATTGGACATTACAGTACGATGGATTAGAGAAGCTTTTTGATAAAGTTTTCTCACGTGTTTCTATTCAACACGGATACAGATCAAATTTTACAATTAATAATTTTAATTATAATTTGAATTTTACACAGAATGGTATTGATAATTCAGGAAATTATTTTGATAAAATAATTTTTTCTAATATTAATTTAGTTGAGCAATTTAATCCGCTTGTAAGGTTAGATTTTGAATTAAAAAATTCTTTAAGGATTATATTTGATGTTATTAAAGATAGAGCAGTTTCATTAAGTTTAGCAAATAATTTAATTACTGAATCATGGGGAAATGAGTACACATTAGGGATGGGATACAGGATTAAAAATTTGAGACTAAGATCAAATTTAGCTTCAAATGGAAATAATTTTGTAGGAGATTTAAATGCAAAAGTTGATTTAAACCTTAGAAAAAATATAACTGTAATTAGAAACCTAGAAATTGATGATAATAAAGTTTCTGCAGGGCAATCTATTTTTTCTCTCAAGCTTAGTGCTGATTATGCATTAAGTAAAAGTTTTTCAACAATTTTTTTCTATGATCATCTGTTTTCTAAGTATGAAATTTCAACTGCTTTTCCTCAAACAAATATTCGATCTGGGTTTACTTTAAGATATAGTTTTGGAAATTAAAAATTTATTTTTTTTTATCTAACTTAAGTTATAATTTAGGAAAATGGATATAAAGGAAAACTTAAAGTATACTAAAGATCATGAATGGATTAAACTTGATGGCAATATCGCAACAGTGGGAATTACAGACTTTGCTCAAAGCGAACTTGGAGATATTGTTTATGTTGAAGTAGATACATTAGATGAAACATTAGATAAAGATGATGTTTTTGGAACAGTTGAGGCTGTTAAAACAGTGTCGGATTTATTTTTACCTATGTCAGGAAAAATTATTGAGTTTAATGAAAATCTTTCAGATTCACCAGAATCTATAAATGATTCACCTTACGAAGATGGATGGATAATCAAAGTTGAGGTATCTAATGTTGATGAGATAAGTGAGCTTCTTGATAATAATCAATACAAGGACTTGATTGGATAGAAGATATATTTCTAAAATTGCCGTTTACTATACTTTATGTCTGATAATTTTTTCTTTTATACCTGTTCCAGATCTTGGTATTTCAAGATTTCAATTATTTGAAATTGATAAGTTGGTACACTTTATCATGTATTTTTCATTGACAATTTTATGGTCTTTCGCCTCAAAGAATCTCTACAACTCAACTTTCAAATTGCTATTATTTGCAATATTTTTTGGATTTGTTTTAGAAATTTTCCAACATATTCTTCCTTTNGGAAGATATTTTGACTTAGGAGATTTAGTAGCAAATAGTTTAGGGGTTATATTTGGAATATTTATTTTGTACTGTATAAAAAAAAAATTACTTTAGCGAAGAATGAGGTCTAAAAAAAATCCAAAAGCTGACTTAAATAAAAAAAGTACATTTTACTTTTCCATTGGTTTATTTATAGTCTTATTTGTCTCCTGGCAAGCAATTGAATATAAAAACTATGATGATGATGGCTATGGGTATATTGCATTAGATGTTGATGATGATGACGATGAAGAAATTCCTATTACTGAGCAATTAAAAACACCCCCGCCACCTCCACCTCCACCTGCCCCCGAAATAATTGAAGTTGTTGAGGATGAGGAAGAAATAGAAGAAACAATAATCGAATCCACTGAAACTGATCAAGAAGAAATTGTTGAAGAAGTTGAAGTAGTTGAAGAAGATTTAGATTTAGATGTCCCTTTTGCTATAATTGAAGATGTTCCATTATATCCGGGATGTGAAAGAGTTCCAAAGTCTCAAAGAAGGTCTTGTTTTCAAGAACAAATACAAAAACATATCGCGAGAAATTTCAGATATCCTGAAATTGCTCAGGAGATGGGTATACAAGGAAGAGTTTTTGTCCAGTTTACTATAGCTAAAGATGGATCAATAACTGCTATTAGAACTAGAGGNCCAGATAAAAATTTAGAAAAAGAGGCCTCAAGAATTATTGGTAAANTGCCAAANATGACACCTGGTAAACAAAGAGGAAGACCTGTGAGAGTTCCATTTAGTATNCCTATCATATTTAAGTTGCAATAATTATTTGCCCAGGGATTTTTTTAGACTAATTTTACATTCTTTTATTTTATTGTGTTTCTAAATAAATCCAAAGTTTTCTTATCGTTGACTAAAGCGAGACTTTCGTTTAGTGTTGTTTTCTCAACCCTTGCAGGATATGTTTTAGCAGTAGAACTAGTCAATTTTTCTGAAATATTACTTCTTCTTATTGGCGGTTATTGTATGGTTGGAGCATCAAATTCTTTTAATCAGATAATTGAAAAGGATAAAGATGCTTTAATGGATAGAACAAAAACAAGGCCACTTCCAACAAAAGAAATATCAACGTCAAACGCTTTTTGGATTTCTGTTCTATTGACTATTGCAGGACTGTCAATATTATATACAATCAATTACAAAACGGCATTTTTTGCTGCTGTATCAGTCTTTATATATACATGTATTTATACACCGTTAAAACCTATTACTCCTTTGTCCGTATTTGTGGGTGCAATACCCGGTGCGATACCATTTATGTTAGGTTGGGTTGCAGCTACAAATAGTTTTGGTATTGAACCAGGCACTCTTTTTATGATTCAATTTTTTTGGCAATTTCCTCACTTTTGGGCATTGGGATGGATGCTGGATGATGACTATAAAAAAGCTGGATTTAATATGCTNCCAACTGGAAAGAAGGACAAAAAAACTGCTATACAAATTATATTATATATCATCTGGATGATTATAATTTCAATATTTCCTTATTCTGGATTAACAGGNNCTTTATCCCTAAGTATTTATGGAGCAATTATTGTACTAGTTCTGGGAATATTAATGTTGATGTTTGCTGTTAATTTATATAATAGAATGAATACTGAATCTGCGAGAAGACTGTTTTTATTCACAATTTTTTATCTAACTTCAATTCAATTAGTATATATTTTTGATAAGTTCATATGAGTGAAAGTAATCTAAATACAAACAAAGTAAGGGCAAAAAAAATGATGTTATTATTTGCATTATTAAGTATAACAATGACATTTGCTGGACTTACTAGTGCTTACTTAGTTAGCAAGGGAAGACCAGATTGGCTTGTAGACTTCCAATTGCCAAATTTATTTTTTTACAGCACATTAATAATTGTACTTAGTAGTNTTACAATTCAAATTTCATATTATTATTTAAAAACAAATCAATCAAAAAATAAAGTTATTACATGGCTTACAGCTACATTTTTGCTTGGCATAATTTTTTGTTTTTTACAATTTTATTCTTTTAAGAGTTTAATAGAAATGGGTTATTTTTTTGCAGGTGCTCAAAGTACTATTACAACCTCATTTATTTATGTATTAACCTTTCTACATGGTATACATCTTCTTGCTGGATTAATTGTTTTGACTGTCTTAATTTATAATACAGTTAAAAACAAATACACGACAAATAAGCTTGGTTTTGAGCTTGGTATATACTTTTGGCATTTTTTGGACATTTTATGGGTGTATTTGTTTTTATTTTTCTATTTCTTTGGATAAAATTTACTTAACTTTGATAAAAGATTTTTGTTAATGAGTTCAACTGTTTCTTCCGCAGATATTCAACCTGAATTAACAACAGAACCTAGACCGCTAAATGCTAGCTATGGCAAACTCATGATGTGGTTTTTCATAGTATCAGATGCCTTAACATTTACAGGTTTTTTAATTTCTTATGGTTTTGCAAGATTTAAACATATTGACTCATGGCCTATAGCTGATGAGGTATTTACTCACTTTCCTGGGTTACATGGTGTTGATGCACCTATGTATTATGTTGCATTGATGACATTTATTTTGATTTTTTCATCTGTTACAATGGTTTTGGCTGTTGACGCTGGACATAACAATCAAAAAGATAGAGTAGTTTTTTACATGTTTCTAACTATAATTGGAGGAGCTGTATTTGTTGGCTCTCAAGCTTGGGAATGGAAAAACTTTATCAAAGGAGAATATGGCGCATTAGAAACTAAGGGAGGTATGATTATTCAGTTTGTCGATGCTTCTTCAAATAAAAGAGTTTCAATTGATGAATTTGCTGTCTATAAACCTGAGTACAGAGAACAGCATAAAAGTAATAATGGTTTGTGGTTTAGAAGCGAGCCAGCTCTAGATCAATATTCAGTTGAAGAGGTAACTGAAGGTTTCATGGCTGATCCATCAATTTTAGTTAGAGTTGAAAAAGTAGATGACAAGGGACATAAGATAATCTTAAACAGAGAAGAATCCATTGAAAAAGTCATGCAAGCTGTTTATGTGGTTCAAGGGGCAAATCTAATTAGAAATGAATATGGCAACAGGTTATTTGCTGATTTCTTCTTTTTTATTACTGGCTTTCATGGTTTCCATGTTTTTTCTGGTGTAATTATTAATATAATTATTTTTATAAATGTTCTTCTAGGAACTTATGAACGCAGAGGACACTATGAGATGGTTGAAAAAGTAGGACTTTATTGGCATTTTGTTGATTTAGTTTGGGTTTTTGTATTCACATTCTTTTACTTAGTTTAATTCATTATGGCACACAATACTGAACATAAATTAGAAATATTTAGAGGATTAGTAAAGTTTAAATCAAACGTTCAAAAAATTTGGGGAGTTTTGATTTTCTTATCCATTGTTACAGCTATTGAAGTTGCACTTGGAATTGTAAAGCCTGAAATTTTGATGAATTACTTCTTATCCATGAAACTCATAAATTGGATTTTTGTTATTTTAACTTTAGTTAAAGCATATTATATAACATGGGACTTTATGCATATGAGAGATGAAAAATTTGGTTTACAAGTTTCCGTGGTTATAACACTCATTTTTCTTATTGCTTATGCAGCATTTATTTTTCTTGTTGAGGGAAATTATATATATGACATCATGTATGAAGGCTTTGTAAGCTGGAATTTTTAATTTTTTATTGTGAAAAAATACATAGTACTTACAATACTATTTGTACTCCCACTAGTTGCCTATCTTTTTTTTGCATCCGGAGTAAATAACTTTGCAAAGCTTCCAGTTCTTAAAGATAATATTACCAGCACATCATCTTACAGTGAAATAAAACTAGAGGATAAAATTTCTATTATTTTCTTCTTAGGTAACAATATTGGTGATCGACAAGGAGATGCACTTAATTTAAATCAAAAAATATATAAAAGATTTTATCAATTTAATGACTTTCAGTTTGTTGCAATATGTCCAATTGGATCCGAAAACTTAGCAAATGATTTAAAAAATAAATTAGAATCAGGAACAAACACTAATATGGAAAAATGGAATTTTCTTTTTTTAGAGACTGATTCAATAATTGATATCTTCAATAGTCTCTCAACCGATGTCAATTTAGATTATAATTATGGCTCTCCATATGTTTATATAATTGATAAAAAATTATCACAGAGAGGCAGAAATGATGATAATGGTATAAAATTTGGTTACGATTCAAGGTCAGTGGCTGACATAAATAACTTTATGGTTGATGATGTTAAAATTATTTTAGCTGAATATCGACTAGCACTGAAAAAGAACGGAGTAACTAGAAAAGACTTATGAAAAATAAATCCTATATAGGTTTAATTATAATAATAATTTTATTTGGATATTGGTTTATTCCCAAAATTTATAATAGAATCTCAACTGACAGTACAGTTGACTCGATAAGATCACAATCTATTGATAAATCTTCTAAATTATCATTTATAAATTTGAATGGTACGTCCAGAAAAGTTCCTGATTTTATATTTTTAAATCAGGACAGTATATATATTGGAAACGAAGATTTTTCTGGTAAAGTATATGTAGCAGAATTCTTTTTTACATCATGTCCTTTAATATGTATTGAGATGAATCAAAATATGAAAATATTGGATGAAGAGTTTGGAGATAGAGATGATTTTGGAATTGCATCTTTTACAATAGATCCATTGACCGATACGCCAAAAGTTTTAAAAGAATATTCAGAAAGACTTGAAGTAAAATCAAAAAATTGGCATTTCCTAACCGGAAATATTGATAGTGTTTATGAATTATCAAATACTGGATTTAATATATTTGCGGGTGTTAATCCTGCAATTGCAGGAGGTTTCGAGCATCAAGGATTTTTTGCTCTAATTGACAAGAATGGATATATTCGATCTAGAACAGATAAAGATGGTAACCCAATAGTTTATTATTTGGGCATCACATCAAACCAGAGCGATGTTCAGGGTATTGACATGATTAAAGAAGATATAATTAAACTATTGAAGAATGGCTAGTAAAAATAATATTTATGACATATTAATTTGGGTAGTTTCGATTTTGGTACCAGTTGTTGTTGCGTTACTTTTATTTACAAAATGGGAATATGATCAATTGGTATTTGACATGCGTATCCCAAATTATGACTCTGTTATACTAATGGATAACTTACCAATAGCAAAACCATTAACTTTTCTTCCTCCCATATATGCAACTATTAACGGATTAACAGCAGTACTTCTGGTTATAGCAGTTTATTATATAAAAAATGGTAAAAGAAAAATTCATGAAAATCTAATAAAGGTTTGCATAGCACTTTCTTTATCTTTCTTGGTAATGTACATTGCTTATCACATAACAACAGATCCTACTCCATTTGGTGGATCTGGCTTAGTATCATACATTTATTTCTTTATTTTAATTACGCATATTTTATTGTCTATAGTTGTAATTCCAATGGTTTTGGTAAGTTACTCAAGAGCTTTTCAATCAAAATTTNCNTCTCATAANAAGATAGCTAAAGTTACATTTCCTGTATGGCTTTATGTTGCTGTAACTGGTGTTATTGTATATTTAATGATTTCACCTTATTACTCATGATTTATTACAGTATACAATGTTCAATGTGTAAAGCTGTACTTGAGTCAGGTGCAGATCAACAGGTGGCTGAAAGCCTAAATGAGGGTATAGCTTACCTGGCTGCAATCCCATATATATTGGCAGGTTTAAGTATTTTTATTATTTANAGNAAATACTACAGGGCTAAAAAGTCGTGATTTAAGAAGCTTCTTTAAGGCCAGAAAAGTTGATGCCGTCAAGTTTCTTTTTTATGTAGCTTTTGTCGACATGTAAAATCTTTGTTTTTGATCCAGGTAAATTAAACATATCATCAATCAATATTGACTCACAAATAGATCTAAGTCCTCTTGCACCTAATTTAAATTCTAAAGCTTTTTCAACAATATAATCCAATGCATCATCATCAAAAGTTAGATTAATTCCATCAATTTCAAATAATTTAAAATACTGTTTTACGAGTGCATTTTTTGGCTGTGTTAGAATTTGTCTTAGATCTTTTGAATCAAGATCAAGCATATATGTGAGGATTGGTAGTCTTCCTAATATTTCAGGTATTAATCCAAAATCTTTTAAGTCATTTGGAATAATATTTTTAACTATTTGATTAGACCCTACGACAGATTTAAGCTTAGAATTTTTAAATCCAACGGCATTCATATTTAATCTTTTAGAAATTATTTTTTCAATTCCATCAAATGCTCCCCCAGCTATAAATAATATATTGGAAGTATTTAATTTAATGAAGTTTTGGTCAGGGTGTTTTCTACCACCCTTTGGNGGGACATTTACAACTGTACCTTCCATTAGCTTCAAAAGAGCTTGTTGAACTCCTTCACCAGAAACGTCTCTCGTGATTGAAGGATTATCATTTTTTCTTGAAATCTTATCAATTTCATCAATAAAAATAATTCCCTTCTCAGCCTTTTCAATATTGTAGTCTGACGCTTGTAATAGTCTTGTTAAAATATTTTCTACATCCTCACCAACGTAGCCAGCTTCTGTCAAAACTGTAGCATCAACAATTGCTAAAGGAACATCAAGCATTTTTGAAATAGTTTTAGCTATAAGAGTCTTTCCAGTTCCCGTAGGTCCAACCATTATAACATTACTTTTCTCAATTTCAATATTATCATCACTTATTTTTTGATTGATCCTTTTGTAATGATTGTACACACAAACAGAAATAACTTTTTTAGAATAATCTTGTCCAATCACATAATCATCAAGATATTGTTTTATTTCCTTGGGGTTAATTAGTTCGCTTTTTTCAATATTAATTGAAGATTCGTTTGATTTATTTTGATGATTTAAAATAGAAAAGGCTTGTTCAATACATTGATCACAAATATGTGCATCTTGACCTGCTACTAGTATTTTTGTTTGTAGTTTATTTAATCCACAAAATGAGCACGATAATCTATCTTCAGACATTTATTAAGTTATTTTTTGGAGAGAACTTCATCAATCATCCCATACTTTTTAGCTTCCGGTGCTTTCATCCAATAATCTCTGTCAGAATCTTCATATACCTTATCATACTTCTGACCAGTATGAGTAGCTATAATTTCATATAATTCTTTCTTTAATTTACCAATCTCTCTTGCAGTGATTTCAATATCTGATGCTTGGCCTTGAGCTCCACCTAGAGGCTGATGTATCATAACTCTTGAATGAGTCAAACCAGATCTTTTACCTTTCTCACCAGCNCATAAAAGAACCGCTGACATTGAAGCGGCAATCCCAGTACAAATAGTAGCAACATTAGGTCCAATAAATTGCATAGTATCATAAATACCAAGCCCAGCATAAACAGATCCACCAGGCGAATTGATGTAAATCTGTATATCTTTTTCTTTATCAGTACTTTCAAGGAATAATAATTGAGCTTGAATAATATTTGCAACCGAGTCATTAATTGCAGTGCCTAAAAAAATTATTCTATCCATCATAAGCCTAGAAAACACATCCATTTGAGCAACATTAAGTTGTCTTTCTTCAATAATGTAAGGCGTCATGCTACTAATGATTTTGTCATAATACATGGAATTTACACCATGATGTTTTGTAGCATATTTTTTAAATTCTTCTGAATAATTCATGTTATAAAGTTAATTATTTTTCTTGTAGGCTATTTCAATATACTCTTCATAAGAAACTTTTTTTATCTTTTTGTTCACTTTTTCCTTATAAATCAATAATAATTTTTCACTGATAATTTGATTACTTATCCTTTTAACTTCATCTTGGTTAGACATAATTCTTTGAAGTATTGAGTTCAATTCCTTTTCATCAGGATTATTTTGCCCATACGCAGCCATTTGATTTTTTATCATATTGGTGGCAAATTCTTTTATGGTATCTATATTAATTTTTATATCATTTTCAATGATTATTTTTTCTTCAATTAGTTGATACTTTATTCCTTTTTCTGATTTCAAGTACTCTTTCTCTAATTCTTCATCGTTTAATGATTCCTTAGAATTGAGCTTCATTAGCCTTTTTAGAAAATCTTTTGGAAGATTTATTTTTGAGGAATCTATTACTGCCTCAGTAACATCATTTAAAAATTTCTGATCAGATTGATTAATAAATTGTTTTTCAATATCGGTTTTAATTTTTGATTTAAAATCCTTTAAATTTTTTATTGAATCATTTGGATAAACTTTTTTAAATAAATCTTCATTAGTTTCCGCCTTTTGATTTTTATTTAATTCTTGTAGCTTAAAACTAATTTCATTAATATTATTTAAACTATTTTCATCTAAACCTGTTACTTTATTTAAATCATCTTTATCATCAAAAACTTCCTTTGGATTTATTTTTATCTCCTGACCAACTTTTAGTTTCAAAAATTTTTTGAAAGTAGTGTTTGAAAGCTGAGATGCTAAAAAATTAGCCTCTTTTTTAAAATCTAATTCTTCTGAAAAAAAATTACCAATAACATTAACATTATCTTCAATTTTTGAGACAGAAATTAATTTACCATACTGACTTTGATATGATTCAATTTGATTTTTTATCATTAAATCATCAGCAAGTATTTGATAATGAGTTATTGGTTTTTTGAGTTTATAATTTAATTTAAAGGATGGTTTNTGAGCNACATCAAAATTNAATATTATATCGTTTTTTTTCCAATCAATATNATCATTTTCNCTTGGTATAGGATTTCCTAAAATTNAAAGATTATTNTCTGTAATATACTTTGATAATTCACTTTGAACTAATTTGTTTATTTCATCGACTTTAACAGGCAATTCATATTGTTTTTTTATCATTCCTAATGGAACAAAACCTTTTCTAAATCCAGGAACATTAGCCTTTTTTTTATAATCATTTAAGATNGATTCTACTTTGTCNTTNTAATCTTGACTTGAAATTTCAAGAGTGATTANAGANAATTCTTTATTTTTCTTTTTTAAATCGATATTCATTTGTCAAAATAGCGCTCAAAAGTAATCTTTTTTGAAGTTTGCAGCAACAAATTTAGTTTATAAATATTTTATACATATTGAAAAAAAATCATCTGGATTTTCATGGTGAATCCAATGTCCAGCATTTTTGATTTCAGTTAACTTATACTTTGGAAATAGTTTAGATGTAATCTTTAAATTTTCTGAGTCTATGTAATCTGAATTTTCACCTTTAATAAATAGAACCTCCTTTCTGTATCCCTTATGAAAATATATAGATGAAGTAACATTTGAATATGTTTTTTGTAAAACCTTAATATTGGATTTATATTCAAAACTTCCATCNAATGACCTCTTTAAATTTTTTGATAAAAACAAAATAAATCCATCATCATCAAAATATTTTTTTAAATGTAAATTAAACTCATTTCTTGATTTAATTTGTTTAAGATTTATACTTAATAATGAATCAAAAATTAAATCATAACTTTTATTATAACTAACTGGAAGTATATCAACAATGATAAGTTTTTCTACTAGATCAGGATAAATTAAACTAAATAACATTGCGGTCTTGCCACCCATTGAATGACCAATTATTGATACACTATTAATATTAAATTTAGAAATGTATTCATGTAGATCTTTAACCATTAATTCATAATTAAATTCATTAGAATGAAAGCTTTTTCCATGATTTCTTTGGTCTAGTAAGTGAACTTCAAAATTATTTTCTGAAATTTTTTTAGAAAAGGTAATCCAGTTATCAAGAGAGCCTAAAAAGCCATGAAGTATTATAATTTTATTTTTGCTTGACCCTAATACTTTACTATGTAGAATCATCAACTTAATTTATTTATATATAAGTTGATTACATTTTCAATGCCTAAATAAATAGATTCACTAATTAAGGCGTGACCAATTGATACCTCATTGAGAAAAGGCATATTTTGAGAAAAATATTTAATATTTTCTAAATTCAGATCATGACCAGCATTAACCATCAAACCTAAGTCATTCGCAAGCNTTGAACANTCAGNGTAAAGTTTCATAGTTTCAGCTTTNTTTTCTTTANAGTTTTTTGCATACAATTCCGTATATAATTCTATCGCATCGCAATTGGTTTTTTTTGCATATTCAACTGACTCTAAGTTTGGATCAACAAATATTGAGGTTTTGATATTATCTCTTTTAAAAACTTCAATAATACCTTTAAGATATTCATGATTTTTTTTGGTATCCCAACCAGCATTGGATGTCAACGCATCCTCAGCATCAGGTACTAAGGTAACTTGATAAGGTTTTACCTTTAGGACAAGATCNATAAATTTATNNACTGGNTTACCNTCAATATTAAGCTCAGTNNATACAACNTNTTTAAGATCTATTGCATCTTGATATCTTATATGTCTTTCATCAGGTCTTGGATGAATNGTAATACCATTTGCTCCAAAATTTTGAATATCCTTTGNCATATTAATTAAATCAGGATAATTNCCNCCTCTNGAATTNCTTANNGTTGCNATTTTATTGATATTNACACTTAATTTNGTCATAATTTNCCTGGNAAAAATACAAAGTTTAAGAAGGTCTTGTGTATAATTTTTAGTTAATTTGTAATATTAATCTTTTCATATGGTAATTGCTTTATTCTCTCGTGAAATTAATGATTCAACAAAAAATGTAATTAATTCTTTTTTTTCATCTAAACATGCTAAGCAATCCAAATTTTTTATTGAAAAAAATATCCTAAACGGTTTAGAAAATATAGAAAATTTGAACTTAGTTCCCTTTGAGACATCAAATGACTTGAATTCATCAATTGAAATTATGTTAAGTATTGGGGGAGATGGAACCTTTCTCAGATCTATAGAGTTCGTAAGAGATCTTGATATTCCAGNNNTGGGTATAAATACAGGAAATTTAGGATTTTTAGCAACCAGTAAAAAAGAAAATATTAATGATTTAATTGATAAAATATTTGAAAAAAAATATAATATTGAAAATAGAACACTTATAAAAGTTAATTCTGATGAAATTGGTATTAATGATTCTAT
>FUFK010828966.1_pt1 | contig 13278 bp, 16 predicted proteins | sample 1021851 | NCBI WGS metagenome assembly FUFK01 (sample SAMEA51879418, study PRJEB19060) | metagenome | reverse complement strand
TATATCCGCAATTCGAGCGATTCCCAGGACGGGAGCGCTTCCCTCACGGCGCAGTCAGAGATCATCACGAAATACGCCAGGGCAAACGGGATTGTGATCGCGGAAGCGTTCGCGGGGGCTGCTCCGGACCTTCCTAACCGCGATCGTATGTTCAGCATGAAAGATGACGGCACCGTCGACGCCATTCTGATCGTCAGAGAGCCCCGACTGACGCGCTATGTGGCCGAGCTTACCGCTATCCATCGTCTCTGCGCAAAGCATGAGGTGGCAATCGTTTGCTGCTCCTGACCATTCGTGGGGGAGAGGCTAGGGGCCAAACCCAATTACCAGCCCCTTGAAAAGCGGCGGATAAATTGATTCGAGGGTTCTCCTCTGTATAGGAGGTTCCTGAACATGTCGCGTTCGTTATTCTGGCTGTCGGATGAAGCGTGCGCGGCGATCGAGCCGCATTTGCCGTAGAACCAGCCTGGCGCGCGGCGGGTTGATGATCGGCGAGTGGTATGGGCATTTTACATGTGCTGAAGGTCGGGTGCCGCTGGTGCGATTGTCCGGCCGAATACAGACCATCGATGACGATCTACAATCGGTTCAACCGGTGGTCGCGGCGCGGTTTCTGGCTGAGGTTGCTCAATGCCCTGGCCGCTGCCGGGGTCGTGACACGCACCACGGCAATCGACAGCACCTACATCAAGGCGCAGCGTTCGGCGGAAAAGGGGGGCGCTCGGATCAGGCGATCGCGCACTCGCGCGGTGGTTTCCGGACTGAGCTCGCTTTTCGACGTGTGGCGAGAGAGCTGAGCGAGCACCTCAGTCAGGCGAAACTTTACGCAGAGCCGTTTCGGTCCTGATGGGTCGCTTTGTTCCCAGACATTTGGCTCGAGCAGAGATGCGATCGTCGGTAACCTTCCGCCGGTCGTAATTGGATAACCTCGGTGCGGACCTTCCCGCATAAGCCTCGCTGGTCTAACTCCCGCAACATGAGGGCGCAGATTGAAATAGGCAGGGACCCCGAGGGGCAACCGGTCTCGATCGACATTGAGGAACTGCTCGGCACGCATCTGCTCGTGCAGGGCAATTCCGGCTCGGGAAAATCGCACCTGCTGCGCCGCCTGCTCGAGCAGAGCGCGGGCCTCGTCCAGCAGGTGGTGATCGATCCCGAGGCGATTTCAGCAGCCTTGCGGACGAGTTCGACCATATCGTCATTGATGGCGCGGCGCATTCGCCGGGCGAGATCGAGGCGCTGGCGCGCAGGGTGCGGCAGCACCGCGCCTCGGTCGTGCTGGCGCTCGAGGAGCTCGAGGTCGAGCAGCAGATCCGCTGCGCCGCGCTGTTCCTTACCGCGCTGTTCGACGCGCCGCGCGAGCACTGGTATCCAGCACTGGTGGTGGTGGACGAGGCGCAGATGTTCGCCCCCGCGGCGGCCGGAGAGATGGCCGAGGACACGCGCCGGCTGACGCTCTCGGCGATGACCAACCTCATGTGCCGCGGGCGCAAGCGCGGTCTGGCGGGCGTGGTTGCCACCCAGCGGCTCGCCAAGCTCGCCAAGAACGTCGCGGCCGAGGCGTCGAACTTCCTGATGGGCCGCACATTCCTCGATATCGACATGCAGCGCGCCGCCGATCTGCTGGGGATGGACCGCAGACAGGCCGAGCGCATCCGCGACCTCCAACGCGGCCAGTTCCTGGGCCTCGGGCCCGCGATCAGCCGACGTCCTGTCGCGGTGCAGGTGGGTGCTGCGCAGACGGGAGGCAAGAATGCTGGCCAGGGCCTGATGCCGCTACCCAAGACCGGAGGCGACGAGCTCGAAGCGCTGCTGCATGGGGAACTGGCGCAGGAAGCGCAGGCGAACGCGCCGCGTGTCGCCGCTCTCAAGCGCAAGACGGTAAGCGATGTCGCGCAGGAGATCGTGCACCGCGCCAGCCAGCCTTTACCGCTCCGACCAATCGAACCGGAAGATGCCCCGACGTCGCCGACTGCCGCCGATACCGCACTACTGGAGCGGGCCGAAACCGATCCGCTCGGTGAGCCAGCCGAGGTGAGCGTCGAGCGGATCGTCGAGGAGCTAGCGCGGCAGGAGGGCGCAACCTTCCGCTCGCCCGGCACCCTGTTCCGCGAGTTCCTGACCGCCTGCCGCCAGCACGGTGTTGTCAGCGCGCATATCGACATGGGCAGATTCCGCCGGCTGTTCGCCTTCGCGCTTTCCGGCGCCGGCGGGCTGTCGCCGCCGGCGCGCACCACGATCGAACGGCTGGCCTAGGGCGTCGAGGAGGATGTGCTCGCACCTTACCTGACCATCGCGGTGGCCGCGCTGCACGGGCGCAACCGGCCCGACGAGGACGAGCTTGCATGGGTTTATGGCAGCTCCTCGCCGGGCCGCATCCGCCGCCTGCTCGAGCATTTGGAGCGCAGCAATCTGATCACGGTGCGCGAGGATTTCGGCGGGGCGCGAACGATCGCCGTGCTGGGCCTCGAAGGCGTTCGCGCCGATTGAGAAGCGTAGCGGACCAAGGCTGCCGAGTTTAGCGACAGCTATTCGGTTTGCTCGGAGATCGGAATTGGCTATTCGCCCGCACATGTCTCGTCATTCCGCCGCCGCCCCCGATCGCGCATCGACCCTCTCCTTCTGGTTGCTGATCGCCTTCCTAGCGATCCTGTGGATAGCCGGCGGCGCCTCGCGTGCCGATGTTCTGGGTCAGTCGGTGGTCCGCTTTTCGGCCTGGACGATCATCGTGGTGGCAATCCTCGCGCTCCCGCGGGTGGACTGGCGAGCGGTCAAGGAACCGGCGATCATCCTGGGCGCGGCGGCCTTGCTGGTGGCCCTGCAACTGGTCCCGCTACCCCCCGCGATCTGGACCGAACTCCCCGGGCGCGCGATCTTCATGGAAGCGGCGGTGCTGACCGGCACCGAACAACCTTGGCGCCCGCTATCGATCTCGCCGGGCGGCACGACCAATGCACTGGCCTCGCTGATCGTGCCCGCGACAGTCCTGCTGCTCGCGGCAAACCTGACGCGCGAGCAACACTGGCGGATCGCGACCTTCGTGCTGGGCCTCGTGGGCGCGGGCGCCGTGCTCGGCGTACTGCAGTTCTCTGGCGCGAATTTCGATAATCCGCTGATCAACACCATAAGTGGCGCGGTGGCCGGCAATTTCGCAAATCGCAATCATTTCGCGGTGTTTCTAGCGATCGGTTGCGTCTTGGCGCTCGCATGGGCATTTCGGGATCACGCGGTACTCTGGAAGGTTGGGGCGGCGTTTGGGCTCTTGGTAATCTTCATTCTACTGATTCTCGCGACAGGATCTCGCAGCGGGGTGATCATCGGTCTGGCGGGGGTTGCGATGACGTTCCTCGCGTTCCGCAGGAGGGCCGTCCAGCAGTTTAAAACCATACCACGCAAGATCGCCGTTCCGATCATCATTGGGTGGATCGTGATCGTAATCGGTGCCATTTTGCTGAGCGTTGGCCTTGATCGCGCTGTTTCGGTTGATCGGGCGACGATGCTCGACGGCAAGACTGATCTACGTTTGGAGATTTGGCCCATCGTGCTGGACATGATCCAGCGTTACTTCCCTGCCGGAACCGGTTTCGGGACCTTAGACCCTGTGTTCCGCATCGGTGAACCGGATGGGCTGCTGAATCCACAATACATCAATCAGGCGCACAATGATTGGCTTCAGATTTTTCTGGACGGCGGAGTTCTTGCCCTCGTTCTGCTTGTCGTTGCATTAATCTGGTTCGTTTTGCGCAGCTTTCGAATTTGGATCTCGGACGGTGGATCGACAGGGGCTCACGTACTTGGGAAAGCGGGATCGATCCTCTTCGCTCTCATTTTAGCGGCAAGCTTGACGGACTATCCGGCCCGCACGCCACTGGTGATGGCATTACTGACGCTTGCCTCTATTTGGCTAATGAGCGCCAAATCGGTGCGGGGGTTTCGAGAGCGCATTTGCAAGATCTGATGGGAACGCGGACAGAGCGGCGCTTCAGCAAGGCCTCATGAATGATAGGCCCTGGCTCGATAAATTCATGGATGTCATATGCGAGATTGAAAGCTCAGACTAGCGCGGAAGATAAGGTCGATCGGAGTAGATCGCAAAGAGCATGCCTGGAAGGAAATCAAAGTGAGCCGTCTAAGTAGTTTCTTGATCGGTGTAGTTGTTGGTAGCATTCTCACGCTGGCGGCGATCTATATTTTTAACTGGTGGGTGCTTTCAGGAAATTCCTGTGGCGGCCTGCCCGGAAGTTGTTGGCCCTAGCCTTTCCTTCCCCGCCAAACAGACTGACATTAGATAGGGGGATAAGCCAAAGGCAAGTTGGAGTTCGGCATCATTCCATCTCGGCGTCGTTAGATGAATAAACGCGAGGGAGCAATGAGGAACGGCTGCAGATCCTGGCCGAGGCGTTTTCGCCGGGGGAGTGCGTTGCCGAGGTTTGTCGGCGCAACGATTTCTCTTCGTCGTTGATCTACACCTGGCGGCGCGAGCTGCGCAGAGCAGGCGCGCAGATCATGCCGGAAGCTGTCCCGCAGCCAGTTTTCGCCCAAGCAGTGGTGTATCAAGACGCAGGTGACCGTCGCTAGCATCCCTCGATCATTGTCGATCTTGCGCGGGACCAGCGGATATGCATTTTAGGGTCAGCATCACCGGCGCAGATCGCCGCTGCGTTGGTCCCTCCTCGCGCGCGGGTGTGGATCGCGATGGGCCATACCGATATGCGCAAGGGCATGCCGGGTCTTGCGTTGCTGGTGCAGCAGGGCCTGAAGCGAAACGCACCCGCCGCCTCCTCGATCAGATGGAGTTGCAGCTCGAAGACCTTGACGCCGATGCGGCCCGGGACGATCTGGCCGCCGAAGACGCCGCCGCGGTGACGACGACGGTCACCGCGTTCGCGCGCAACCGGCCTGCACGCAAGCCGTTTCCGGAGCACCTGCCGCAGACACGTGTGGTTGTTCCTGCACCCTGCTCATGCCCCGCATGCGGAAGCGACCGTCTCTCGACGCTGGGCGAGGATGTGACCGAGACGCTCGAGGTCATCCCGCGCTCGTGGAAGGTCATTCAGACGGTTCGCGAGAAGTTTTCCTGCCGGGACTGCGAGAAGATCGCGCAGCCGCCAGCACCCTTCCACGTGGTGCCGCGCGGTTGGGCCGAACAAGCTTCCTCGCCATGCTGCTCTTCGAGAAGTACGGCCAGCACGAACCCCTCAACCGCTAGGCCGAGCGCTTCGCCCGTGAGGGCGTGCCGCTCAGTGTCTCGACCCTCGCCGATCAGGTCGGGGCTGCCCCCTTCGCGCTGATGCCGCTCTACCGCATGATCGAGGCCCATGCTCTGGCCGCCGAGCGATTGCATGGCGATGACACCACCGTGCCAGTCGTGGCGAAGAGCAAGACCGATACCGCCCGATTGTGGGTCTATGTGCGCGATGACCGCCCGTTCGCAGGCGCCGATCCGCCTGCCGCCCTGTTCCACTACTCGCGCGACCGGCGCGGCGAACACCCAAGATGCAATCTTGCTTCATTGGCAGGGATCCTGCAAGCCGATGCCTATGGCGGTTATAACGAGCTCTACCGCGAGGGGCGCGAGCCCGCTCCCGTGCTCGAGGCCGGCTGCTTTGCCCATGCCAGGCGCAAGTTCTTCGAGCTGGCCGATGTCGAATGTGCAGCCCGGCGGAGAAGCCGCGGCCAGCGCGCAGCAGCATGATCTACCCGATCGCGCTCGAAGCCGTACAGCGGCTCGATGCCCTGTTCGATATCGAGCGCACCATTCAATGGCAAGGCATCTGTCGAGCGCCGCGCCGTCCGACAGGAACTAAATGCGCCGCTCATGGCCGAGCTCCGCGTCTGGCTTACCGATCAGGTCGACAAGCGAAGCAGCCTTGGAAAGAAGTCTCGAACCCGCCACCCCATTAACCGAATACCAGACTTGGAAGCGCCGCAGAACGAACCAGACAACGGCGGCAGCGAGCAGCGAGAGGCCGACGATGCCGCCTTCGAGAAAAACCTGAGGCTAATCATTGTGCGCCAGATGATATCCTAGGGGCTTAACATGCCGTCCGGTTCGCTAATGCGGAAAGCCGGATCGAAGGTCCCAAAGCCCGTTCCGCAGGGTATCTATCCGGTGAGGACCGCGTCGTGACTGGTTAGCGGTTCTTAGTGTTGATGATGCGCTTGGCCGCAGCGTTGCGTCGCGCAGCGATGCGACCGAGTGCCACCTCGATCGGGAACACGTCGAACTTGTCGGGATCATAGTCTTTGAAGCCAGAGCCGATCCCACCCACCCCGATCATGCTGAAATCAGCGAGTGACTCGTGCCATCCGGCACGCAACAGCGCTGTCTTCAGGCAACTTCCGAGCGGGTAGCCTGCTGGCCGTTGTACTCGGGCACGAGCGCGCAGAGAGTTTCCAGCGCCTTGCTGCGGTCGCCGTCGCCGAGAGCTGCTTCCATCGTACCAAGCTGTGCGAGAAGATCAGTCCAACTCAGGCGTTGCTCCAACGCGCGCATAATACGGGGATGCGATGTGGGTTGCGCAGCATCGCCAATCAGCAGTTCTTCATAAAGTTTTTCGCCCTTGCGTAGTCCGACTTCGCGGATCTCGATGTCACCATCCGGATTATCCTCATCGCGGACAGACAGGCCGGACAGATGGATCATGGTTCGGGCCATATCATGAATGCGGATGGGCTTGCCCATGTCCAGCAGAAACACGTCTCCGCCTTCGGCCAACGCGCCGGCCTGGATCACAAGTTGGGACGCTTCTGGGATCGTCATAAAGTACCGGGTTACATCGCGGTGGGTGAGAGTAACCGGCCCACCCTCCCTGATCTGCCGCTGGAAGCGCGGAACGACTGAACCGCTCGAACCCAGCACATTGCCGAAGCGAACCATAGCGAAACGAGTCTTGCCCTCCTCGGCCGCCAGCCCCTGGAGGACGAGCTCGCAAACACGCTTGCTAGCCCCCATCACATTGGTTGGGCGGACTGCCTTGTCGGTGCTCACCAGAATGAAGTGCTTCGTGCCGACCCGCTTTGCTTGAAGGGCGCAACGGAGCGTACCGAAAATATTGTTCAGCAGACCCGCGATCACGTTTTCTTCGACCAGCGGCACGTGTTTGTAAGCTGCGGCGTGAAAAACCGTATCGGGCTTCCACCGCTCGAACAGCCGCTGGACCGTTAGGCGGTCGGCAATATTCGCGAGTTCGGCGTGGATCACCGTCGATGGGTCGATACCGCCGACCTGTTGGGCCTCTCTCAGCTCGCCTTCGATCATGTAAAGTGCATGCTCCGTCATTTCGACGAGAATGATGGCGGAGGGCTTTAATCCCGAAATCTGGCGGCACAGTTCGCTACCGATTGACCCCCCCGCACCGGTCACCAACACCACACGGTCAGTTATGGTGCGATGGAGCAGCAGGTGATTGGGCGGCACGGGATCGCGGCCGAGAAGATCGGTGATCTCTATCTCACGGAGGCTGTCGGCGGAAACCGAACCATCGACCAAGTCGCCGATTGCCGGCAGGGTTAGCACGTGAACGGGAATTTCGGCGAAGCTACGGACGATCCTAGTACGCTGCTGCCGAGATACCCCCGGTACCGCCAGCAGCACCGAGTCGATTTGAAGTTTCTCGACAAGTCTATCGAGGTTGTCGTTTCCGTAAACCTTGACCCCGTCAAGATGTTGACCGGCCAGTCGCGCATCGTCGTCGACATAGCCGCGCAAGACCATTCCCGGTTCATGCGCAAGCGACATGGCTAGCTGCCGCCCGGCGGATCCCGCTCCAAAAATAAGAACCCTGCTCGGCGAACCGTCGAAGTTGCGCTGGTTGAGGATATCGAACAACACGTAACGCGCAAACAGGCGGATCGTCACTAGCAGGGTCGCGAAGACCATCGGTTGAAGAAACGCGATGGTACGCGGCACGCCTGGAACGGTCAAAAACACGAAAACGGTCGAGAGTCCTATACTCATCATCATGCACGAAGTCGCAATTCCGATCATCGTTCGGGATCCGACGTAGCGAATAATGGAACGGTAAATGCCCCGTGCCAGGAATATCGGCAGCCAAAGGGCAATTGCCACAACGATTACTATGGCGGTGGCCCGATTCCAAAGATCCCACGCCCCGAGGCGCAGCGAGAATGAGATCCAGACCGAAATAACGCACAGGACGCCATCCATCGACAGAAGCAGGGCAAGCTTCTTGGCGCGGCTGAGCTCAACCAGCCAAAGCAAGGCGGCTGTCATGCGTGGCTCGATCTGCTTCCAAAGTTCATACATAAAATCTTACCAAGACCCTAACCAAATAAAATTGCAACGTTCAGGAGCTCTCTGTCTAAACAGATACTCAAACCGCGATGATTCACTGCTTATATTCGGAGCAATCATAATATCACAAGAATTCTAGTTGCTTTTGGAGTTAGTTTTCTCGGGCCAATAGAGGTAAGGATTTTATGCTTTTGGCTCGGTATGTAGAGTAAGAGAGTGTCGCCAAATTTTGGCCAGTTGAGCATAGTCTTGATAGTGAGTCCGTCGGGCCATTTCGTCCATAAGCTCGCATTGTACCAGCATATAAGATTCGCCAATATAATTTGGTACAGCTGGAAATCCATTTACTTGAAGATGGTAAAGGGCCCATCTGTCGGGTAGGCCTGGTGGCGCATCGGGGTGAAACGGGGCCCGGACTGTGAAGGCACTCAGGTTTGCACGCAGGGATGCTTCGCCAGCCCGCCAAAGCGCTTGCGCCTCGGCATCGTCGCCGATGACCGCCAAGTCATGCACCCCGAGCAATGCAAAGACCGAGCCATTGAAAATGTGATTCGGGTAGCGTGGGTCGGCTACCATTTCGAACCAGATGCCGCCATTGAGTTCGCCCTGTAATCCGCCCGCGGCTACGGGAACGGTCAGCAATCGCAAAGCACGCTTTGCCGACCTAAGATACGAAGGATTCCGATCGACTTTCCACATCCGAACCAGAAGCGAGATGGCATTGCCCTGACTTATTGCCGAGTACCACGGGGCGGTAACGCTGTAGCCGCCCGGAATTGCATGGTCAAAGGTGAGCGGAAATCCTCCATTCGCGGATTGATTCTGGATCAGCCAGTCGCTGGCCTTGCGCGCGGTTTCGAATTCAGCCCGCGCGTAGGCTCCGAGCCCCCATTGCGCGACCGTCGTGGGGTTGTAGTTGAACGTACCGGTAGACCAGATGATCACCCTCGGTATGCCGTCCTCGTCGACCCGGACCGTATCTCCAGGATTCAGCGTGTAGCCAGCGAAGCGCGCGGGCATAAATGCCTCCGGCACACCGTCCACGCGCCCTGCTGGAGTAGGGGCGATGGACCCTGCAGACCCATCAACAAATGGGCCAGCGGTCATCAGAAAGACCAGCGAGGCGGCCAAATGTGTAAACTGCATCACCAGCCCATTTTCTTAATAATGACCACTGCGACCAAACCATAAAGAACGCATCAATATCACCCGGGCAGTTCGGACGAACTGCCGACACTCGGGTTAGCAACCTTCCCCTGCGCATCCTGAGCGTTGTCTGAACTCGCGGCCTGGCCTCGCAAATCAGCGATGGGGTAGCGTATTTCAGCGATATAGCGTTTTTGCTCGAGCGTCCACTCGGTCAATTCCCGAGCGACCGCTCCATGTAATATTGTCCTCCATGGAATGCACGGAACACGAAACCTTCTGACACATAGACATTAATCGCGCCGAGGTTGTCGGCATTAACATACAATCCTACTTGCGCCTCACCTTTGGCCGCCGTCCGCGTAATGAATGCCCCCAGAAGCGCTCTCCCGCTGCCGGTCCCAGGCCGTGCCGCGGCGATCGATAGGAGCAAGTGATCGGCGCAAGGAGTTGATTTGCCAGCTGTCGCTCGGTTCCACACTTGGCGCACGAGCTTGCCGGCTGCCGCGACTGGATTGCGCAGCGACGCTGCAGCGATCGCTTGGAAGTTTTCCCTTTTGAATTGCGCAATTTTTGTCCCGATTTCACGACCGAACACGGCAAAACCAAGAATCGTTTCGCCCAAACCTTCGACATCTTCCACCATCAGCAGGGTTTCGGCTCCGTCTCCCAAAAACAACCGGTAATAGCGCTCTAGGACTCGGGCCGGGAGGCGAGACGTGAAATGGTTCGCCGAGTATGCCTTGAGGTGAATCTCGGCGATCCGGGGAAGGTCCCGCTCCTGCGCGTGTCGAATACGCCTGGTTTCAACTGTCATCCGACAAAGCCCTCACATTGTCTCGCACAGCCTTGACTACATACGCCACCTGTTCATCGCTCATCAGTGGGTCGATCGGGAGACTCAGCACACTTTCAGAAAGCTCTTCGGCAATGGGGAAGCTGCCCTTTGCCATCCCGAGCGCAGCATAGGCCCCCTGGAGATGGGGCGGTACTGGATAGTGAACCAAAGTCTCAACGCCGGCGTCTGCCAACCTGGCGCTCAACCGGTCGCGCTTTGCATGCCTCACACAATAAAGGTGCCAAACGGGCATTACCCCCGGCAGCACCTTGGGAAGGACGAGATCAAGCCCGGCGAATTCCGCCTGGTAGATTGCGGCGATCGCAGCCCGCCGCTGGTTCCAGCTGTCCAAGTGGTCCAACTTCACTCGCAGCGCGGCAGCTTGGACGGGGTCTAGGCGGCTGTTGAACCCTCTCTCGTCATGTTTGTAGCGGACGGGCGATCCGTAATTGCGGAGCAAACGCAACCGGGCGGCATGCGCCGGATCGTTGGTCGTGATTGCACCGGCATCGCCGAGCGCTCCGAGGTTCTTGCCAGGGTAGAAACTCCAGGTGCAAAGCTCCGAATGACCGCCGATCCGGCGCCCTTCGGACTTTGCGCCCTGCGCTTGCGCGGCGTCCTCCACCACAACCAGCGAGTGCCGTCGCGCGAGCTTGTGAATGGGCGCCAGATCGGCGGGCTGACCATAAAGATGAACGGGGATAATTGCCCGCGTTCTGGGAGTGATGGCCGCTTCGATACGACCGTGATCGATGTTGTAGGTGGCCGGGTCTGGTTCGACAGGAACGCATACGGCGCCGCGCTGGCTAACAGCAAGCCAGGTTGCGATGAATGTGTTCGAGGGGACGATCACTTCGTCGCCCGCACCAATATCCATGGCCGCTAGCGCTAGCTGAAGCGCCTCAAGGCCGTTGGCAACGCCAATACAGTGATTGACCCCGCAATAGGCTGCAAATGCAGTTTCAAACCGCTCTACGTCGGGCCCGCCGATGTAATACCCCGACCGCAGCGATTCGAGTACCGCCGTCTCGATCTCGGGCTGAATGCTCTCATACGCAGCGCGGAGGTCCAGAAATTTTACCTGCATGGGTTCGCAACAGCCTCAAGGAAGGAAGGATAATCCCGGAAATAATCGTTCTCGTCGTAAGGCAATGAAGCCAGGACAAGAACCACTGCATCAGGAGAAAAACGCCGCAGGTCACGCCAGATCAACGGGCAGACATACAGAGCCCTTGCAGGGTCATCGAGCCGGAAGGATCGCCGCTGGCGGCCGTCATCCACCTCGATATCGACGCTTCCGGCCATGGCAATGATCAGCTGTTCGAGCTCACGATGCCCGTGAGCCCCCCGCTCGGCGGTGGGCGGCACGCCGTAGAGATAATAGATGCGACGAAGCTCGAAGGGCACGTGTTGACCCACTTCAGCAAAGGCCAGGCTACCGCGTTGATCGCTGAATCGGGGCAGATCAATCAAATAGCAATTATCGGCCGACATCGACAGCATCCTCCGTCGCGCCGATGATCCGAGCAGGATTTCCAACCACGATCGCGCCCGCAGGAACATCCCGGGTTACCACTGCTCCCGCACCGACCATTGCCCGCTCGCCAATCGTGATGCCCGGCAGGATCACAGCGCCCCCACCGAGCGAGGCACCGCGCTTAACGATTGTCCTCAAAAACGCGTCCGGCCGGGAATGACTTCTGGGGAATGCATCGTTCGTAAACGTAACGTTGGGGCCGACAAACACATCGTTCTCGAGAGTAATGCCATCCCAAACCTGCACACCCGACTTGATGGTGACCCGGTCTCCAATCGACACGTCACCTTCTATCAGGACGTGAGCGCAAATATTGCATTCGGACCCTATCCTAGCACCCTTGAGGATTACTACGAACTGCCAGACACGTGTGAGTGTCCCTATGTAACTGTCCGAATGAACATCGGCGAGATTGTGAATTTCTGGCTTCATGCTTCGTTGCCTAGTGCTGATCAGGTTTTAGGCTCCGCGCCTTAAGCGCCGTCCAAACGATGTCATGTGCGAAGTGATAGCTTACGGCCCAAAGCCATCGCCACGGCGATACAAGATGCATATTTTTTGACAGGATCGCGGCCTTTCGCTGGAATATACGATGTCGAGCGATCGTACGCATCGTGTTTCCTTCGTGTGCCCGGTAGTATAAGAGCGGTTCGTCAACGGCGACCAGCGAGGTTGCTGCGGCGCTGCGAATGACAAAGTCCCAATCTTCTTCGCGCAGGCTTTCGTCAAATCCACCGAGTTCGTCATATAGCGATCGGGCGAACACCATCGTACCGGCGGGAACATGCTGCCTGATGAAAACGCGCTTAAGAATGTCACCTTGCCAAACGCGCGATGGAAATATCCGGCCCTGAGACGCCTTAGTTTCGTCCCTAAACTCTCGCGCTTGGCTAAAGCAGAATCGCGAATCTTTACTATTGAGCAAGGCTTCGATCTGAAGGCGTATCTTGTCGATCCGCCAGAAGTCGTCGGATGCCAAGACCGCAACCCATTCCCCCTGCGCGAATTCACGTATCGCACGGTTCAGGGTCCGACAAATGCCGCTATTAGCCTGACGCACGATCTCGAACGGAGTTTCGTGAGCGATGGCCTCTAAAATCTCCACCGAATCATCAGTTGAACCGTCGTCGATCACGATTAGCTGGATCGCGGGATAATCCTGTTCGAAAACACTTTCTACCGCACGCCTGATGTAACGAGAATGGTTGTAACAGGGTATGATCACGGAGACCAAAGGTAAGGCCACTTTGGGTGCTGCCATCATCAGCGAGCATCCCTCACTGGGTCGGTCGACAGATCTTTGGGTTGGATAAAAAGGAAGGCGATAACGAACAACAGCAAAAGGCCTCCGGTCAGATAGCCGGCCAGAAGATCAATCGAATTGATCATGTTGAATATCGGGATAGCAAACGCCGCACCAATGAAGCCATAACCGTATCGCTCGCCCAGACTGTCGATCACATGCAGGTTGGCTGCCATTATGATAGAGTAAAGAACGAT
>FUFK010076306.1_pt1 | contig 13279 bp, 18 predicted proteins | sample 1021851 | NCBI WGS metagenome assembly FUFK01 (sample SAMEA51879418, study PRJEB19060) | metagenome | reverse complement strand
TTAGCCCTTAGCGAGAAATCGCTAAGGGTTTTCTTATAAATAGTGGTATGGCTGTAGATATATTTAATCCACTAAAAGACTTACAAGGTAACAAATTAAAAACTGCTAACTGGTACAGGAACGCAGTATCTTTAATTACTGATAAGTCATCACCAGCACAATTGATGAAAGATGGCAAGTTACTAGGTAGACCTAGTGCTGGTCGTATGAGTATGTTTATATACGACCCTAAAACAAAAGCAAAGTTGCCATATTACGATACATTTCCACTAGTATTACCATTAGAACCAATTAGAGGTGGATTTTTAGGTTTAAATTTTCACTATTTACCATATGGTGCAAGATTTAAGTTATTACAAGATATACAAAAATATGTAAGTAATGATAAATTTGATAAATCAACTAGAATTCAAGCCGATTATAGCTCATTAAAAGGTAATAAATACCTTAAACCAACGATTAAAAAATACCTATACAGACAGGTTAGGTCAAGTTTTTTAAGAATAGATGTAGATGAGATGGCGTTGGCATGTTATTTACCTGTAGCGAGATTTAGTGGTGCAACTCTCGGTTCAGTATTTGCACAGGCAAGAAAGGTTATCTAATGGCTATTTTAAGAGGCGGAACTAGAATTTTTGGACAAGATATTCGTATTGGTGTTCCTAGAGATAGGTCATTATCGCCAGACGCTATTAAGAAGACTATAAAAGAAGGCACTACAAACGGCAAATTTGGTGGTAATCCTGAAACTACAATAGGCAGATTTCAAGGTCAGTTAAATCAAGGTGAAGGCCTTGCTAGACCTACAAGATTTAAAGTAAGATTTGGTTTACCAGAAAGTGCAAAATTAGGCAACTTTGGTTTTACACAACAAACTGGTGGTCCACCACCACAAAGAACATATGATTTTATTACTGATAATGAAATGAAATATAATGTTGAGATGATGTGTAATAAAGTTACAATGCCAGCAAGAGATATAAATACAAAAACCGTATTACATTATGGACCTAGACGAGAAATACCTTATGCATATAGTTTTAATGGTCAGATTAGTTGTACTTTTTATGGTGATAAATTTTTAAGACAAAGAGATTTTTTTGAAAAATGGCAAAGTATGATTTTTGATGAGAACTCTCACCACATGAATTACTATGATACATATATTGGTACAATAGATATTTACCAATTAGGTTCATTTTCAGCAGCTGAAGACAGAGATAGAATTACATATGCAGTTAGATTATATGAGTGTTATCCTGAAACAATAGGTAGTTTAGAATATGATTATGGTTCAACAGACACACCTGTTCAAGTGCCTATTGCTTTTAAATATAGAAAGTGGGAAAACTTATTATCAGATGGTATAAGTAAAGCGACTATAGGTAAAACACAAGGTGAAGTGCCTCCGATTAAACAGGCACCACAATCAGGATTATTTGGTGGTATATTATCTAAATTACCACCAGAATTACAAAGAGCTGGTAGAGATGTATTAGGAGCAGCTAAGAGAAATCTACCAATTGGCAGAGTTACAGGTGGAAGAGTATTTCCACCTTTTTAATAATTAATAAAGGAGTATATAATGTCATTGCCAACAATTGAAGTCCAAACACATGAATTGACATTGCCATCAGCAAATGTTCAAGTCAAGTATAGGCCATTTCTTGTAAAAGAGGAAAAGGTTTTATTACAAGCACTTGAAAATAATGATGACAAAGGAATAAATCGAGCAATTAAGGAAATTGTCCATGCTTGTACATTCGGTCAAATTGATGGTGGCAAAATACCTACATTCGATTTAGAGTATATTTTTTTAAATATTCGTGCTAAGTCAATAGGTGAAATAGCTAAGGTAAGATTGCTATGTCCAGACGACAAAAAAACTTACGGTGAAGCACAAATTGACCTTACAAAAGTTGAGGTAGAAGTTGACGACAATCATACTAACAAAATTATGATTGATGAAAATAGAAAATTAGGTATTATTATGAAATATCCTACTATTGATTCAGCTGACCCTAGTTTAAATTTACAAGGCCAAGGCACACAAAAAATATTTGATATGATTGGTAATTGTATTCACGAAATATTTGATGGTGAAACGGTACATAGTGCGTCTGATTATTCAAAAGAAGATTTGCATAAATTTATAGGAGATTTAGACAAGAAAACTTTTGACAAAATCAATAGGTTTTTCAATACTATGCCTCAATTAAAACATGAGGTGGAAATTGAAAACCCTAAAACAAAGGTGAAGAGTAAGATAGTGTTGAAAGGGGCACAGGATTTTTTCGTATTACCCTCTCTCACGACAGCTTAGAAAATTTTTATAAGACACAATTTGCGCTTATACATCATCATAAATATTCTTTAACAGAATTAGAGAATATGCTACCTTGGGAGAGGGAGATATACATAAATCAACTTGTTCAATATCTCAAAGAAGAGAATGAACGAAGAAGAGAAAGGTCTATGAGAAAATGATAGAAGAGGCTAAAAAATCTATTGTTGACAAAGTTAAATGGGTTTGGTGGTTTTTAAAAGAAGAACTACCACAATTCTTATCAAACTGGAGAACCGTACCAAGACTTATGATGGTGCTATATGGTCTAGTTTTTTATGAAACTATGACTTGGTTCATGGCATTACCTGAACCAAATAACGCTCAAGCAGGTTTTGTGAGTGTTGTTGTTGGTGCTGGCGCTGCCTGGTTTGGTCTATATGTCAATGGTAAATCATCAAAAATTCAAAAATAAAGTAGAGAGAAATGGCAGAAAAAACAATCATAGTAGAGAAAGATTTAAACCCAGCAGGTGGTGAACCTGTAAATATTGAACAAACATTTAATTCGACTCAAGGTGATGTTCAGGCAGGTATAGAATTTATATACCATATGAGAGAACATTTGGTTGATGTGGGAATTGCAACCATTTATTTGTTTGTCTGTTATGGCATTTACTTAACAATGAAGAAGTATATAAAATAAAATGGAAATTACACCGGCATTAGGAGCAGCTACAATGCTCCAAACTAGAGTAGGCCAATCAATGGCTTTGGTGCAAAACCAATTAGCACCACCTGAAAGAGCAGGTGTGTTACTACAAACTGGTTCTCAATCAATTACAACTGCTGTATTAACAGGTATGAAAGAGGTTCAACAACAATCTCTTGAAAAGTTAAATGCAATATGTGGTTTTTTAGAAACGCAGGTTGAAATTGAAAGAGAAAAAGAAAGACGATTAAGAGAGCAATCAAGAGAATTAGAAAAAGAAAGATTGGGTGTGGATGCTGACGAAAATATACCAGAGCCTGAAGTAACACCACCTAGTGAAAATAAATTAAAAAGCTTTTTTGGTGGTTTAGACCTTGCTGATATTTTAACATTAGGTTTAGCAACATCTTTAGCGGCTGCTGGTGGTGCAAAGGCATTTGCTAAAAAACTAGGACCAAAATTGATAAAAGGTGGTATATACGCCGCTATCGCAAGTGCTGTAGCAAAACCATTTGTAGATTTCATAACAGGACCTGGTGCTCTTGATTTAGAGTTAGAACAAACTGAAAAAGATAAAATGTCAGACGCCTTAATTGGTGCGATTGGTTTAGGTACAATTGCAGGACCAATGGGTGTTATTGTTGGTGCTATTGGTGGATATACAAAAGATTCTGTTATAGAGGCATATAAATTTGTTGCAGGTAAAATAGACGCAAGCCAAATTAAAGACCCCGAAAAAGTATTTGGCGAAACTGCTCTGGCTGCTGGAGCTGCTGGTGTATTTGCCTCTAAAATGATTGGTACAGCATTTGTAGCCGCTGGTGGTAGTTTTGCTACCGTAGGTGCGGCTTTGGTTTCATTACCTGTATTAATAGGTGTTGGTGTAGGAGCTGCTACTTTAGTTGGTGTACAATATTTGAAGGGAAAAGTAGAAGAATATCAAGAAAGAACTTTAAAAAGTGCTGAAGTATTTGCAGATAAACTAAAATATGAAATGGGATTAATAGCTGCTAATGAAGAAGAAAGTTTATTAGAAAAAATGGGTATAAATTTAGGTAAACAATCAACAATTGGCATGACACAAATCGCCACATCAGAGGCCTCTGAACAAGTAAAAAATCAAGGTATAGAGGCGTTAGATAAATCAGAAATATCAGGATTAACAAAAGCAGTAGAAGGATTTACAAACTTTAGTGATGAAGCCTTAATTAAAGTTATGAGTGATAGAACAAAAGCGACTAACTTTTTCCAAGCAGTAACAGATTTAAAATTTTTAGCAACTCAAGGTGCATTTGGTTTATCAAGTAAAGACTATTTTGAGCATTTAAGTAAATTACAAAATAGAGCACAAAATCTGGCTCTTGACCAAGTTGCAAGAGGTAACAGAGAGGGCTCATTACAACAAATTGCTAATAATCAATTTGCGTATGGTACAGACGAATTAGAAAAAATTATACCTTTAATGCAAAATCAACAAAGAAAAATGATGGATATTGAAGACACAAAAGGTCAGATAAGAGCATTAGAAGTTGCCTTAAATGCAGCTAAAGAAGATAGAAGTAAACTACAAGATACTACCTTTGTTGGTGATTTGGCACGACTACTAGGTGATACCGTAAATGTAGGAACAGATATTGGTACTCTTGAAGGTAAAATTAATAGAAAGAAAAATCAATTAGCTTCAGATGTAGCACAATTAAATATAGCAGCTGGTCGACTAGAAGCCATATTTGGTGGTAATCAAGATTATACTCTTAGCATGTTAATGCAACTTTATAAAGGTGATGAAGAACGACTAAAAAATTTAATTGCTAAATCAATGCCAAATCCTGAACTAAACGCATTAAAGAACACAACGATTATGGATAATGCCCCTATGGGAGCCATGATGTATCAAAATAATTCTGGTAATATTGTATCAAAAAAATCAGATATAAATGTTAATGCTAATGTAAAAGCAATTCAGTTAGATAGAGAAATAGAGATTGAACAAGGTTTTAATTAATATTGGCCTAATTCTTTTTCTGTAATTATTTTAAACTTCATACCATTATCACTACAATAAGATTTAGCGGCTTGCCATTTCGCCTTGTTCTTGATATATTCATAACTTTCACGCATAAATGTCCTAGTCTTCTTTTTGCCTGCCTTTGGTTTCTTTGTTTGTCGTGATGGTTTTATCTCAATCATAAACTTGTCTTGATTAGAAGTTTTAATTACAAAATCTGGAAAATATCTATGATATTTTTTATCTAGTGGATTGTAGTAACGAACTGGTAACTCTTCACTTGCCCATGCTGTAACATCAGGATTTAGGTCGCAATAACGCATAAATCTCCTCTCTAAAAGAGACCTATATACTATTTGATTGGTGTTACCAATGTATTTCTTTGGATTGGTGGGTTTATATAATCCTTTGTAACTCTTTCTCATATCATACCTATTTCTTATATAAATATTACTAATAAAGGTATTTATAGATGGCAAAAGCAAAAGATTTTTTTAGTACAGCAGGTGGATTTGTCGCTAGTATGTTAGGCGGTGGTGGTTTAGAACAATCAGCCAACAATAGTCAAGGTAAAGTGGCTGCTAAACTATTAACAAAATCACCGTTAGAATTAAGCAGAATAGATAAAGTAGAAGACGCAAAGGCTGACCCTTTGGCATTTTCTACTATTCAATACCCTAGTGACCTAACTTCCGAAGAATTAGGCCATTACATAATCTTTTACATGGTAACAAATAATTCAGAGGCAAGTGAAGCTGGTAATTTACAAGTAAACAGAGATTTAGCATTTGCTGAAGATGTATCAATTGACCAAGAAGGTGGTGGTAGAGCTTCAATAGCAGAGTTAAGAAGTAAAACAGGTACACCACCTGTTAATTTGACAAATACGGTAACTACAACTATACCAGCAGGTCAAAAAACAACAGGTGCCATTGCAATTTATATGCCACCTGGAATAACAACATCTTATAAAAATACATATGATATTGAAGAAACATCATTGGCAGGTGACATATTAAAAACAGGTAAAGGTTTAGCGGCAGCCGAGGATGTAAAAGATAGTTTTGACGCAATTGTAAGTGGTGTTACAGGTGCTGGTACACAAAAGATAAAAGAGTTATTATCAGGTGCTTTAGACGCATTTGGTGGTGGTGATATATTCAGGTTGTTTTCAAAAAATGTAGGNTTGGCAATCAACCCTAGAAACGAACAATTTTATGTNGGACCTGGTTTTAGGTCATTCTCATATACATTTCAGTTTTACCCTAAAAATCAAACAGAAACAGATAATATACAAAAGATAATAAAATTATTTAAATATCATGCACACCCAATATTAGATGATAGCGTTTACAACGGTAGAATGTTTGTTGTACCATCAGAGTTTGAAATCCATTACATGTTTAAAGAAAGTCCTAATCCATATTTACATAAGATATCAAGATGTGTATTATCAGATGTAGAGGTAAAATATGGACCTGAAGAACAAATGAGCTCATTTGGTGATGGTGCGCCAACACAATACGAATTATCATTAACATTTACTGAACAAGAATTCCAAACTAAAACAACAATTCAGAGAGGAATGTAATGTATTTTAATAAATTTCCTAAATTGTTGTACGATATGAAGAATGATGGTGAAAAGAAAATTATACCAGACATATTTCGTAGAGTAAAAGTAAGAAGTAAAATTAAAGATAATATTGCTTTATTTGATAGATATGATGTTGATGAAGGCGATACACCAGAAACGGTATCATATAAATTATATGGCAGTACAAAATATTTTTATATTGTATGTTTAATGAATGATGTTGTAAACAGATTTTTTGATTGGCCATTAGATGAGTTTTCATTTCAAAAATTTGTAGAAGACAAATATACAAATCCAGGTGGAATACACCATTATGANATAACACAAAGAAGTGGTGAACAAACTGGTGATGGTCCTGCCGATTACTCACACAAAATAGAATGTAATGCTAATGAGCCAGGTGCTGAGGCAGTATCAAATATAGAATATGAAAGAAGATTACAAGACAAAAAAAGACAGATAAAGGTATTATCGCCAACTTACCTATCATTATTTGAAGAAGAATTAAATAACTTGTTGAAGAGAAACTAATGTTATGCAAGAACTTGAACCAGGCAAACTAACACAAGCAGGTGATTACGATTTATTTACTTGCCAAATAGTATCGTATAGAATACATAAAGAGAATCAGAAACCTGTTACTATAGATATTAAACCTATTGTTGGTTCAATAGAGATTTCAGAGAGTATTTTTCAGAAAACCATACAAGGTAAAATACAGGTGCTTGATGGTAATGATATCAAGACTATATTACCAATAACAGGTTTAGAAAAAGTACATCTAAAATTTAATACACCAGGCGCTCCAGGTATTAATTTTACCGAAGAAACAGGTAAAGAATTTCACATATACAAAATTGATAGAGTTAACCAATTGGCAGACGCAAGAGCTCTTCAAGCATACGACATTTATTTTACATCTAAAGAACAATATTATAATAGAATGTCTAAAGTAAGTAAGGCATATGCTGGTCCTTTAGAGGATGCTGTTGAAGATATATTAAGAAGTAAGAAGTATTTAAACTCAACCAAACCATTTTATTTTGAACCGACAAAGACAAATGCCAAGTATGTAATACCTAGTTTAAGACCATTTAATGCAATACAATTTTTGTGTAAACAATCTGTATCACAAAAATATAAGAATGCTGGTTATTTCTTTTATGAGACCAACCAAGGTTTTCATTTTAGAAGTATTGAATCAATGTTGGCGATGGACGGCTCAACGCCTAGACCTATAAAATACTATTACAATTTTGGTATTAGAAATAGAAGAGATAAAGACGGCAACCGTGAGGTCATGCAAGATATGAGAATTGCCTATAATTATGACCTAATTAAGAATGTAGATGTATTAAAGAAAATGGAAAATGGCATGTTTGCTAATAAATTAACGGTGCATGACGCATTTAACAAGACTATTACCACACATGAGTTTGATTATATGAAGACCTTTGATGATTACTTTCACACCGAATCAGGTAGTGGCAAGCAATTAATACCATTTCAGAAATTTGATAATACAGGCAAAGATTTATCACAATTTGCAGAGGCAAAATCAAATGTGGTAACCGAAACAAGTAAAGTACATAATGACTTTGAATTTACGCCTACAAAAGATACATTGCCTATTATTACATCACAAAGACAACAATTCCAGAATTTAAGTCTAGGCCTAGAAGTGCCTGGTAATAGTCTCCTAAACGCAGGAGACATCATCCACTTCAATGTCCCTCTAATGCAACCACCTGAAGAGGACGGAAAAGAAAAACCAAATCCGTACATATCTGGCCGTTATCTTGTATGGGGAGTAAGACATGTAATAGCACCTACAGCCAATAGATATTCAACCGTATTACAATGTACTAAAGACGCAGTAAACACACAATTTCCAGTAGAACAAGGAGAGTTTACTATTACGGCACAGAAACCAAAGGTATCAAGTATATACGAAGAAGACAGAAAGATAATGGGTAATATCGTAGGTGCAACATAATGAGAGAGGCTTAGAGAATCCTTTGAGTCCGCCCGCTAAGGGCAGGCCATGATAGAGAATATGAAAGATAGAATAAATAAGAGAATACGAGAGGTGACCGTTTAATGTATATGAACAACTTTGAGATAGCCAAATGGCCTCATATAGTTAAAAAGGAAAAAGATATGTTAGGAAGAGTATTCTTATATGCAGAAGAGATGGCAAACAGAAAACACGCTCAGAGACCACATAGAGGTGGCCGTAGAGTGTTTAAACTTACAGAGGTCTTGAAGCGAACTCTAACGGCGCCTACGGCGTACTTGCGTAGTCTAAAAGATAAGGTACGCAACAAAATAGAACAAAAAGACAAAACACCAAGGTATTTAAGTGGTTTGCGTAAACAAAATAGAAATGGCAAATAAATGCGTATGGCTAGCGTATTAAAAGGCGAGCAATATCGGAAAATTTTAAATGTACAACAATAATTTTTTAGGGAAAAATGGTTTTATTTGGTTCAACGGCGTAGTAGAAGACCGGCAAGACCCACAGAAACTTGGCCGTTTGCGAGTGCGTTGCGTGGGTATTCATACGCAGAATAAGGAAGAATTACCAACGGCCGATTTACCGTGGTCGCAGGTTATTCACCCGATTACAAGTGCCGGCATTTCAGGACTTGGCCATTCTCCTAGTTTTATTGTAGAAGGCAGTTGGGTCTTTGGTTACTTCCGTGATGGTGAGATGTGTCAAGAGCCAATGGTAATCGGTACATTACCTGGCAGGCCGATTGAGTTGGCCGAAACTGATAAGGGGTTTTATGACCCTAACGGTGTTTACCCGAAGTATAAAGATGAGGTTGATACTAATAGACTGGCCGTTAATGATAGTGCCAATCCACATTTAGGTTTAGAGTTGCGTAAGGCAACACGAAAGGTCGCAGTACCAACGGCCGACTTTGATGAGGTAGAGGCAAAAGACCATGTCGCAGGCCACACAATAAAGGCAAGTGATTCGGACACCTGGTCACAGCCGGAAATACCTTATGCGGCCGTTTATCCATATAATCATGTATTTGAAAGCGAATCAGGCCACATTATGGAGTATGATGATTCGCTAGACAATGAAAGAATATTCCAAACGCATAGAACNGGNACATCATACGAGATATCACCAGATGGCACACGAACAGATATAATTAAAGGCGACCATTATAACATACTATCAGGTAAAAGGCAAGAGGTAATTGAAGGCAACGCAGATATTACAATAGATGGCCGTCATAAGATATACATTAACAAAAGTGGTACCGAAAATAACCACTATGACATACAGGTGGGGCCCAACGCATCCGTAAACATACAAGTGGACACAGGTGATATAAACCTGGTTACCAAAACCGGCAAGCTAAATCAAAAGATAGGTGGCGACTACAATCTCACCGTAGGTGGCAATTACAATGTAAAAGTAGAAGGCAATCGCCAAGTAGATGTAACAGGTACAACTACAGATAATACAGAGAAGGCCGTTTTACACACAGGTAAGACATACAAAGTATTAGCTCAGAGAATAGACCTTAACGAGTAAAAAACCACCAGAAAAAGCGCTATAAAAAACGAATCAAAAAAGTTAAACTATAAATGCAATAACAACCATACGAAATAAATCGGAGGATAAAAACATGTTTCCAAGGTTGAAGGCCAGATTAAAGAAAATTGCGACTACAGATAATATCATAGATTTGTCGGTAGATGTTCTTCTATTAGTGTATGATGTATTGTCAAGTCCTATTCTTATCATAGTTCGTTTTGGTAGATACTTCTTTAAAAAGTTTGTATCTAAATATTTAAAAAGAACCATTAAATGGTTTGTACATAACATATTAAGGATTAAGTAATGACAGATAAACACTTTTGGATTGTATTTGGTTGTGGTGTTCTCACAGGCCTATTTCTATTCTCTATTACATATTCGTTTTTCTTTATAACGGCCATTCTCTAAATCTTGGTTTTTATATATATCGGTGTTAATCGTCCCCGGTAAGCTCCAAGACCATTCCTAAAAAACATGTAAAAAATTTCCGGAACCACCGGACTCGTCGGAAAGATTCAGAGATAAACTGATATGTAGTTAAAGGGTGAGGAACGGCGAGTTGTATTTTTATGCCTAAATACCTACATGATTGAATTAGATAAGTTTACAAAAGTAATAGATGAGTTAAAAGATGATGGTCGTTATAGAGTTTTTAATGACATATTAAGAACGGCAGGTAATTTTCCAGAGGCCATTTGGTATAGTAAGTATTCAATTAAAAAGATTGTTAACTGGTGTGCTAATGATTATTTGGGTATGGGTCAACATTCTTATGTAATTGATTCAATGAAGACGGCATTAGAAACGGCAGGTGCAGGAGCAGGTGCAGGTGGAACTCGTAATATATCTGGTACTACACATTATCATGTTGCATTAGAATTAGAATTAGCAAAGTTACATAAAAAAGAAAGTGCATTATTATTTACAAGTGCCTATAATGCAAATCAAACTACATTAGAAACAATACCAAAAGTATTAGGTGATGTATTGTATATTTCAGATGAAAACAATCATTCATCTATTATTCAAGGTATTCGCCATAGTAAGGCACGAAAAGAAATTTGGAAACATAACGACTTAAAAGATTTAGAAGGTATCTTAATGTCAAATACAGGTACCAAAGTTGTTGTGTTTGAATCTATCTATAGTATGGACGGTGATATAGCACCAGTAAAAGAAATATTAGAGTTATGTAAAAAGTATAAGGCAATTAGTTACATTGATGAAGTACACGCAGTTGGTATGTATGGTGAAACAGGTGCCGGTATTTGTGAAAGGGAAGGTTGCCAACCTGATATAATTAATGGTACACTTGCAAAGGCTTATGGTGTTCAAGGCGGCTACATTGCAGGTAAAAAAGATTTCATAGACGCAATACGAAGTTTAGCAAGTGCGTTTATATTTACAACAAGTTTATCGCCTGTAATATGTGCTGGTGCATTAACAAGTATTAAGTATGTAAAAGACCACCCGGAGTTAAGAGAAAAATTACACGAAAGGTCAAAGACAACAAAAGAAGAATTAAAACGACAAGGCATAGAAGTTATGGATAACGATTCTCATATTGTGCCTGTTATGATTGGTGACGCCAAGAAATGTAAAGCAGTTTCAGATGAATTACTTTATAAGTTTGGTATCTATGTACAACCAATAAATTTCCCTACCGTGCCAGTAGGAACAGAAAGGTTACGATTTACACCTACACCTCATCATCAAGACGCACATATATTTGATATGGTATTAAAAGTTAAATCAGCAATTAGGAGATGTGGCAAAAAGAAATGACAACGCAAGAAGAATTAGATTGGATGATAGTTGACGGTGCAAATGGTTTAGAAATTTTATGGTTTCTAATTTGTAATGAGCCGTTCTTTTGGGTATTGGGTGCAATAGGCGTAGGCGCTATTGCTTTAAGTTGGTGGTGTGATAAGTATTTAGATAACCCTAAATGGAACAATGATGAATGGTTAAGATGATAAAATTAACAGACAACGCTCTATTACATTTAAGAAGTTTAATAAAAGAACATGATAAAAAATATGTTCGTTTACAAGTCAAAGGTGGTGGTTGTGCCGGCTTTGAATATGAATGGTCGTTTTCAGATGAAGAAACTAGAAATGATGTAATAGTAGATGATATATTATTAATAGATAGAATTAATGAATTGTATCTTACAGGTATGGAATTAGATTATAAAAAAGAAATATGGGGTAGTAACTTTGAATTTAAAAACCCTATGGCAAAATCATCATGTGGATGTGGAACAAGTTTTTCAGTTTAACAACTTTTGTTGTTAGTACACTATTATTAAATTTCTTTACTATGTTGTTTGTTGTTGCAACAATGGCTACAATATGGGATAAAAAGATTGTTGGTGTAACTGCTTTAGATGAATTCTTTTATTGTATACCTTTATCGGCATTTTTAGTTTGGCGTATGATGAGAAAATTTTAGTTGGTGCGACCAGACGGACTCGAACCGACAAGCCGAAGCGACAGATTTTAAGTCTGTTGTGTTTACCATTTTCACCATGGTCGCTACACAACTAAATTGGCCTGCTCGGCAGGACTCGAACCTGCGACCTACGGTTTAGAAGACCGTTGCTCTAATCCAACTGAGCTACGAGCAGTTTGATTAAAATTCCTTATCTGTAATANANTGNAAANGTATCAGCNCCGTNCATATGNCAAAANGATTGAGGTCTTATATAATGCATTTGTAAACCAGTTTTGTATTGTGTTTTCATACCTGATTTTCCTCTATATCTGTATCTTATTTTCTTTGCATTTTTTTGAGCAGATACTTCTTTGAAATAACTTAAATATTTAATTGGTATACCAGAGGCTATACAACTACCATTGTAATCTGGTTGTGTAACTAAATGTTTTAGTATTAGAGGGTTAACAACCCTCTCAAATACTTTTCTTTGTCTTGTTTTCATAGTGTTCCTTATTTTAAGTATAATGGACCAGTCCATTGAATTGCATAATTACCAGAAAGTACATTACCTCTAGCAGAGTTTAAAGCAGGCGCATTGTAACCAGCGGCTTTCAATATATCACCTTTTTTAAAATGTTTAAAGTCTTCTTTTGCGATAAAACAAAAAACACCAGTATCT
>FUFK010067641.1_pt1 | contig 13279 bp, 9 predicted proteins | sample 1021851 | NCBI WGS metagenome assembly FUFK01 (sample SAMEA51879418, study PRJEB19060) | metagenome | reverse complement strand
ACTTCAATATGACGTTTAAAGTAATAAATTAATTTATTAAGCTCATTATTCTCTGAATTTATTCCTTCCAACAGTGGCATAAACATATCCGGTATTAAGTCTTCTCTTCCAAAAGTGAAAACAGCTGCGACTTCATGTATTTTTCCTCTTTTAATTACTGAGAATGTAAACTTTAAAAAATCTTTGACATAATCCTTAATCTCAAGTTTCTCAATATCTTCTTCTATTGTTTCTAGATTATTTAATGAATTTATATTAGTAAGAATTTGATCTGTTTTAACATCAATCGACTCAATGGACTCTAGGTACATTTCAAAATGTGACATTGGTTTTCCGCTTTCATTTTCATCAGTTTCTTCACCTGCCACAATCTCATTAATCAGTTTCGCAGTTGTGGTATTCTCACTAGGCATCCAGGGAATTGTAATTGTAGTTAATTTTATTTGTAAAAATTTTAACAACGACATAAAATCCCAAACTGCATAAACGTGCGCACTTGTAAAAATTCTGAGATCATTTATACTGTCCATTGACCCATAAAGAGAGTGATTTCTTAATTTATTTTTTAATGGTTCTAGATTTTTAGAAATATTATTCATACAAAATATTTAGGGCTCAAATATAAATAATAATTAAATTCAACACATGCAGGAAATATTATTGTTTCTTATATCATCATTAGCATTGACCTTAATGCCTGGTCCTGATATATTATTTGTAATAAACCAAAGTGTAGTAAATAAGAAACATGGAATTATAACATCTTTAGGTTTATGCTCAGGATTAGTTTTTCATACTATGTTTTTAGTTTTTGGAGTTTCTACTATTATTCAATTAAATAACGATTTTATTATTTATCTAAAGTATTTCGGTGCTATTTACGTATTATATCTAGGTTTTACTGAACTGAAATCAAATATAAAATCAAATGAAAATATTGATAGTAAAATATACTTAAGAGGTTTATACATGAACTTAATCAATCCTAAAGTTCTATTATTTTTTCTTGCCTATTTCCCAAATTTTTTATTTTCAGACTTAATTGATATATCTGTTCAGTTCTTAATACTTGGATGCATATTTATAATTCAAGCTCTATTTGTATTTATCTCTATTTCACTTTTATCTAACAGACTAATCCGCTATGTCATCAATATAAAAAATAGAAGTTTCAAATATTTTAAGTTTTTTATATACGTTGTTATTTGTATACTTATCCTGTTATAAACCACTTGATTTAAATTTGTATATTTGCATGCAATTAGTTTATAATTAATTGCTTATGTCTAAATCAAAATTTGTTGGGGAAGGTTTAACCTACGATGATGTTCTGCTTGTTCCTGCCTACAGTGACTTTCTTCCTAGCGAAGCATCTCTGAAGACTTCCCTAACAAAAAACATTGAAATTAACCTGCCGCTTGTTTCAGCTGCAATGGATACTGTTACAGAATATAGGATGGCTATAGCGCTTGCTGAAGCTGGAGGCATAGGTATTCTTCATAAAAATTGCTCCATCAAAGAGCAAATGAATGCAGTAAGAAATGTAAAAAAATATGAAAGTGGTGTCGTTCGTGATCCAACAACCATAAGTTCAAATAAGACTATAGGCCAACTAAAACAACTAACTGATGAGCTCAATGTATCTGGAATGCCTGTTGTCGATGATGGAGTTGTAAAAGGCATAGTAACCAGTAGAGACTTTAGATATGCAGACAATATGGATGATTTAGTTTCATCAATTATGACTCCTAGAGAAAAGTTAATAACAGTATCTGAAGATACATCTCAAGATGTTGTAAAAAAATTAATGTATGAAAATAGGATTGAGAAAGTGCTTGTTCTGAATGGAGAGGAGCTTACCGGTCTTGTAACGATGAAAGATATTGAGAAATCTGAAAAACATCCAAATGCAACAAAAGATGAAGCAGGACAGCTAAGAGTAGGAGCTGCTATAGGAACTGGAGCTGAAACAATGGAAAGAGCAAAAGCTTTATATGAAGCAGGCGTTGATTTATTCGTTATTGATAGTGCTCATGGTCATTCAAAGAATGTTGTGGAAACAATTAAAGCTATAAAAAAAGAGTTTTCAGGTAAAGACGTAATTGCAGGAAATGTTGCCACTCCTGAAGGAGCAGAAGCGCTAATTGCTGCTGGAGCTGACTCAGTAAAAATTGGCATGGGTCCTGGATCTATTTGTACCACGAGAATTATTGCAGGAATTGGTGTGCCNCAAATTTCAGCTATCCTTTCTATTTATGAAAAAGTTAAGGGTAAAGTGCCGCTAATTGCAGATGGCGGNATGAGATATTCCGGTGATATTGCTAAGGCAATCGCAGCTGGTGCTGACTGTGTAATGCTTGGAAGTATCTTTGCTGGTACCGAGGAAGCGCCGGGAGAATTTGAACTCTATCAAGGAAGAAGCTTTAAGACTTACAGAGGCATGGGATCACTTGGAGCAATGTCAAAACGTGATGACACTAATAGATATTTTCAAGAGGATGTTGATGCTGAGAAACTCGTTCCAGAGGGAGTTGAAGGAAGAGTGCCTTATAAAGGTTGGGCTATAAATGTGATTAATCAACTAGTGGGAGGCCTTAGACAAAGTATGGGCTACGTGGGTTGCAAAAATATTCATGAAATGAAAGAGAATAGTAAATTTGTNGAGATTACAAATGCTGGAATGACAGAAAGNCATGTGCANGANGTTCAAATTACTAAAGAAGCACCAAACTACCAAAGAAGTTAGAAGTAAAAATGTCAGTTCAGCCTAAGCTCGACATAAAAAATAAAAATATCGATACGATCTTAGTATTAGATTTTGGCTCTCAATATACTCAATTGATAGCTAGAAGGATTAGAGAATCAGATGTTTATTCAGAAATCCTGCCTTGGGATGTTGATATAAAAAAGATTGAAGACATTAATCCTAAAGGAATTATCCTNTCAGGCGGGCCTGAATCTGTTACCGATTTACATACTCCAAGAGCTCCAAAGATAGTCTTCGATTTAAAAGTTCCAATTCTTGGTATTTGCTATGGAATGCAGACTTTAGCAGAGCAGATGGGAGGTCAGGTCACAACTTCTGAAAAAAAAGAATTTGGATTCTCTGAATTAACAATCGAGGACAAATCAAAGCTTTTCAAAGGATTGTCAGAAGATTTTCATAATGTCTGGATGAGTCATGGAGATAAGGTTGAAACTCTTCCAAAAGAATTCAAATTAACTGCTTCAACTAAATCAGCACCAATTGCAGCAATGGAACATTCATCTGATTCTATATTTGCCCTGCAATTTCATCCTGAGGTAACTCATACTGAAGGAGGCAAGTTAATCTTAGATAATTTTATTTTTGATATTTGTTCATGCAAACCTGAATGGAAACTTGATGATTTAATTACTAGTCGAGTTGAAGAAATAAACAAAGTTACAAATGGAGAAAAAGTTCTTTTAGGTCTTTCAGGGGGAGTAGATTCATCAGTTACAGCTGCACTATTATCTAAGGCAATTGGAGATAACCTGATATGCGTATTTGTTGATAATGGACTGCTAAGAAAGAATGAAGCAGAGGAAGTGATACAAACATTTAAGAATGAAATGGATTTAAATCTAATAAAGGTTGATGCACAGAAAATATTTTTAAGACACTTAAAAGGTGTTGAAGATCCAGAACAAAAAAGAAAGATAATTGGAAGAACATTTATTGATGTATTTGATGCTGAGGCAGCAAAGCTTGAAGACATTGATTTCTTGGCACAGGGGACTATTTATCCAGATGTAATAGAGTCATCAGAATCTGAATCAAAAGAAGCAAGAGTAATAAAATCTCATCACAATGTTGGTGGATTGCCAGAGGAGATGAACTTAAAACTTGTAGAGCCACTAAGAGATCTATTTAAAGATGAAGTTCGAAGATTAGGTTCACAACTTAACTTGCCTGAAATTATTCTAAACAGACACCCATTTCCAGGACCTGGTTTAGGCGTAAGGATCCTTGGCGAAGTTAATGAAAGAAAGATAAAGATACTTCAAGAAGCTGACTCAATCTTTATCGAGGAGTTAAGAAAAGCAAATCTGTATGATTCAGTAAGCCAAGCTTTTGCAGTATTCCTCCCGGTGAAATCTGTTGGAGTTGTAGGTGATGAAAGAAGATATTCAGAGGTAATAGCGCTTCGTGCAGTTGAAACAGTGGATTTTATGACTGCTAACTGGGCATTTCTACCTCACGAATTTCTAGANNANGTNTCNANAAGNATTGTNAATGAAATANANGNNNTNAGCAGGGTAGTTTATGACATNNCNNNTAAACCACCTGCNACNATNGAGTGGGAGTAATGATGCGTACGCTAAAAATCAGCACCTATTTAGCAGCAGATTTAGAGACGGTTAAGAGTTATTTAATGACGCCAGCGCTACTCAATTATGTGGTGGCTGGTTTAATGAAATTCCATCCTATCGAACCAAATTTCTTTCCGTCAAAATGGGTTGAGGGGAAGTTCTCTGTAAAAATGTTCGCATTTCATTTTTTACCCATCGGAAAACAAATTGTAGGTATAGAATTTCCACAAAAATCCGATCATTGGGTTCTCAGAGATAATGGAAGTGGTTCTATAGCAAAAACTTGGGATCATCTAATTTTTTTAGAATCGGAGGGAGGCGGAACTCGATATACAGATGAGGTTTCTATCGATGCTGGTCTTTTCACATTACCAATCTATATCTACGCATTCATTTTTTACTCCTATAGACAAATGCGATGGCGGAAACTAGTAAATCTCAATTTTAGGCCTCTGAATGATCAACTAATCGAGTAGATGTTGCGGGGAAATGGTGGAAAACTGAAAGAGAGTAGCCAATCCTTTCAGTTAAGTTCCTATAGCGTAACTTTTTTAGAAAGAAATATTTGGAGTAGGGCATTAGCACTTGTAAACTACTTGTAAACTCAGTTTTGCCCCTCGCAAACCCTTGCTACATAAGGCTTTGTAAAAGTGTAACTATTGAGTGGGAATAGCCGCTCGAGTAAGACCATGGGTTCCCTATCAAAACGCCAATTTGTGCCGACGGAATTTGTTGTGCCAAGTCAGCTGTCGACGGCGAACTTCACGCTGCGCATGCTGTCGGTCGATGACGTTGAAAAAGACTTTGAGGCGGTGACCTCAAGCGCTGCATGCCTCAGCAAAGTGTGGCCAGACAGCGGTTGGCCGGCTGGATTAACCCTCAGGCAAAATCTCATTGATTTGGGATGGCANGAAAAGGAGTTCCAGAATCGCACATCATTTGCCTACACGGTGGTGGCNCCTGANGAATCCCAGGTGCTGGGCTGCGTTTATTTCTACCCGACTGAAAAGGCTGGGCACGACGCCGAAGTGTTTTTATGGGTGCGGGAGGGCGAACTGTCGAATCATCTCGATGAGGAACTTTTCGCGGTCGTACAACGCTGGCTAGCGTCAGACTGGCCNTTTGAAAACCCAGCCTATCCGGGCAGAACCACTAGCTGGGAGCACTGGGACGCACTGCCCGTTAAATAAGTCGGGTTCTAGCCCGGCTCAGGCGAACATCACTGGGCTAAACCGAAAAGGTGCTTACTCAGCACCCACCCAACCCGCATGAAAGCCGTAGGGCACCCTAAACGGCATGATTATCGTGGCGACGGGCCCTGCGGTGATGTCGCGCGCATCGATAATCTGGCATTCGCTCTGGTTTTCAGCCTCGTCATGGACGAAACACACTAGATAACCGTCGTCCTCTGAAGCACTGCCGACCTTTGGGGCAAAGACTGCTTCACCACCACGGCGATGGGGACCGTACAGGTACTCGTTGGTGATATTTGATTCGTTGTCATACTTCATCACGCCGTCGAAGGTGAAGGCGCGCTCGGTATTGAAGATGCCGGCGTAGACATAACGTGTTTTGTGGCAGGCGTAATCATCGTTTACCCGGGTGAAGTCACAGGGTGTCTTACTCAGAGAGCGTTCGCTGACGTCACCTGTTACTAAGTTAATGCGCCACTCATGCAGCCGGCCCTGATTCTCCTGAAGGTTATTGCCTTCTGAAGTGCCGGCGCCCGCGATATCAGCCGTGNTGGATCTNGAGGCTTGCAGCACCACCTCGTCACCGTCATCCCAGGCATTCGCGGTATGAATGACAACGCCGGTCTCGACATCAAACCACCGCACATCTTCATCTGAGCCGTAGCGCGGCATGACGCCGATGCGAGATCCATACTGGGGCTCAAAATCGACTGCGGGGCCACCCGCTATCGCGCGACCTACATCGAGNGTGATTGGGAAATCGAGAAACAGGGTATGTTTNTCTGTCGCGGCNAAATCGTGCATAAAGATGGATCTAGGGATCGTGATGGGGGAGGTGTGCATAAGATCGCCGTGCTGGTCGATAACAGAGTAGCTCACGAAGGGCGCCTGAAAGGAGTAGCCGTAGGCGATCATCTCCCCGCTTTTTTTATCGACCTTCGGGTGCGCCGTGAACGGATGGGTCAGCTTGCCGTCAAAATCAGTCGGGCCTTTGGTTTCCAGATCGGGCAGGCCGATCACTGTCGGTTGAGAGGGCTCGTGAAGCGCATACAGCGTGTTGTTGTGGTACGCGAAGGCCGTGTTTGCCAGGTTCTTGGAGCTCGGGGCGCCCTCGGGAACTCGCGACGGCGTCGGATCCATCAGGGAGTTCATGCCTTTGTAAACCCAATCACCGCGCTCTTGCTCGAGTTTGAACCCCTCGTTTTTGATAAAGCGATTCCGGTAGCGCGCTTTGCCATCGCGGAACTCGATAGCGTGGATCATCCCGTCGCCGTCGAAGGTGTGATACGCCTCTTCGCTGAACACATGGACGGGGTTGGGTCCGACCCGAAGAAAGTGACCCTGTAGGTCGGTGGGGATAGTGCCCATCACCTCCATGTCCTCCGCATCACGCTCCTCATGTACGGGACTGAAGTTGCCGTCGAGGAAAAAATTGGATGAGGGAGCGTTTGCCTGAATGAGTGGCATGCACAGTTTCCTTATTTGGATTAAAGATCCACGGTGTAACAATTCAGCGACAAGGCAGTATATCGCCAAATACTGGCTGGTTATGTATCGCTACAGGTCGCTATTTGATTGGCTAGCCATGCTGTGGCCGCCACGATATCTTCGGGTTTTGGAAACGTTTACCGTCGGAGTTGAGANAATANATGAGTGCGAAGCCACNATTCTTAGNCCTATCCNTTGGGCTCAGCCTTTTGCATGCTTTTTCATGGGCGTCGGCAAACGAATCTCTCGGGAACTTGGCTCAATATCCCCCGGAGCGCATTGAGCTTACGATCACCACTGCGGACAACGGGCGTCCGCAATTACAGCCTGAAGAGCTCATCCTGAACTCTGGTCAGTACTACCGGCTCACTCTTGATTGTCCAGACGTGCGCGATGACCTCGCTGGCTGGCGAATCGAAATGCCCGAATTTTTAAACAANGCTCATTTGCGNTTGGTCACGGTAGGTGACATCGAAGTGCACCTACAGGGCCTCAGCTTCAACGCCATTGAATGTGATGAGATCGGATCAGCACACGTGAGCTTCGTGCCCATCAAGCCCGGTGTCTATCCACTCTACGTTGGCAACGTGCCACTTGCAGTTGGTCGACCGATCGGTGAGTCAGGAGTGCAGGTAGAGGGTAATTTCGTCTTTGGGGAGATTGTCGTCCGCTGAGAGATTCGACCGGGTGGCCGTGAGCACCTATGAGATTTTGGTCTGCATCTGGCGCTCCCTTACGGTAAGAATGGGGTTTGGCGACCCGAAAAAACGTTGGTGACCCCTCCCATGGGTGCCCAGATGTAGGGCGCTATGATCGAGCCTTGGACTAATACCTAACCCTAGGCGTGTCATGGCGCCACGCCAGGAGTAAAATCGCGCCCTCAAAACCAGCATTCGGCATGACGATATCTGGTTCACTCCTATCGTTGTGCTCCATGAGACGNAATAAGGTACCGNCGGTGTGTTCACTCATAGGTACAACGATCGAAAAGATCGAGGATTATGAGAAATAACCTGAGAGTCGCTTCAATCTTTGCCGCTTTGGTTGTGCTGTGGCTGGCATCCGGATTGTTCTCTGAGCCAGAGGCCCCAGTGCCTAATCTACTGGATGCGATGGCTTCGATGTCAGATTCGAGTTTGCCCTCCGTGGTAATAGAAGAAGTACGCTCCGAGTCCAGAACGAGGAGGCGCGTACTTCGAGGTAAAACAGTTAGTAAACAGACGGCTAGTGTCAGTACCGAAATCTCAGGCATCGTAGTGTCGCGACCGGTAGAGAGGGGCGCGCGCGTATCNGAAGGGCAAGTGCTCTGTGAGATCGCNATTGACGACAGAGCAGCCTTGGTTAGGGAAGCTAAGGCTAATCTGGCTCAGGCAGAAATTGAGCATGATGGAGCGTTGGCTCTGCGCGGTGACAATCTGCTNGCTGAAGCACAGGTGGCGCAAACTGCCGCGCGACTTGAGTCCGCGAAAGCTAACGTGCTGCGGAGAGAGCTTGATTTGGGTCGCACGAGAGTGACNGCGCCGTTTGCGGGGGTGATTGAGACACAGCCTTTGGTTGTAGGTGACCGCGCCCGGGTTGGGGATGTGTGTGCAACATTAATCAACCTCGACCCAATCCTGGTTGAGGTCTCTGTATCCGAGCGGGATATNAGCGNGATGCGTTTGGGCGAGGCTGCAAGCGCTAGAACGAGCACCGGTCACTATCTGGAAGGCACCATCACTTTCGTGGGCAGTCAATCTGACGANGTTACCCGTACTTATGTGGCCGAAATAACCGTTCCGAATCCGGACTATGAAATTAGAGCTGGACTCACGGCAGTGGTGGATCTGCTCGGGGAAGCCGTCATGGCGCATCGCGTTTCGCCCTCTCTGTTCACACTCAATGATGCAGGTGCACTGGGTCTCAGAACGATCGATCGAGAGAATCGAGTTGAGTTCCATCCTGTTGCGATACTCGAGGATTCGCCGGATGGGGCATGGGTGACAGGCCTGCCCAACCGAGCCCGGCTGATCACGGTCGGCCACGAATTTGTGGCGGAAGGCCAGATTGTGAATGCCCGAACTGTCGTAGCCGAAGAGGCTGGGGTGTCAAACCGATGATGGGATTCATCGATGCGGCGATCAGTCGATCACGGTCCACTTTGATGATGATGTCGATGGTAGTCCTATGTGGACTTCTGGCTCGCGCCGCATTACCTATCGCCAATGATCCCCACATCGTGTTGCCTTACTTTTTGATTGGTATCGCGCACGAGGGTATTTCTCCTGAGGATGGCGAGCGTCTGCTCATACAGCCTGTTGAGGTCGAACTGCGCAAGGTCGAGGGGATTAAAGAGGTCTCGGCGGTAGCTTCTGAGGGTTATGTATCTCTGGGTGTTGAGTTTGAACCTGAAGTCGATTTGAACGTTGCCTTGCTCGATACGCGAGAGGCTGTTGATCGCGCAAAGTCCGAAATACCCACNACNGCGGAAGAGCCTCTCGTCGAGGAACTGAATGTTGACGATTTTCCATTGCTGCAGATCAATCTGTTGTCCGAAGGTGCCAGTGAGAGACAAATGTATGACGCGACCCTCCTACTNNGGGACGCGATTGAGACAGTGCCGTCTGTCCTNAGCGCAGATATGCGAGGCACCCGNGAGGAGNTGTTGGAGGTTCTGATTGACCCNGAAGCNCTTGAGGCCTACAGGATTTCAAGCGAGGCACTGGCCGATACCCTTCGNCGGAACAACAGACTGATTCCCGCCGGCAGCCTAGAGACGGGGGGTGGTCGGTTTGCAGTGAAAGTCCCTTCAGTGGTCGAGACCGCTTCCGACGTAATGAACCTGCCTGTGAAAGTAAACGGTGACACCGTAGTGACCTTGGCCGATGTTGCTGAAATACGGCGAGGCTTCAAAGATCGCACGAGCTATGCGCGGTTTAACGGTCGGAGGGCAATGTACATNGAGGTCAAGAAGCGGCCCGATGCGAATGTGATCACAACATCAGATGCGGTGCTGGAAATCGTCGAGGAGATGAGCCAGCAACTCCCAACCAGTATTCGAGTNCAGCCTTCGTTGATTACATCTGAATTTGCCGAGGTTCAGGTCACTGAACTTCAGGGCAACATCATGACCGCGTTGGCGCTGGTGATGGTAATCGTGGTGGCGGCAATGGGCTTTCGAAGCGGTGTGATTGTCGGATTGGGTATCCCCGTGTCCCTNTTGTTNTCGGTGATCNTTATTTATTTGCTCGGGTACACCTTCAACNNGATGGTGATGTTCGGCATGTTGCTTGGCTTGGGCATGCTGATCGATGGAGCGATTGTTGTCACTGAGTATGCAGACCGCAAGATGAGCGAAGGTGCAGATCACAAACTGGCCTACGCAGAGGCCGTAAAGCGGATGTTTTGGCCGGTGACAGCCTCCACAGCGACGACGCTGGCTGCGTTCCTGCCACTCATGTTTTGGCCGGGGATTCCCGGGCAATTCATGAGCTATTTACCCGTTACTGTGTTTACCGTTTTGAGCGGATCACTCTTGTACGCGCTCCTGTTCGGGCCCGTTTTGGGCACCATATTTGGGAAGCCCACCGCCCATGCGGCGACAANTGCAGCACGACTCGACGANTTAGAGCACGGAGATCCGACGCGGTTNAATGGCTTTACAGGGGCCTATGCAAGTGCAATGACTGCGGTTTGCGCGCGGCCCGTGACGGCTTTGGCCGCTATTGCGTTGTTGCTTGTCAGTATTTTTTGGGCGTACGCCCAATACGCAAAGGGCACCATCTTTTTCAATGATACTGACCCGCAGTTTCTTACCGTTTCTGTCAGCGGGCGTGGAAATTTTTCGGCCAGCGAGGTCAATAAGTTGGTGAGCGACGTTGAGCGGCGAGTGTTCAATGTGCCGGGCATTCGATCTATGAATACTCAAACACTGCTGCCCGGCTCTTCCGGGGGTGGCCCCGACGCCATTGCTGACAGAATCGGCGTCATGTTCATAGAGCTCACGCCAGAGTCTGAACGCCGCGATTCGGGTTTCGACATTATTCGCCGAATTCGTGAGAGAACTGTTGATATGCCCGGCTTACGTATTGAAGTGCAGCCGGTAGAGCAAGGGCCTAGTGTTGGTAAACCGATCCAAATCGAGTTGCGATCACGATATCGAGAGTTATTGCAGCCCGTGATGAATGAGATAAGAGCNTACCTGGAGACGTTGCCGGAGCTCATCGATATCGACGATACCNNGCCATTACCGTCTATNGAATGGCGGATGGAAGTCGATCGGGCGCAAGCNGCGCTNTATGGCGCAGATGTNACAACCTCNGGCATTGCCTTACAGCTTGTGACCAGTGGTGTNAAAGTGGCTGAGTACAGGCCGGACGGTGCCGATGATGCGGTGGATATTCGTGCTCGGTATCCACGCGAGTATCGCGGCATCAAAGCCATGGAGTCGATCAGGGTCAGCACAGCCCAAGGTCTCGTTCCGCTCAGTAATTTCGTCTCGGTACAACCTTCTCCGGGCGTCGATACGCTGAGAAGAATTAATGGTTCGCCAACAGAGCGCATCCGCGCCCAAGTGGTGGAGGGCGTGATCCCNGATAATATTGTNGNTGAGCTACAGAGCTGGCTCGACACNCAAGACTNTGACNCNCGNNTTGATATTCAGTTCAGGGGNGCNAACGAGGANCAAGANGAGAGCATCGCTTTTGTTTCTGNCGCGTTTNTACTTTCTNTGTTGCTCATGTTTGTGTTGCTGGTAACGCAGTTCAANAGCTTTTATCAAAGCACATTGATCTTATTGGCGGTCATTATGTCGACGGCGGGGGTGCTGGTCGGTCTGCTGGTAANGGANAGTCCTTTTAGCGCGATTCTGACGGGTATTGGCATCGTTTCTCTCGCGGGTATCGTTGTGAACAACAACATTGTGCTGATCGATACCTTTAACTACGTACGAGCGAGTCATCCAGAGTTGCCCATCAACAGTGTTATTGTCCGCGCCACGGCCCAGCGTCTGCGACCCGTCATGCTCACAACTGCCACCACGGTTTTTGGATTGCTGCCCTTGGCGTTAAGCATGTCGGTCGACCTCATCAATCGCAATATCAATGCCGGTGGTCAGATGGCTGTGTTTTGGGGGCCGTTGTCGCAGGCCATTGTATTTGGCCTGTCTTTTGCGGCGATTTTGACGCTGGTCGCTACGCCAGCGCTGCTCGCTTTGCCGTCACACCTTCGCGGCAGATGGTATGGCAGGGCTGCAAGCAATCATGGCGAGGTCGCCGTGGGTTAGCGCCACCTGTCGGCTGGCAACGTGATGGGGGTAAAAAGGACAATGCCTTTGCGATGCTCGCCAACGGGCCAGGTAACGCGTTACGGCCTAGGTCGAGGAGATCTCCTTCACCGCTCGATACCCCATACGCATCGCTTCAATGGCGAGGGCCGCCGGCGCCGAATCTGAGTTGGCAATGGTGATGCGCCCGTGGGGTTGTCGCCCGATCGCGACCGATGATGTGGCTCATATCGGGTTCACGTCGTTAAAGGCCATTCAGTGGATCTGCAAAGGCTATTCGCCGTTAAATTGATAGCCCGCCTTTACTGAAGGAGCCCCTTTACCGTAATAGAATTTCAGGGGGGGGTAGTTGGCGATTGCTGNAGCANAAAAAAGGGGNCTTGCGCCCCCTTTTCGATGTTTTGAGCTCCCTAAAAGGAGATCGCAAACTCTGCACCAATGGTGCGAGGTGCCGTCCACCAGCCGCGAGTAGTCAGCGGCGCGATGGTTCCTTGGGCCAGCTCCTGATCATCGGTCAAGTTCTTACCATATAGCGTTATGCGATAGCGATTATCTGACCACAGATAGCTGATGCTGCCGCTTAGGTCGTTGATGCTATCCATATGACCGAAGGGTGCGTTGCTCGCCTCAATTTCTACCGTATCACGATATCGATAAGACACAGTGGTCTGCAGAGTGCCTGGCCCAAAGTCAGCATCGTAGGTAGTGATCACCCCAAAGGTATTCTCGGGGGTATTGCGCGGAATCAAGTTAGAGTTGTCAGTGATAACTCCGTCACCTGTGATGTCAGCGATGTAGTTGTCGTACTCGGCATCGATATATCCGTAGTTAGCACGCAGGCTCCAGTTCTGGGTGATTTGGAAATTCATCTCCAGCTCTACCCCAAAAATTTCCTCTGTAGAAGCGTTACGAACCACGGTCGCGACGTTGGAGAGACTCACAGGGATCAGAATAGATTCCTGCTTCTCTTCATAATCGCTCAAGAAAATAGTCGGGTTGA
>FUFK010039783.1_pt1 | contig 13288 bp, 21 predicted proteins | sample 1021851 | NCBI WGS metagenome assembly FUFK01 (sample SAMEA51879418, study PRJEB19060) | metagenome | reverse complement strand
TTCAAAGGCACTTTCTAATGGGTAGACTTTTTAAGATAAGAAGAAAGTTAAACAAAAAGCCTAGTAAAAAAGTAAGAATAGTCANNAATAGGTTTTCTGATATACTGGCTCCAGGTAAAAAAAGAACAACGAGGATTTCATAATGGCAGAACGAGAAATAGCAGGCATGGTTGAAAAGGCAATGGGCGCTGGTGGAGATGTCATGCCAGATGATGAAAGTTTGGATATCGAACTACCATCAACCATGGAACAGTTACCCGAAGGGNTTGAACTTGCTACAGANGAAACTGTAGAAGTTGTAGCAGAGCCATATAATCATGATGCTAACTTAGCAGAAGTTTTAGATGATTCTGTATTAGGATCTTTATCTTCAGAATTACAATCTAAAGTTCGAGAAGATATGGAGTCAAGNCAAGATTGGGAAGAAGCCATCGCCAAGGGACTTAATTTACTTGGTATTAATTATGAAGATAGAAGTGNTCCTTTTCTTGGTGCTAGTGGGGTAACTCATCCATTATTGAGTGAAGCTACAACACAGTTTCAGTCCCAGGCTTATAAAGAGATGTTACCAAGTGGAGGACCTGTAAAAACACAAATATTAGGTGCAGCTACAAAAGAAACAGAGGATCAAGCTCAAAGAGTTAAAGATTTCATGAACTATCAGATCATGGAAGTTATGGAAGAGTATGACCCAGACACAGATCAAATGTTATTTTATTTACCACTTACTGGTTCTACATTTAAAAAAGTTTACTTTGATCAAGCCAAACAAAGAGCAGTTTCCAAGTTTGTTCCAGCAGAAGATTTAATAGTTCCATATTCAGCTTCTGATTTAATGACGGCTGAGCGGGTTACGCATGTAGTTAAAATGTCGTATAATGATATTCGAAAGCTACAAGTGGCGGGAGTATATAAAGATGTGGAGCTATCTACTACAGATTATGGAGAAGATGAAGGCAGTATCCAAGGCACTACTGANGAGTTGCAAGGACTTCATCCAAACTATTCTGATGATGTATATACACTTTTGGAAATCCATGTGGATCTCGATCTGGAAGGTTTTGAAGATCCGAATGGCATTATGTTGCCGTACATTGTCACGATTGANGAGAACTCTAACCAAGTTTTATCGGTGGTTAGGAACTATAGGGAACAAGATCCGTTAAGAAGAAAGCGTCAATACTTTGTACATTTTAAGTTTTTACCAGGTTTTGGTTTTTATGGTTTCGGGTTACTACACACAATCGGTGGACTGTCTCGTGCAGCCACCTCAATACTAAGGCAGTTAATAGATGCAGGTACTTTATCAAATCTTCCAGCAGGTTTCAAAGCGCGGGGTGTTCGTATTCGTAATGATGACGAGCCTCTTAATCCTGGTGAGTTCAGAGACATCGATGTCCCAGGTGGAGATCTCAAAAACTCCATCATCCCACTGCCATACAAAGAGCCATCTGGCACACTAGCACAACTTTTAGGTGTAGTTGTTGACTCTGGTAGACGTTTTGCACAAGTCGCAGACGCAAAAATCAGTGATGTGAACTCACAAGCACCAGTTGGAACGACTGTTGCTCTGATAGAACAAGGCTCAAAGATTATTTCCAGCATACACAAGCGTTTACATTACGCACAAAAGCAAGAGTTTCGTATGTTGGCAGACATTTTTAGTGAAAACCCTGTTCCATATCCTTATTTTGTAGGTAATGTGCCTCCACAAATCATGCAACAAGACTTTGATGGNCGTATTGACATACTTCCAGTGTCAGATCCGAGCATTTTTTCTATGGCACAACGCTTATCATTGGCTCAGACACAATTGCAAATGGCACAACAAGCTCCACAGATACATAATCAGTACGAAGCATTTAGGAGAATGTACGATGCACTCGATATTAAGAACATTGACAGTATTTTACCACCTCCACAACCGCCTGCACCAGTAGATCCAGCAACAGAAAACGCTAATTCTATCAAAGCAGCTCCTTTACAAGTGTTTCCAGANCAAGATCATGANGCNCATGTCCGTGCTCATGTGACATTTTTGGCTACACCAGCNGCACAAGTCAATCCACAAGGGTTTGCNCTGCTACAAGCACATGTTCAAGAGCATGTTGGACTNATGGCAAGAGANCAAGTGACTAAATTCTTNCAAATTTCTGTACAAGAGNCTCAAGCTAGGGGTGAAATNGTCCCTCAAATTGATCCAGCNGCGATTGAAGCGGCNATTGCACAACAAATTGGTGAAATATTGGCTGAAGTTATGCCTTCTCTACAACCACAACAACAAGTTGACCCACTTGTGCAGATTAGACAACAAGAATTAGAGAATGANACTGCTGAAATACAAAGAAAAGTGGCAAATGATCAAATGAACTTTCAAATAGANCAAGCAAAGCTAAAACAAGCGTTTGATTTGGCACAACAAAGGTCACAACTACAAGAACAAATCGCAGAAGACAGAAATGATGTAAATATCTATAGGATCAACACTCAAGCAGCCACAAGGAAATAAAAAATGGATCCAGCAACTATTGGAGTCGCTATAACTGCAGCAAATACGGCATTTAATGCAATTAAACGCGGTTTTCAAGCGGGTCGTGAAATAGAATCCATGGGAAAAGACTTGGGTCGTTGGATGTCTGCATTAAGTGACATTGATAATGCAGAAAAATCTGCAAAAAACGCCTCTCCTTTAGTTAAATTATTTAAGGGTAACGAGATAGAGGCTAGTGCAATAGAAGCTTTTACTGCAAAAAAGAAACTTGAGGCTCAACGTCAAGAGCTAAAGACTTTTATAAATTTTCATTATGGAACTAATTCTTGGAATGAGATTTTACAGATGGAAGCTGAAATTAGAAAACAAAGAAGAGATGAAGTGTATGCTAGACAAGAATTAGTACGCAAGATCTGGGAATACATTGGTTGGTTCGTATTGTTCTGTACGATTGTAGGTTTTGTTTTCTTCCTTGCGTGGTTATGGAAAGAAAGGAGAGGTTAACATGGATGGTAGTGTAATTTTGGACGCATGGAATGATTTGTCCTATTTTGAGGGAATATTATTTACAATTTGGTTATTTATTTTATATTATGGTAAATGTTGGATAGATGAAAGGTTTAAAAAATGATAAGATGGTTATTTAACATGTTAAGAAATAGTGGCAGAGTTGGTATTACTTCTGCTAGAGAACTATCTAAACATAGACTTCATACAACTAAGTATGAAGACTTGTGTATGTAGGAGGACGGAGTGCTTCAAGCGTTAATAGGTCCAATAGCTAANTTAGCTGGAACTTGGTTTGAAAACAAAGTCGAAAAGACAAAAGCAGAAGGACAAGCTAAAGTCGCAGAGGCTCGTGCTCGTGCAACTGTTGCAGAAAAGGTTGCAGCAGGTGAGGTTGCATGGGAAGGTAAGATGGCAGATGCTACAGTGGATTCTTGGAAGGACGAGTTCGCCTTAGTGGTGCTTTTGGCTCCCGCGATTTTAGTATTCATTCCTGGGATGAAAGATTATGTCAAAGAGGGATTTGATATATTGGCAACTTTGCCAGAGTGGTATCAGTACCTTTTATATATTGCAATTAGTGCGAGTTTTGGAATCAAGGGAGTTGGACAAGCTGCAAAGATGTTCAAGAAGAAATAATGAATGTGAATAAATGTCCAGAGTGTGGCTTTGAATTACCAGAAGGAGATTTTTGTCCAGAATGTAAGGTAAGAAGGATAAGGAAATGAAAGTAAAAAAAGTAAAAAAAGTCATGAAAGGATTACAGAAAGCTAGTAAGACACATGCTCAACAAGCTAAAATATTAAAAAGTGTTTTGAAAAATGGCAAAAAGAAAAGATCCTAAAGTTGGAACTGGCAAAAAACCAAAAGGTTCTGGAAGACGTTTATATACGGATGAGAATCCTAAAGATACGGTTAGAATCAAATTTGCTACAGAGGCTGATGCCAGAGCAACGGTTGCTAAAGTTAAGAGAATTAATAAACCATATGCGAGAAAGATACAAATACTTACAGTCGGTGAGCAAAGAGCAAAGGTCATGAAGAAAAATAAAGTGGCTAGTATTTTTAAAAAAGGTAAAGAATCAATAAGGAGAGCACATGGCAAGGGTTAGGCAGTTTGCAAAAGACATGGGTATGTCATATAATCAAGCTAATAATTTAGTTAAAAAGGGAAGAAAACTCAAAGATGGGGGGTCTTCTGTATTGGAGAGCACAATGAATCAAGCAAAAGTCATCAAGGCAGATAAAGGTAAAATCACTAGAATAAGAAAAGAAAAAACTGGTCCAGCAAAAGTTGGGCAGTTTAAAAATCTTGTTCAACTCAAACAAAAGGGAGTGATTGGTGAAAAAGAAATGAAAGCCAAGATAAAAGATTTAATAGCAGCTAAAAAAAGAGGTGGCACATTAAAAATGAAAGAAGGAGGTTTTCCAGATTTAAGTGGTGATGGTAAGACAACCATGAAAGATATACTCATCGGTAGAGGTGTTATTAAGAAGAAAAAAGGTGGCACACTAAAATACAGAGATGGTGGTCAGTTCAGAGGTTGTGGTGCTCAAGTAAAAGGCAAGAAGTTTAAAGGTATATTCTAGTGGCTAATGGTTTCGATACCACTGAAGAAAGCTATGTAGGAGATGATCCTACTGGTATAGGCTATGATGAGGCAGGTACCTCTGTCGCTAGTGGTGTTGGTTACGGAAGTCCAAACATAGATACTGGTGGTAATGAAACAACTGGTAGGGTATTGAGTCAAGCTGGTTTTAATCAAGCCATGAATGTATCTATTAAAAATCCTTATGGAAACGATAATTTTTTTACACAAGTTTTTGGTATACCAGCAGAGTATTTAGATTATAGACCATTAGGAATAGACACTGGTGGAATAGCTAACTTAGCTTATGATAGATATGTAAATCCTTTTGTTGGAGTTAGAGGTGATAAAGTAGTTCCAGGATCGGGCGTAGAAAAAGAAGAAGATTTAAAATTAAGAGAGGGTCTAAAAGCAGGAGACTTAACTAGATTTGGAAAAGTCATTTCTATAGATAGACCTCAAGATGTTCAAGAAACAATAGCTAGAACTGCTTTTGGTTTAGCAACTCCCTTAGGTCCAATTGCAAGTTTTATGGGTAGAGAGCAACTAGCATTAGCACCAGACCCACAATTAAATTTTAATAAAGGTTTTAATTACGACCCAAAACTAGACCCTAACAGTCCAGAATATCAAGGCCCACAAGGTCTTTTAGGTAGTTTTGGTAAATCATTTGAAGAAATAACATTTGGTGGTGCAAGACCAATAACTGAAGGAACCAAAGGAATTATGAGTTTATTCGAGAGTCAAGACGCAGAAAAAGAAATGAAAGATTCTGTTGATCAGACTGGCAGTAATGTAAAACTAGGCCCAGAAAGTTTTTTAAAAAATGAAAGTATAAGAGATCCAATGTATTTTGATCCCTCTCCTGGAAGAATGAGAGCAGTGTTTGGAGAAGGAGTAGCTTCTCTTCTTGGTGGACTAACGCCAGCAGAAGCAATGAGATACGCTAATATTACAAAACCATCTGAAACTGGCACTGTTCCACCATATTCTGATCCACTGTTATCCAGAGATCAACAGATAGCAAAAGATGTTAGTAATATTTTAGCCTATAGAAATTATATAAAAGGAACAGACAGAATACCAGAGAATATGGCTTTTGCTGACTTGTATGACAAAACTACTCCAGGCACAACGGATTACATGGAATCACTTGGATTTACTAGACCTTTTTAAAATGCAAGTAACAGATTTTCTACATAAATATAAAAAAGCCTTGAACACTCGTATAGAAGATATTAGTATCTCCTTGACGAGCGGAAATGCTTCTGATATGGAGTCATACAAAGCTATGGTAGGTGAAATTCAGGGTCTAACCTACGCACTAGAGCAACTAAGAACCCTGCTGGAGAAAACAGACGATGACTTTAATAGTACCTGAATATGTATTAAAGCAACGACAAGCTAAAGAAAAAGCTGAAAAAGAAGCCAAAGATAAATCCCTAACAGAAAGAGTTCCTCAACCCACTGGATGGCGTATATTAGTTATGCCGTATATGGGTAAAGAAACAACCGAGGGCGGTATACATGTGCCAGATTCTATTAGAGAGAAAGAGGCAAGAGCAACTGTTGTTGCTTATGTGGTTAAATTAGGACCACTTGCATACAAAGATTTTGATAAGTTCGGAGAAGCGGGACCTTGGTGTAAAGAAGGCGACTGGGTTTGTATTGGTCGTTACACTGGATCACGATTCAACATAGAAGGAGGAGAAGTTAGGATAATCAATGACGATGAAGTCATTGCAACTATTGTTAATCCCGATGACATCAAAACATACGGAGTGTAAGTATGCAAGAAAACATCGAGAAGACCGAGCCTCAAGAAGAGGAAGGTCAAGTTATTGAGATAAACGATGCAGAAGAAAAAGAAGAAAAAGTAGAGGCAGATGCAACAAAAGAAACAACTGTTGAAGAGCCTAAACAAGAAGACACAGAAGCTGATGACTTGTCTCAGTATTCAGAATCTGTAAAAAAACGAATCACTAAACTTACTAAAAAGTATAGGGATGAAGAAAGAGAACGACAAGCCGCCGTTCAATTTGCTGAATCTGTTAAAAAACAGAATGAAGAACTCAAAGCAAGATTAGATAAATTAGATAACACTTATGTTGGTGAGTTTGATACAAGAGTACAATCTCAAGCTGCAGCAGCCAAAGAAGCTTACAGAAAAGCTTACGAGGCGGGTGATGCTGATGCTATGTATGAAGCTCAACAAACCATATCTAGAATTGCTTTAGAAGAAGCTAGACTAAATCAACTTAAAGAACAGAGAGAAGAAGAGGCTAAAAAAGCTGAAGCAAATGGCGCTGCACCAGCACCAGCTCAACCTGCCGCACCTCCCCCACCTCCTAAACCAGACCCCAGAGCAGAGGAGTGGGCAACACAAAATGAGTGGTTTGGACAAGATCAAACGATGACATACGCTGCTTTTGGTATACATAAGTCATTAATTGAAGAAGAGGGTCTTGATCCAAATACAGAAGAGTACTATACTGAATTAGATAATAGGATTAGAAGTGAATTTCCACATAAATTTGGAGAGACAAAGAAATCCTCTGGCCCCAGAGTCGCCTCTGCTGGAGCCACCGCCTCAAAGACGGGATCGACAAAGGGACGCAGAACAGTCAAATTGACTCCATCGCAGATTGCGATAGCGAAACGGTTGAATGTTCCGCTTGAAGAATATGCTAAGTATGTAAAGGAGTAGAAAATGGCTATAGATAGAACAACACGAGAAAATAAAAGTCGTGCAAATACTACAAGGAGAAAACCTTGGCAACCTCCAGCAAAGCTGGATGCACCACCTCCTCCAGAGGGGTTTGAACATAGATGGATCAGAACAACCATTCGTGGTGAAGATGATAAATCAAATGTTTTTTCCAGAATGAGAGAAGGATGGGAACCAGTTAGGGCAGACGAATATGGTCCCGAAGCTGCAAAGTATCCAGTGATAGAAGAGGGTAAAAACAAAGGAATTATTGGTGTCGGTGGTTTAATGTTGGCACGAATACCCACAGAAACGGTGCAAGAGAGAACTGAATATTTTCGGGATCAGACCCGCAACCAATTGAAAGCCGTGGATGAAAACTTGATGAGGGAACAACACCCCTCAATGCCTATCAATATTGACAGGCAAAGTCGTGTAACCTTCGGTGGGAAAAAATCCCCCGATTAATTAATGAAGGAGCAATAAATGGCTAATGCAAATGTAGCTTTCGGATTTAAGCCTGTAGGAATGCATGGTTCAAGTCCTGCGACTCAAGGTACGAGTCAATACTTTATTGCTAGTGATGCTTCCGCGATATTTCAAGGTTCACCAGTAAAAGCTGAATTAACTGGTGGAACTATTCAGATCGGATCTGCTTCTGGTAACGGAGACCAATTAGTTGGTATCTTTGCTGGATGTGAGTATGTGGATGCAACTACTGGCAAGTTAAAGTTTAGTAATACCTGGCCTGGAAGTGGCTCAGCTAATACTAACTTTGACATCAAAGGGTTTGTGTATGACAATCCAGCACAGAGATTTATTATCGCAAGTGATGGAACAAACACTGACAGAGCAACTGCTAAAGCAGACATCTTTAAGACTGCTGATATAGCAAGTGGAGCAAGTGGTAATACTACAACTGGTATTTCTTCTGCTGTATTAGATATATCAACTGCTGAAGATACAGATACATCAAACTGTGTGATGATTTTAGGTATCCACGAAGATGTAACTAATGCTGATCACAGTGCTGCTGGTGTTTCATACATAGTTAAAATCAACAACCATGCGTTATTGTCTTCTGACGTTGACGCTACTGCATCTTAAGGAGGGTCTAGTATGGCTATTTCAAGAGCACAACTCGCCAAAGAGTTAGAGCCTGGCTTGAACGCCCTCTTTGGTATGGAGTATAATAGGTATGAAGGTCAACATGCAGAAATCTTCGACACAGAGTCATCAGACCGAGCTTTCGAAGAAGAGGTAATGTTGAGTGGTTTCGGAGCAGCACCTACTAAGCAAGAAGGTTCTGGTGTCACATTTGATGACGCAAACGAAGCGTACACTTCAAGGTACAACCATGAGACTGTAGCAATGGCTTTCTCAATAACAGAAGAGGCTGTAGAGGATAACCTTTACGACAAGCTTTCTGCTCGTTATACGAGAGCACTTGCCAGATCAATGGCACACACAAAGCAAGTAAAAGCTGCAAACGTATTAAACAATGCGTTTACTGCTGGTGCAACTGCTGGTGGTGATGGTAAAGCTTTATTAGCAACAGATCACCCATTAACAAATGGTGGAACTTTTGCTAACGAGCCTACAACTGCAGCCGATCTTAACGAAACATCTTTAGAAGATGCTTTAATTAAGATTGCAGGTTTTGTGGATGAAAGAGGATTAATTATCGCTCTAAGAGGAATGAAATTAATTATTCCAAGACAATTACAATTTGTTGCAGAGAGATTATTAAACTCAAACCTAAGACCAGGAACAGCAGATAACGATGCTAACGCTATAAGGAACATGGGTATGCTTCCTAATGGCTATGTCATCAACGATTATCTAACTGACACAGATGCATTTTTCATTAAGACAGATGCACCAAATGGTCTTAAGCATTTCGAAAGAATGCCAATGGCAACAGCCATGGATCCAGATTTCGACACAGGTAACATGAGATATAAAGCAAGAGAGAGATATTCTTTCGGCTTCTCAGATCCTCGTGCAGTATTTGGTTCACCTGGAGCGTAAGCTTTATTTTAATAAAAAAAGAAAGGGCAGTTACATACTGCCCTTTTTTGTGTATAATAGAAGAAACCTTGACGAAGAATTAACTTCGACAATAGCCAAGACAAGGAGATTAACATGGCTAATACAACTTTTTCGGGTCCAGTCCGATCAGAAGGTGGTTTTACATCTATAAGTAAAAACGCTACAACTGGAGCAATTACTACACAATCTAGCATTAGTTCAGCAGGTGTATCATCTTTTGACGCTAACACAATGGCAGTAGAAGCTGGTACTGGTATTACTGGTGGAACAGGAACAATTTACAGAAGTTCTGTTCAGAGAGTCGGTGGTATTATAACAACAAGAATATTAATAGACTTAACAGGTTTAAGATCAACTGCATCTGGAGATATTATTGGTGTTAATGGTACATCTAATGTCTGTCACATAGGTCAGATTACAGCCGCTAGAAATGGNACAATCTTAACAGGTAGTATGGAATGTTTTGAAGCACCAGCAGGTGGTGACCCAGACATTAACGTACACTCTGCTACAGAAGGAACTGGTGTAGAGGACGGTGCTATTTCAGATCTTACAGAAACACTTCTTGTAAATGCTGGTGATGCAACATTAGGAAGTAAAGTTTATTTTACTGCTGTACCAGCCGCAGATGAGTTTTTGTACTTAACACTCGGAGACACAACAGATGCCGATTATACAGCAGGCAAGTTATTCATTGAGTTAATGGGTTACGAAGCATAGTTAGGAGAGTAATATGGCGAGTTTATCAGATGTACGAGCACTGACAATAAGCGATGAAAACGCTGCGAGTACAACAAGAATAGCAGCTGCCGCTAGACCAACTGCCGCTTTTACTTTAGCTAACACTACACATGCAAATGGTACGGCAAGAAATGTTACAGTAACGACAACTGGAACTGGAGACAATGCGAAGACAGTAACAGTTGTTGGTACGGATGTTTTTGGTGACTCCTTAACAGAGGTTATTACTTCTACTGGTTCGGCAGAAACAGTGGCAGGTTCTAGCTTGTTTTTAACAATCACTTCGGCTACTTGTTCAGCACAGTATGCTGCAAACGTATCTGTCGGTTCGGGTTCTGTATGTGCTCAAGCCGTAGAAGGTGCTAACCGAGTTAGGATAAAAGGTTTTGCAGTAGTATCTGGTGGTACAGCGGGAGATGTAGAGTTTATAAATGGATCTCCAGAAAGTGGCACAACATTGTTTAAGTCTAGAACAATAGGCACTGCAAATGACACTGTAGATAGAACAGTTCCATCTCAAGGTGTTTTGTTTGATAGTGGAGCTACTATTAAGTACACAGTAGATGTCGCAGATAACATCACGGTGTTTTACGCATAGAGGGTTGAATGGCTAGAAAACCAGACAAACAACCTCCAAAAACTAAAAAGTATTTCCGCTCCACTAAATCTGGAGCGGGAATGACAAAAGCGGGTGTTGCCCGTTATAGAAGAGAAAATCCAGGCAGTAAATTAAAAACTGCGGTTACTGGTAAAGTTAAACCTGGAAGTAAGGCAGCTAAAAGACGTAAATCATTTTGTGCTAGAAGTGCAGGCCAGATGAAAAAGTTTCCAAAGGCAGCTAAAAACCCTAATAGCCGTTTAAGACAAGCAAGGAGAAGATGGAAGTGTTAAATGTTAGAGACATGGTAACTGGAGTTTCTATTGTTCTTGCAGCAGGCTCAATAGGGTGGATTGTAACAACTCTTATTGAAGTGGATAAGAGAACAGCCGTTACTGTTATCAAGGTTGAAGAAAATCATAAAATGATACATACTCTATGGATAGATTTTATAAATAGGAAAACAGATGGCAATCTCGCGGGGTTCAATTTCGAAACAAATAACAAATTCACCAGGTAAGAGGAAGTGGAGTGATAAGAGGAAAAGGAAAATCAATTGCAAACGACCTAAAGGATTTTCTGAAAAAGCACATTGTGCCTCTAAAAAAAGGAGAAATTTTAAGAGCAACAGGTAAACCATTAAAAGATTGTCCACAATGTATGAAAAGAAAATATTGGTGTACCTGTTGGAAAGTATTGAAAGGAAGGTATTATGCCTAAAGACGCATGTTATCATAAAGTAAAAGCTAAATTTAAGGTTTTTCCATCCGCGTATGCTTCAGGGCATATTGCTAAATGTAGAAAAGTCGGTGCAGCTAATTATGGTAAAAGTAAAAAGAAAGCCATGGGTGGTGGATTAAACGCAGCTATAGAAAAAGTAAAAAATCAAACAATGACTGCTAAAGAAGGTAAAGTTGTTAAGATGACAAAAAGAAAGTCAAAAAACAAAAACATAGCTAGGGGTTGTGGTGCTATCATGTCGGGCAGACGTAAAGTCACAAAGTATGCATAATGGCAGTTAGAAAAACAAAAGCAGGATTATCTCTAAAGAGATGGTTCAAAGAGGACTGGAAAGATGTTAAAACGGGTAAAAAATGTGGTCGTCAAAAAGGTGAAAAGCGTGGCACACCTTATTGTAGACCGAGTAAAAGAATTAGCAAGAAAACTCCGAAAACTGTTTCGGAGATGACAGCAACAGAAAAAAGAAGTAGGATAAGACAAAAAAATCGTCTAGGTCAACCAGCAGGCGCACCTAGAAGAGTTAAAGCATTGAGAAGGAAAAAGAAGTAATGGCAACTTCAAACTCAAGAGATTTTGATTTAGATGTAGCAGAACTTATTGAAGAGGCATACGAAAGATGTGGCTTAGAAATGAGAACTGGTTACGATGCTAGAACTGCAAGACGTTCTTTGAATCTTATGTTTGCAGATTGGGCGAACAGAGGATTAAATCTTTGGACAGTTAAACAAGAAACTTTATCTATAACTTCTGGGACTGCTTCTTATACTCTTTTAGATGCTACAGTTGTAGACTTATTAGAAGTTGTCTTAAGAAATAGTAATAATGTAGATTTTACTCTTACACAAATGAGTCGTGGTGAATATTTAAGAATACCAAATAAGGCTAATAGTGGACAACCAAGTCAATATTTTTTTGATAGACAAGTAACTCCTACAATTACATTATGGTCTACTCCAGATACTTCTTATACTTTGGTTTATTATTATGTAAGAAGAATACAAGACGCAGATTCTTTAGTTAACACAACAGACGCACCTTTTAGATTTTTGCCTTGTATGGCAGCGGGACTTGCTTACTACATAGCAGTAAAAAGAGCACCAGAAAGAATACAAATATTAAAAAGCATTTATGAAGAAGAGTTTCAAAGAGCCATGTCAGAAGATGCAAACAGCACACCATTAAAGTTGACACCTAATATTTCTTACTTGAGGTATTAAAATGGCTAGGTATGCAAGTGGGAAGAAAGCATGGGGTTATTCAGATAGGTCTGGATTTCGTTATCGTCTTCGAGATATGATAAAAGAATGGAATGGTTTAAAAGTAGGTCCAGATGAATATGAACCTAAACATCCACAATTAGAGCCTAACTATCCAGGCCCAGATCCAACAGCCTTGTATGAGCCAAGACCAAATCAAGACACTGATTTAACTGCATTCGTGGTATACACAAACGCTGGAGATGGTATAATAGGAAAAAAATTAACAAGCTTTGAGGCTACAAGTAGTCTTGGAGAAGTGACAGTGAGTACATCATGAGTTTTACATTAACAACATTAAAACAATCCATACAAGATTGGACAGAAAACGATGAAACGACTTTTGTTAATGAGCTAGATTTTTTTATAAAAAACGCAGAAGAAAGAATATTCAAACTTGTTGACTTAGATTATTTTAGAAAAAATGTTACTGGAACCATGACAGCCAGTAATAAGTTTTTACAAAAACCATCTGATTATTTAGCTACTTATTCGTTATCGTATGTAAACGCTAGTAATGAAAATGTTTTTTTATTACAAAAAGATGTTAATCTTATTCAAGAATATACTGCTGATCCAACAACAACTGGATCTCCTATATATTAC
>FUFK010043619.1_pt1 | contig 13291 bp, 25 predicted proteins | sample 1021851 | NCBI WGS metagenome assembly FUFK01 (sample SAMEA51879418, study PRJEB19060) | metagenome | reverse complement strand
AACTGCTAGGAAGAAGTGAAGACTTCTTGAGTTGTTGAAAGAAGCATACTGGAAGATAAGTCTACCAAAGTAACCATGAGCAGCTACAATGTTGTATGTTTCTTCTTCTTGTCCAAACTTATAGCCATAGTTTTGACTCTCGTTCTCTGTTGTCTCTCTGATTAGAGAAGATGTAACTAAAGAACCGTGCATTGCACTGAAGAGACTACCACCGAACATACCTGCTACACCTGCCATATGGAAGGGATGCATAAGGATGTTGTGCTCTGCTTGGAACACGAACATNAAGTTGAACGTACCTGAAATACCTAGAGGCATACCGTCTGAGAAAGATCCCTGACCGAATGGATACACTAAGAATACTGCAAATGCTGCAGATACAGGTGCTGAATATGCTACGCAAATCCATGGTCTCATACCTAGTCTGTATGATAGTTCCCACTGTCTACCCATGTAGGCAGAGATTCCAATAAGGAAGTGGAAAATAACTAACTGATAAGGACCACCGTTATAAAGCCATTCGTCTACTGTTGCTGCTTCCCAAATAGGATAGAAGTGTAGTCCGATAGCGTTTGATGAAGGAACAACTGCACCAGAGATGATGTTGTTACCATACATTAGAGCACCTGCTACAGGTTCTCTAATTCCGTCGATATCGACAGGAGGTGCTGCAATGAATGCAACGATGAAACATGCTGCTGCTGTGAGTAAGCATGGAATCATGAGTACACCAAACCAACCAACATAAAGTCTGTTGTTTGTGCTTGTGACCCATTCGCAGAACTCAGGCCAGCCTTGTAGAAGACCACCTTGTCTGCCTGTTCTTGAAAGAGTTGTCATTAGGACGTTGAATAAGTAGGGCTCAAAGGGTAGAGCGATACTATATTTCCATCAATCCCTTCACTGATGGATATGAGAGACGTGATTTACCCACCCATAGGTCTCGGTTAAACGGGTGCACATAGAAAAGGTGAGGATTTCCTCACCAGTTGTTGTTATTTATCTTAATACAACTTCACAATTACGTCAAGTAAAAAAGATGAGTATTAATACTTATTTTCTGATCCTCCTATCCTCCTGATCATCATAGTTGCGAAGTCATACATTTGTTTATGGATAGAAATATCGCAAGATTCATATACAGGATCTTCGATATACTTTGTTCCCTTTAAAGGATTGTCATCAAACCATTCATCATAAGGTAATTTATCTGATGCTTTGATTGTCATACATTGATTGGTTAAGATCTATGTGCTTGTTGATGTCCTTCTACTATTGCGTCAACGATAATTCTTTTTAACTCTTTTGATTTTTTCTTTCCGAGTCCTACACTGGCATCGATTCTTACTTTGATATAGTAGAGTCCGATGATGCAAATAAGAAAAGGAATTGCATCTGCCCATGAGATAGCATTGTACGCTGCTGCAGCGTCACCTAAAATAGCAAACATAGAGTGTATAATATTATTTATTTTTACTATACACTAAGATTCATATATCGTCAATACTTCCTAACAGTTCCTTTGAATCCTACTTCTCTCATATATTTTGAACCTTGAGTCTTTGTATCAAATACTTTTGCGAATCTCTTATCTTGATTCCATGTGGAGTGGGATACAAGGTACTCAATCTCTCCATCTACCTTTCGTGTTGCAACCCATCTGATGTTGTTTTCTTTGTCTGCAGACATAATAATTCATTGATCTCATCATAATATGTATAAAAAAAGAGGAGATCAAGTCTCCTCTTTAACTCTTATAATAATTTGGTTTTTTGAATAATCTGCTTTAAACTCTAATTCGTCATCTGGATCCCACATCATTTCTTCATAAAGCATGTTGAGGGTCTCCATATCTTGATAGAGAGCGTTCGGGTTTGGCATTAAATTGTTCGTGGAGTAACAATACAATTTATCTTAAAAACATCTAAGACATTTGTATTACGTTATACCAATTACAAATTGTTAACATTACGCTCCTGTTGGTGCGTAGGCAGGAATCATAATCCCACCGCCTTGATCATCATCGTCATCATCATCGTCCCATGGAAGATCACCAAGCATAAAGAAACTCACTATGAATATGCATATGACAGGCATAAACGGAAACAAGAATGATAGAGTCCATGTTTGTTGATCTACATACATGCTTATACGAAACCAGGAATGATTTGACCAGTTGTTAAGTATGCACCTAGTCCTGCGATGATGCCAAGCATGGCAAGTCTGCCATTAATTTTCTCAGCAACAATCTTTTCTTTTTCGATTGTTTTTGTTTTGTTTGTCATTATACAAATGTAGTAGTTAGTGTGCTTGTTCCCAGTGCCAACATAAAGATGTAAGGCACAACTTTAAGGGGTACTGGATATCTTTTCATTAAAAGATACCAGGAATGATTTGACCTGTTGTTGCGTATGCACCGACTGCTGCTACGAAACCGAGCATTGCTGCCCAACCGTTAAACTTTTCTGCTTCTGGAGTCATTGTTTTAATCGTGGTAATTGTTTACGTTGTTGTCTTTAGAATCCGAGGATACCAAAGAAGAAGAAACTTCCGCTAGAGATGTAGGAAATGAATCCTGTTACAAGACCTAGCATAGCAAGACGACCATTAAGTTTCTCAGCGTTAGGACCGTATCCCTCATATGATTCATCCAACCAAGGACGAGTTTCTGTTGGGAATGCGTTCTGCCTTCCACCTGATTCTGTTGTGACCATGTTACTAATTGTGAAGAACTGTTACAATTATATATAATATCTTTACATTTGTCAAGAGGGTCGATACATAAGAGTTTCTTATGTTCCATATAAGAAGGGATCCACTACAAGTAGCAGATCCCTTTTGTAAACAAGACTTATGGCATCGGTCTCGCTAAAACCATCTAGTTTAAAGTCTATTGGCAAAGACTAGGTGAATGTAATTACATCCGTACCCTCTGTATTTATGCTGAGATCTTGATCAAAAAGATTGTAACTATAATCCTGTGATGTGACAGTAGTGTTACTGATTTGTAACTGCCTCTCATCAAGGACTTCATTGATCAGATCCTTCAACTCTTTTCTAAGAGAATCAGTTAGTACTGTAGTTTCCTTACGTTTAACGTCTGGAATCCTATCTCTCTGTGATTGGATATCGGTTGGAGTTTCTCCACCTAATGTCATTGCCTGTGTATCCATGTGTTAATTATGGGGGTCGTAGTATCGTATGAGTGCACCTGCTGCTGCAATGAGCACTACGATGATGATTAGTGTGATCATGTTGTCTTTATGTAAGCACCTACCTCTGGATCAGGATCAAGCCACTTTGTATATTCAAAGTCTTCGATCACATAGTCCAGTTGGATGCTGTTGTCTAGGAGATACATGTCTTTGTATCTCTTGGTGTAGTCATTATATTTTTGAATGCGATAGTCGGGATGCCCATTGTCGAGTTTCCCAACTGACACATAGCGATATGGAAATCGCTCAAGGATAGTTTCAAGTTTCATCATAATAAAAAAGGTCTTCTTCTAGTTTAGATAGAAGGATTTGATAGTCCTCATCTATGTCACCGTAGAATTGAACACCCTTATCCTCGTAGAATTTTACTACTTGATTATAAATGATTGGGTGCTCAGTGTCAAGTAAGATCTGTCTGTCTACTGCTCCATAAAGGATCTCTAGACAGGTTGAAAACCTCTGTGCTGTGGTCATAGTTATTACCTTGAATTGAACCAATCCCCGATAGGGGAACGGGTCAGGCAGGAATCGAACCTGCGACCGACTGCTTAGAAGGCAGTTGCTCTTTCCCCTGAGCTACTGACCCAGTGGTATCAAGTTCGTTCTCAGTCTCGGCAATACGATGCAACTTGTCAATAGCAACATCCATCATGGCATCTGAAATGTCATACTCATCCATTTGAGAACTCCCTAGAAACCTCTGTAGTATATGTGTCTAGCAGTTAGTTGTCAAGTATTGAAATAGTCTTTACGCATGTACCTACCAAGTATGTTCGAGTTGTAGTATGCAGGGGTTCCATCGTTCGTTGCCTCCGTAAGTACATTATAGAAAAATAGTTGTCGGGTCTCTTCATAATTGCATTGACCCTTGGTTTTATGTAGGCTTAATATCTCTCTTTTAAATTGTAGTTTACCGTACAATTTTAAATCTTTTTTTAATTCTGGGCAAGATCCGTAATAATTTTTCCAATCGGATTCTTGCTTTTGTTTTCTCTTTTTTCCCTTTGGAGTTCTGAACGCATAGAAGTATTTTCTTCCAATATATTGTCTCCCATTGTCAGTATTTGTAATACGGTAGACAAAACCGAAGAAATCGCCAATATCATCAGAAGTGAAAGTTGAACCTTCACATAACCAGGGATTTTCATAATCAATCGCAGAGTCCGTCTTCGTCGTTGATGTCACGATAAGAAGTAGTTATATCACTATCACTACTTATACGATATGCACCAGTGTCAGAATAAACTTCAGATTTTAATTCTGCTAGTGCTTTTTCTATGTCTTGTATTAGAACTTTAAGATTACGTTTCTTCATGAGTAGTATTCTTGTAAGATTTGTAGAACTCTATTTAATGTATAGTGTGCTCCATCTTTCCAATCATCACTAGCACCACTATGACCATTATAGAGTTCGTGTTTTAGATTAAAGATCCTTGGTTCGATATCGATCTTTCTCATTTGTCCTCTCCCTGACGGAGGATAACGTCTTACTTCTTCTTGAGACATTCTTGGAGTTCCTTCCAATCGTTGTCAAAGAGTTCTAGTCCTTTATCTGTCAATAGATGTCTATACATCTTATGAAAGATAGTGATAGGAATAGTACAAATATCAGCACCTACTTTAAATGACTTAGATACTTGATATACTTCTCTAATAGAAGCAGCAAGAACTTGAGTTGGTGCTTGATGTGTTGCGAATACATCTGCTATCTCTTCGATAACTCCGAACCCGTCAAATGATTGATCGAATACCCGTCCTACAAATGGTGAAACGTATGTTGCTCCTGCCTTGGCAGCAAGTATTGCTTGTGCTGTATCAAATACAAGAGTTACGTTTACGTTTATCTCATCAGTAGATAGTTGTTTACATGCTTTTAATCCTTCAAAAGTGCATGGAACTTTAATTGTTATATTAGGTCCTATGTCAATGTAATCTTCTGCCATTGTCAGCATTTCTTCAGCAGTATCACCTACTACCTCAGCAGATATAGAAGCATTCCATGGAAATATAGATGCGATATCTGAGATTACATCACGAGGATCGTTACCTGCCTTCAGCATTAGTGAAGGGTTAGTAGTTACTCCGTCAATTAATCCTGTATCAAACGCTTGTTTGATCAGATCAGGATCAGAGCAGTCCAGAAATAATTTCATGACTCTCCAGTATAGTTAATCGTATTTATTATACCAAAAAAATCCCTAGTCGTAAAGGACTAGGGATTCTGTGTTGATATTAAGATGTGATCTTTCCAGACGGACCTTGGAACATTACCTTCAAGTAGACCCACTTAGCATAATGTACTCCACGATATGTCAAGAAAGCGAATGTTTTATCAGGATCGTGTATCTCAGGATCAAAATCTGGAAGATTGTAATCCCAATCTAACCTGATCCTTAACATTTTAATCTCCTAAACGATTAAGATTTTGAGGCAAACTTACGTTCCACTTTGATGCCACGATACATCAAGTCATGGTTTCTGTTTTGCTCTTGCTCGGCAAGAACTTTTGCCTTGTATCCTTCAGCGTCATATTTGACACCGCGATAAGTAATAGTTGTCATTGTGTTACTCCTAAAGTAGTTGGATTTTTAAGCCCGTTCCTTTAGCCGTTTGCGTCCCAGTCGCATTTAATTCCAAGACTATCTGGAAGATCAATAGTATAGAGTTCAATAATCTCTTTCCTGTCTTGTTCAGTGATACCTTCATGATTTCGAGCACGCTCGATTAAAGGATCAATGTCAGCACAGGTGATAGTAGATGCAATTAATAATGGGATCATGGGATGAACGCTCCGTTCCGCGACTTACTTGCGTCCGAGTTGCCAAGACTGACAGTTTGGATCTGGTACTTTGGTGTAAAAGTAATCTATAAGATACTCTTTTGCATCAGGAGTGTGATTTTGATCACTCAAAATCTCTACTCTTGTTTGGTTCCATTCGTCACATGACATTTCCCAGTGGGTAGGATCATGGTCTGAAAGGAGCAATACCAGTAGTGCTAGTCCTTGCATCGGATGAACGTGAATCGGTAGAGAGATTCTCTACATTTATATTTATATCACAGTTTCCTAACACAAGATGTTCACTGTGTTACAATTAACCGTATTTTAAAGATTATCTTTATCTTTTTTTAACTTTCTATCGCTACGGGGATCGGTAATTAGATATCTGCAGTACTCATTACCATGATCGTAAAAGTGATCAGACATATCAACTGGAATGTTAGCATTTCTTTTACCGTCTTTAATTCGTTGTGCCTTTCCCATGTTCCCTCCTCATGTCTTCATGTAATCTTTTTTGTGCTTCTTTTCTAGCAGCATTCCAAATCATATCTGTAGTGTCTGGACTATAATCATTTCCTGATTCTACTAGATCATTATAGGTTTTGTCTAACCACTCTGAGTTAGCAGCATATGCTAGTTGTGCTGCTATCTCTTCTTCTGGTCTAGGATTAGAGAGCGAATCCCGCGAAGGTGTCTCCTTTGACATCTTGTTTGATTCCTCCAACGACATAACTTTCAATCTCCGTTTCTTGTGGTGCGTTCTGTTGTCCTTTACTATTTAACCAGTGCTGAGTCCAAGGTAATGGATTGTTTCTAGCAACAACATCAAAGACAGGATCGATATCAATCGCTTTCATACGACGATTAGCAATCCACTCAACATAATTATGTAGTAGTTTTTCGTTAAGTCCAATCATACTACCTTCTTTGAACAAATAGTTTGCCCATGCCTTCTCTTCATCAACTGTCTTCTTGAACATGTGTGTTACATATTCTTTCTCTTCATTAGAAATTTCTTGCATCTCAGGATCGTCTCCTTGTGCCCACTTCTTTAAGATATTTTGCGTGATAACCAAGTGTTGACTTTCATCTCTAGCGATAAGAGATAAGATTTTTGCTGAACCTTCCATAAGTTTGTTCTCGCCAAAAGCAAACGAACACGCGAAGGAAACATAGAAACGAATACCTTCAAGGATGTTGACATTAGCGATTGCTCTGTAGAGTTTTCTTTTAAGTTCTTTTCTGTCATATCTTCCAGTAGTGTGACCATCTCTAGCAAGATCCCACATCTGACCATTGTCAAACTCATGAGCATGATCAATGAAATCATTGTAGGATTCTGTGACAGACTCTGCACGTTTCATAACATTGTCATCATCTAAGATAGTATCAAATACTTCTGAAGGATCTGAGTACACATTCTTAATGATGTATGTGTATGAACGACTATGAATCATTTCCATGAATTCCCATACTGTCATACATGCTTCCAACTCAGGAAGAGAACAGTAAGGGATAAATGCCATACCAGGACCACGACCTTGTACTGAGTCAAGCATGATCTGATACTTCAAGTTAGAAGTAAAGATATGTTTTTGTTCTGGTGTGAGAGTTTGGTAGTCTGATCTATCTTTCTGTAGAGACACTTCTTCTGGTCTCCAAAAGTATCCTAATTGTGATTGTGTGAGTCTATCAAATACTGGATACTTATATGAATCGTATCTTTGAACTCCTAATGGTTGTCCAAAGAACATGGGTTGTTTTTTAGTGTTTACTTTGTTCGTGTTAAATACTGTCATTCCTTTTACATCAGACTTTGCAACTGTCACAATCCTCTTCCTCCGTAGTTAGTAATTCGTTAATTAAATTGTCTACATTATCAGAAGTTTCATCACCATCTTTTTTAGCATCATATGTGTTTTGATAATAAGATGTCTTCCACCCATACTTGTATGTTGTTAGAAGATCATTTGCCATTACTTGCATAGGCACTTCATTGTTTGGATAGTTCTCTGGATTGTAAGACCAGTTACCAGAGATTGCTTGGTCAAAGAACTTTTGCATTACTGCAGTTACTTTGATGTATCCTTCATTGTTATGCATATCCCAAAGAAGGGTATAGTTATTCTTAAGCGATTGATAAGATGGAACAATCTGCTTAAGGGGTCCTTTCTTTGATTTTTTAACGGACAAGTAGTCTCTAGGAGGTTCAATTCCATTTGTTGCGTTTGACACAACGGAACTGCTCTCCGAAGGCATCTGTGCGGACAACGTGCTGTGCCTGAGTCCGTACTCAAGTATTCGTCCTCGTAAAAACTCCCAATCACATGAAAGGTCATTCGGTATAATCTCATCCACTTCCTTCTTATATGTATCGATAGGAAGAATTCCATCAGCATACTTTGTCTTACCGAAATAACCGCAAGGACCTTTCTCCATTGCCATACGATTCGATGCTGTTAGAAGAGCAAATTGGAATCGTTCAGTAAGTTTATGAACCAGATCAAATGCTTTCTCTGAATCATACTTAGCACCATTCTTAGCAAGATAATGTGCTAAACCAATGTATCCAATACCAAGTGACCTTCTATTTAAGGTACTTTGCTTTGCAGCATTTACAGGATACTGTTGATAATCAATCAGTGCATCTAATCCTCTTACTGCTAGTTCACATAGTTCATCGATTTCGTCAAGGTTTTTAATCTTACCTACATTGATAGCAGATAGGATACACAAAGCAATTTCACCTGTTCCATCTATGTGTTGGATAGGATCTGTAGGTAAAGTAATCTCTTGACAAAGATTACTCATACTTACTTTGTCTTTGAAAGAGGAATGATCATTACAATGATCGATATTCATGATATAAAGACGACCTGTCTCTGCTCTTTCCTTAAGTAAATCTAAAATTAATTTCTGTGCACCAATAGTTTTCTTTGGAATTGATTCATCTTTCTCATAAGACTCATACAATTCATCAAACTTATCTGTGCCAAAAGCATCAAATAAATCTGGAACATCATGTGGTGAGAACAATGTGATCTCAGAATCTTGAATGAATCTTGTATAGAAAATTTTAGATAGTTGAATACTATAGTCTAGTTTTCTTACTCTGTTGTCTTCTGTTCCTTTGTTGTTTTTGAGAACCAAGATGTCTTCGATTTCCTGATGCCAGATAGGAAAGTGGACAGTGGCACTCCCGCCTCTGATCCCGTTTTGAGTACAGCATCTGACAGTTGATTCAAACTTTTTAAGGAAGGGGACAACACCTGTGTGTTGAACTTCTCCACCCCTGATTTTACTGTTGATCCCACGGATCCTACCCGCGTTGATACCAATACCTGCCCTCTGAGCGACATATTTGCCAATAGCCATATCGCTACTAAAGATACTATCGAGGGTGTCATCAATATCAACCAGAACACAGCTTGCAAACTGGCGAATGGGGGTTCTAACTCCTCCCATGATTGGTGTCGGGATGTTGAGTCTGTGTTTTGAGATTGCGTCATAATACTTTTTAACGTATTCTAGTCTGTAAAATTTGTCATCGTCTTGGAAGAGAGTTGCTGCCACCATCATATACATGAACTGGGGAGTCTCGTAAATCTCTCCTGTAGAACGATCTTGTACGAGATATTTATCTGCCACTTGGCGAATGCCTGCATATGTGAACAGATAATCCCGATCGTGATCAATGTAACTGTTAAGTTTATCCCATTCTTCTAGGGTATATTGATTTACAATACCAATATCATAGATTCCTTTCTCAACACAACGATCTACATGTGCTCTAAGATGAGGATGTTTGTCTGGATGCTCACCATACACAGACTTACGAAGACTAAACAATAGTAGTCTAGCAGCAACGTATTGATAGTTAGGTGCTTCCAAGGAAATCAAATCGTTAGCAGAACGAATAAGAATTTCTTGGATGTCACTGGTCTTAATACCATCAAAAAATTGTAATCCACTGTTGACTTCAACGTGGGATTCAGAGACACCTGCAAGACCCTCACAGGCGAGTTCTACCATGCGGTGAACTTTATCAAGGTCAAGAGGTGTTTTAGTTCCATCTCTCTTAATGACATTGATTTCTTTTGTGGTCATACCTTTTTCCATTCGGTGAGTTTTACTTGTGCTTCAAGACCTTCATAGGTGTTAAATTCTACCAGACTTTGCACGTTGTGTCCAGTAAGATACATGTCATTCAAATCTTTTTCTTTTAAATTAGTTGGCCAAATAACTGCCTCATGTCCTTTTTGTATGGCACGAGACATACGATCTACAATTTCTTTGTTCCTCTTTTCATTGTCAAAAACAAACACGACATCCTTACCATCAAGCAAATCCCAATCAATGTCGGCACCTGCCATGGCAATGGCATTGTCTATGAACAAACTGTCGAAAGGACCTTCTGTTACATAAACAGTCTTGTTAAAGTCAACTGTATTAAGTCCAAATACTTTAGATCTATCTTCGTCAAGCATGATAGTTATGTATCTCATTCTATCATTCAACCCATAAGATCTGCCTTGAAATCCAAACCATTCTCCTTGTTCATCGATAAAGGGTAGGATAATTCTAGGGTGATCTTTCTTGACATTTTCAAATGTAGGTTTTTGTTTATTCACCCACGTACAAAACTCTTCAGCATGATAAAGACTAGAGAAACATTCCTCAGGTATTTTTCTACTTTGAAGATATTTTATTGCAGGGTGCTTTCTATTTAGAGATGCAATATTTTCCAACTCTAAATTTTTTTTGAACTTAGGTTTTTCTGTTTTGAAAACTGGATCAGCAACATTTCTGCCCTTACCAGTAAGACCTGATTTGTATCTTTCCATGACATATTCATCATAGATATCACTACAATGGTCTTTCAAAAAGTTACCAAAAGATCTACCTACACCGCAGTTGTGGCATTTATAAACTAAACCACTTTTCTTTGTGAAGAAATAACCTCTAGATTTGTTTTTGTGCTTCTGTGAATCTCCACAGTAAGGACACCTAAAATTGTACACGCCATCTCGTACCTGCTTAAACCTATCAAGTCTCGCAGATATTAAATTGACGTAAAATTTGTCAATCACTCAAGGGTTTAGATTATTGCCTTTCTATAATACTACTTTGTGAGTTGCCTGTCAACACAGGTCCTACTATTTTTTGTCCGACTGGAGACACGAGGAAAGAAATAATAGAAAGAGCACCAAATATGCTCCACATTTTCTTNTCCATGAGTCTGAGNCGGTCATCGACTTTACGNATGTCTCTCTCACATCCTTTCTTAATNGCNTNCGTTTCTCTNTTAACATCTGCGTGTAACCTATCTATTTTCTCAAACAATACNTCATCAATTTTATCNTGTTTATCTAACTTCTCATTGTGTACAGCAAGAATTTGACCCATCTTTACAGAGTTGTCTTGAAGTGTGTCCACTACTTTTTCTAGTCTTTCTAGAATCGCTGAGTTAATATCCGACATTACCGAGTCGCGTCTGGTTCTGCTCCCACCCTCGCTTTCTTCTTCAACTGCTGAGTCTTCAACTGAAGTTGCTTTTGAAGTTCTTGCTTTTTCAACATAACTTTCTTTTTCATGTTCTGAATCTTCTGCTGATTCATTTGATTTTTAATCTGTGTATCCTGTGTTTCAGTGATATCAGTCTCTTCTTTCACGTTTTTCATATGTTTCATTCTTTTATCCATGAAAAATTTAGCAGCAGCACCAGGCATAATCCTTTCAATATCAATACCAGATCTATACTTAGGCATGATAAGCATTCTCATCTTCATCCTAAGTTCTGCAGGACTATTAGCATATACTACAGTCTCTCCTACCTCTGGAACATTTACTTTATATTGAAATAACTTTGAGGGAACTTGACTATCACGAGGACATGTAGTTGTTTCTTTTATTTCTTTCTTCTTCTTAAACTTTTTACGGAACTTCATTACAGGATCGAAACCAGCAACAGGACCTTTGGCATTAGCACTACCGCTAAAACCACCTGTACCTGCACTCATTGTTGGAGCTTCTTCGTTCATTAGATTCTCTGTAATTCTCTTTCTAGGTCATCATCTGTTGCCAGATCGGGTAACATCCCTGTAGGATATTTATTCAAATAGATGAGTATAGTTTTCAATATACTCCAATACTCTCTCTCAAGTTTATAAAACAAGAGTGGAGTAGCAGCTTCACCAAAAACATTATAAAGAATGATAAGATGATTAATAACAAGATGGATCCTTAAAGGTCCTCTTCGCACATAACGCTTCAAGAGTCTTTTGAGATACTTGAAGCGTTTTATGTCCTCATCAAAATCCTCTCTAGTCACACAGTGAGGATTCTCATAATGCTTAATGGCGAAAAGAATGTACGTATCGTCATTCAGTTCGTCAAACTTCATTTATTATGTTGTAGTAATTGTTTTGGTAGAACCAGAACCACCTGCACCGATTGTATCCGCTAATACGAATACCTTATCAGATGCTGTTGAAGTACCTGAGTCAACAATAGTTCCAGAAATTGTTTGAGCACCAATAGTATGTACCTTACTTGCAGCAGCACATGTGAATGTAAATTCAACACGGTTAGTTGCAGTTTGTGCAGCAGCAGTTGCAGTAATAGAAGCACTGTCTGTAGTGTTAGTAACTACAAGAGTAGCACCATTAGTTACATCTACCTTCTCGTTGTAGATAACAACAACAGTTCCAGTTGCAGCAGCAGCGTAAGTTGACTCTTCAAAGAATACAGCAGTGATGTCTGCATTACCAAGAGTATCAGTTCCTCTACCACCTGCTCCAACTAAACCATCAACTGAGACTAAAATTTCATCCCAGAATGCTGTTTTAGCAGTATTCTTATAGTGACGAAGAACCCATCCATCTGCTGTTGCGAAGATATTCTGAGGATCTACCCCACTACCTCGTACAGCCCACTTGGGTTTCGCTTCATCAGCGTCAGTTACACCGTAAAGTGCCATGTTTATGCTCCTAAGATCGTAAAATTCCTAGTATTATTTATAAGAAAAGGGGTCTCTAAGACCCCTTTAGAATCGCCTGTGAGCGTTATTCTTTTGCAGCAAGTGCTTCCTTTACTTTTTCAAATAAAGCATCGTCAGCAGTCGTCTTGGTGAGCTTTACTGCCTTGCCAATAATCAATAGACAAATTTCTATTAGTTTTTCTCCGAGTTCTGCATCGTCAGGGATTTTTTTGACAGCAGAGTCGATTACTTTGTATGCCAGTGGCATTAAAAAATTACCAATCATGATCTTAATATGTAATTACACAGTATATA
>FUFK010063030.1_pt1 | contig 13293 bp, 12 predicted proteins | sample 1021851 | NCBI WGS metagenome assembly FUFK01 (sample SAMEA51879418, study PRJEB19060) | metagenome | reverse complement strand
CAATATTTAGATTGAAATAGGTCTAGGACACACCGTGCTGAGTGTCATTGTGATTAGGTATTTGCAAACTTGTTAGTGGTAAAAAAATATTATATGCCAACTTCCTGACAGTCGTCTATGTACTGTAGAGTTAACCACATACAATTTGATGCGTCGAAAGAACACGAANTAGTCGAACTGCTGGAAAGCAAGCGGGAGACAATGATGGCACTGCCTGGCATTCAGTCAATTTACACCATCGTTACTGGTGAAGGCGAAATAACCAGTTTCGCAGTTTATGATACCAAAGAAAACTTCGATGCTGCCTCACCTGAAGTTGGTAAGATTATGGGTGGTTTTGCAGCCTACTTCACCGGTCCTCCGGTGAGCAAAGAAGGACCCGCAATATTCCACATGTGAGCTGGGCTACCCTGTATATTTTCGCTGAGTTGTTGGTGTAGCCAACTGCCGTAAGTCCCATTGGNGAGTAGAGCAAGGCGTTCATTGCTTATCACAAAATTCTGCAATTGAATCTTAGTCGCAAAAATCAATGAGATTCTATAGAGAAAACATTGACTACAGGGACTCTTGCGTGTCATGGATCTCCTCACTCATGCGCTGGTCGGTGCGCTGCTCGGTGAAGTGAGTCCAAAACGAATCAAAAAAAGACAAGTAAAAGGGGCGCTGGCGGCAATATCTCCCGACATAACCAACCTTGTGATTTACGTCTATTTGGGCATAAAATCAGGCAACACCATTCCGTATGCCTACCCTCGAGATTTCTATGCAAACCCCTGGATTATCGACCACTGGACGTGGGTTTCCTGGGAGATTACTCATTCATTCCTGTTTTGGGGGCTGATCGTTATGCCACTGCTGTTGTATTGCAAGAAACCACTTTTGTTTGGCGTTGCCTATGCCTCTCACCTGCTTCTGGACCTGCCATCGCATTCAGGGATATGGAGCACTGTACCTTTCTATCCCTTAGAATATCGATTTGATGGCTGGTTCGATGCTTGGGCTTGGGGTGCGCAAGAGATCTTCATCTCAGCGATGACCGCGCTGCTTTTGTGGCGCTGTGCCGCTGCGTTGAAAATCTCAGGCCCCGATGTTCTCGCATGGCCGCTTGAAGCTGAAACCTGAGTCTGGCTACTGGATTTTGTACGTACCATGGTGAGTGGGTTTTTGATTTAGATTAGGTTAGTTGTTGACCTAACCAATTGCCATAACTTTCGTTAGCCTTAGCCCGGAACGATATGATGGCTGGAACATCATAGTCATGATTTGTTGCAATGTATTGTTCGAGGTCTGCAAGCTTATCAGTTGAAGTTTTGAGAATGGTGACTACCTCATCATCTTCATTGAGGGTTCCTTCCCAGTTGTAGAATGACTTGACATCGGTTACTAATACACAAGCCGCTAATTTCGCATCGATGACGCCTCTAGTGATTCTTTCTGCATGTTCCCTGCTTGGATGGGTTACTAGCACTAGTCGCATATCCATGATTGGCGCTGCAGGTTCTGTTTCTTTAGCGCGTCGCTAAATCACAGTTCAGTAATATCGATTCGCTCGTTTGAAACACCGAACTTCTTGACCGCCTTTTGGTAGACTTTGGCATCAATATCGCCTTTTCTGACCAACTGAGAAAGCGCTGATAAGGTTACTGCTATACCATCAATTTCGAAGAAACGGCGCAGTGCTTCTCTGGTATCTGAGCGGCCAAAACCATCGGTACCTAAGACTTCGTAGTTCTCCGGCATCCACTTACGCACCATATCGGGTACTGCTGCCATGTTATCGGAGACCGCAATGATTGGCGTCTTGGAGTTGCCAAGTTGGGTTTCAACCCAGGTTTGCTTGGCCTCTTTGTCCGGGTTGAGGCGGTTCCAGCGGTCGACTTCCAAACCGTCTCGGCGTAGTTCGCCGTATGAGGTGGCTGACCAGATTTCACTTCTTACACCAAACTCTTCCAACTTCTCAACTGCGTCTAAAACTTGAATCATAATTGGTCCTGAACCGATTAAGCGTACTACAGGGCCGTCGCCCTTCGGGGCGCCTCTTAGCATGTAAAGTCCCTTGATGATGCCTTCATCAACCGCTTTTGGTTTTGGCGGCATTGGATAATTTTCATTGTAGACCGCAATGTAGTGAATTACGTCTTTGTCATCTTCGACCATTTCTTTGATACCAAATTGAATGATAGTTGCCAGTTCGTAAGCAAAGGCTGGGTCCCAAGCTCGGACCGCTGGGTTGGTGTGTGCCATCAATAGTGAATGGCCATCTTGGTGTTGCAGTCCCTCGCCATTGAGGGTGGTTCTACCAGATGTGGCACCAATAAGGAAACCTCTAGCGCGCTGGTCAGCAGCAGACCAAATCAGGTCAGCAACTCTTTGGAAACCAAACATCGAGTAGAAGATGTAGAATGGAATAGTCATACAACCGTGAGTAGCAAAAGAGGTTGCTGCGGCGATGAAAGTTGCGGTTGCCCCGGCTTCATTGATGCCTTCTTCGAATAACTGCCCGGAGGCAGACTCCTTGTACTTCATCAACACTTTATGGTCAACTGGCTTGTATAACTGGCCTTCTGGATGATAGATACCAAACTCAGCGAATAGTGGATCCATACCGAAGGTTCTCGCCTCGTCTGGAATGATTGGCACAACTCTTGGCCCTACTGCTTCTGACTTCATTAGCGAGCGGAGAAGCCGAACAAAAGCCATAGTGGTTGAAACTTGCATATTGCCTTTGGTGCCATCATCAAACTCTGCATAGGTTTCCGGTGCCGGGTTGGCGACGTCGACTTTCGGTAGTACGCGCTTTGGTACGAAGCCATTGAGTTGGTCACGTCGTGACTTAGCATATTCGACTAATTCTGGAACATCAGCTGGCATGACATATGGATAGTTTTCCAGTTCCTCATCAGTGAACTTGAGGTTCATGTCGTTGCGCATGAATTTGATATCTTCAAGGTCGGCTTTCTTCTTCTGATGAGTAGTGTTTCTGCCGGCAAAGGCTGGCCCAAGTCCGTAACCCTTGATGGTTCGAATGATAACAACGGTTGGTTGACCCTTGTGGGCTACTGCTTGCGCGTATGCTGCGTGAAGTTTGACGAAGTCGTGACCGCCAACATCTTCGCACAGGTGTTCTAGATCTTCATCGGTGTAATCCTTGACCAATGCGGCTAGTTCAGGGGTATTGAACAAATCTTTGCGGATAGTGGCACCATCAGCCGTCATGATACGCTGCTCATCACCATCAACAAGGGATTCGAGTCGAGCCACTAGGGCACCACTAGGGTCACTGGCAAACAAATCGTCCCAGCCACTGCCCCATAGCACCTTGATGACGTTCCAGCCTGAACCAGTGAAGCGGCCCTCCAATTCTTGGACAATTTTCGAATTACCTCTAACTGGGCCGTCCAATCGTTGAAGGTTACAATTCATGGTCATTATGATGTTGTCTAAACCTTCTCTTGCTGCTAGTGATAACTGCGAAAGAGATTCAGGCTCATCAGATTCACCATCGCCCATCGTATACCACACGCGTGATGCGGTAGTATTGCACAAACCTCTGGATTCAAGGTATTTGTTGAACCTCGCTTGATGAATAGCCGTCATGCCGCCAAGACCCATGCTAACGCTAGGAAATTCCCAAAAGTCTGGCATCAGTCTAGGATGTGGGTAAGAAGACAGCCCCTTGCCACCGACTTCTTGACGGAATAATTCGATGCTTTCATCACTTAAACGCCCCTCAAGCCATGCACGAGAGTAGATGCCTGGAGATGCGTGGCCTTGCCAGTAAAGGTGATCACCTGAGCCATCGCCGTCTTTGCCACGGAAGAAGTGGTTGAAGCCGATTTCCCATGCGTGTGANGCTGAAGCATAGGTTGAGATGTGTCCACCAATGCCGTCAAAATATTTGTTAGCCCGGGTTACCATCATCATGGCATTCCAGCGAATGACGTCATGAAGGCGCTTTTCTAAGGCTAAATTTCCGGGGTAAGCGCCTTGAGCTTTCGGTGAAATCGTATTGACATAAGGTGTGTTAACCAAATCGACGTCAACCCCGTTTTCTCTTGCTGCTCTTACCGTTGCAAGTAGTAATCTTCTAGCCTCTTCATCACCTAACTGATTCCTGACTGCAAGAATAGAATCGATCCATTCTTGGGTTGCTACAGGGTCTGGGTCAGGAAGATTCAATTCAGACTCGAAACTCAATTCGACACCCCTCCGTGGGTTATCCTGATGCACTCGGCTTTCAAACCCTTCTAAATTTTCGAATTTACCCAAATTATCGTAAGATGGGTGATTTTATGCGAAATTTGGCGAAAAACTGCATTACTGGTCGTTGGTTTTGGTTTCATAATTGGTATCCTGCAGTCGCAAGAGATAAAGACCGAATAGGCAGCGGGGTGACTATGTCTGTAGAAGCAATGGTACAAGCAATGATTGATGATTTAACCGCCGCTCTTGGTGATGCTGCAAAGCATGATAAGGGCAACTCTGCCGCCGGAACAAGAGTAAGAAAAGCCATGCAAGCATGCAAGGCTGCTGCTCAGGATGTCCGGGTTAAAGTCCAAAACGACAAGGCCGCATGAGGCTATGCGCGCGCAAGAACGCGCCATTGTCCGCCACCGTTCAGAAAATCAACCGATCCACTTGAAACGACCGTCCAACCCTCCGGTGATTCAGTTACATCTGGCGATGTGACCAGCGTATTTACCTGCGAAAGTGAGTTGTTCAGATCGTTGATCCATGTTGAATCAATGGATCTCCAGTGACCGGTAATTTGTTTTTCTTCCGCGTCAAGTGGTGCATAAAACGTGTAAAGCCAATGCATTGCGAGTGTATCCTCAGAGATAAATAGAAAATGTTCTTGTTCGTCAAGATTCATCGCTTCTGCTGCCTCATCTGTCCACATAGTTTGTCCGTGAACCGAGGCAAGCAGAGATAGTGGTAACAGCAACAAAAGGGTGATGCTCATGACTTTAAGTTTAGAGCCGGGAGTGTCATAGGTCGGAATTCCAGTATGGCGAGACAAGTGATTGAGGAAGAGTACAAACGGAATAAACAACATGGTGATGTAGCGTCCATTGTTGCCCATAGTCCACACGATACCAGGCCATTCCGCCCCCCATATACTGGCTTCATAAGTCCAAAGTGCTGCTACATAGAAAACTACAGCCGTCAGGATTCCAACAATATATCCTGCCATTATTGCAATATCTGAATCTTCAAGTGAAAAAATCGCCGACAGCATTGGCTTGACGAAGGGCCAGGCTACCATACCAAACAATGTGAAGAGAATGACAACGTCCAGTAGTGAGAAGGCCAAAGCACTCATGTAGCGAACCGGATGTTCAAAGATTATCGCCAGAGTACTGTTAAACTCGATTAAACCAAGCAATAGCATTGCAAGGGAAATAATTGAGCATACGGCAATACCTACAACATGAGGTTTCGACATCCAGCGAGCCTTTTTACCCCCGCGAGCGTTGACCTCACCCCAAACAGTCGCAAGCAAGGCTAAAACTAGACCACCAATAAAAACGCCATCAAGTGTAACAAACCCCTTAGCATAAGGCATAAACATAAAACATAGGCTACCGCCAAAATTCTGTAATATTCTATTCTTTGATGAAGCAATACCGGTCAATAGAATAAATGATAGCGTACAAAACGCTGCCAAATATACTTCTTCATAGCCCCGGCCAATCGAAAAAATGAATGCCGGAGACAGCGATAAAATAGCAGCTGAATGGATTCCAGTCCAGCGTAACAGGCCTGCGATGAGCCCTAGGAATGTAACCAAAGCCAGGGCTTTAATGCCCGTCTCGGAAAATCCATACAACGGCAACACTGTGCGCTGCCCGCCGTCATCTGGATTACTCTCTCCAATCGTATCAGGCCGTAAATCCCCCCAAGGCAGGGCGCCGTTCTCATCTACCGCCATTTTGACCTGTGTATCAAGGCCCAAATCACTGGTAAAACACACAACAATATTGAGAAAAATCCCCAACGCAAGGAGGCTCTTCCAAAGACGCTCGTCTTCGAAACTTAATCGCTCCATAGATGACGGTTCGGGGCGAGAGGTTCAACTCTTTCGGACGCTTCGGGGGTATATGGACGGAATTCTTGAGGGTGTTAAGATAGTCGACATCTCACGGGTATTGGCTGGACCCTATGCANCACAAATGCTCGCTGATCTTGGCGCTGAAGTAATCAAAGTTGAAGCCCCGTGGGGCGACGATACTAGAAAATGGGGGCCGCCGTTTACTACAGGATTTGACGGGAAAGAAGTTGCAGCATACTTTCTTGCCTGTAACCGAGGTAAGGAAATCATAACGATGGATTTGAAACAACAGACCGCTGAGCTACTCGACCTTATCAAAGACGCTGATGTTATTGTTGAGAACTTCAAACCAGGAACGTTACAGAGAATAATTGGCGATATACCAAANGATGTAATCCTATGCTCTATCTCGGCGTACGGTAAGGACGGGCCACGAAGTAGTGAGCCGGGGTATGATGTTGCTTTACAGGCTCGTAGTGGAATCATGAGCATAACTGGAGAACCAGAAGGCCCACCTGCAAAGGTTGGAGTTGCTTGGATTGATGTTATCACGGGGCTTAATGCTAGTAGTGCTATTTTGGCAGCCCTTTTCCACAAGCAGAAAACTGGTGAATCTAAGCATATCGACATCTCTCTATGGGACTGTGCGATTGCTGCCTTAGTCAATCAAGCGCACAATGCATTAGCTAGTGGTAAAGATCCGCAAAGAATGGGCTCTGCACATCCCAACCTAGTACCATATAGAGCCTTTGAAGCGAATGATGGTTGGTTTGTAATCGCAGTTGGTTCTGACAATCAATGGGCTAATTTGTGTGAGTTACTAAATATCGAAAATAAAGAAGAATGGTATACTAATGAAGGTAGAATTGCCGAACGTGAAGTTATAGAGTCAATACTGACTAAAGTTATTGCAGGCTTTTCTAGAACCGAATTAGAAGCGCTACTATCTGGCATACCTTGTGCTCCGGTGAACACTATTACCGAGGCTTTGAATGATAAACAATCAATCGCCCGAGAATTGGTTACAGATTACCACGGAGTTGATGTACTAGCAAGCCCGTTACGCTTTTACTAAAACGAGAATAAGCTAGTTTGCCCACTTTCGCGTACTAAACCGGCTTCCTTCAGTTTGTCAATCGCATTATCCATGCGACGCTGACTAAACTGCCGGTCTACTTGTAAGAACTGTTTCAGCCCGTCTAAATCGACTTGGCCCATTTGCAATTCTTCATTTGGCACCGCATTTGACGGATGGTTGTGGAATATTTCACGAATTTCGCCTAGCCTTTCAGGTAAGTCCTTGCCTTTTTCTGCACAAATTGTCTCGATATCGCCAAATTGTTTGATTAATTTAATTCCGGTTTTTGGACCAATGCCCTTGATCCCTGGGTGGAAGTCGGTACCAATCATGATAGCTAAATCGATTAGCTGCTCTCTTGAGAGATCGTGTTCGGCGAGCAAATCATCGAGAATTATTTTCTGCGCCTTAACCACTCTACCATGGGATTTGTTGCCTGCCGTCATCATGTTTCTAATCAGTACTGGAGTACCGTAGAGTAGGGCATCCCAATCTTGGGTAGCAACAGCGTCAAGTTGGCCAAGTGCCGCCATTACTGCGCCTTGTCCTTCACCCTCCGCTTTAGCATCAACCCACGGTACGCCGAGTAAATCGAGAAGTTGTTTGGTTTCTTCTACCATTTCTGGCGTATATGAAATGAATCGTTGAGCCATTTTCTGTGCCAGAGCAAAATCTCCTGCATCCAAAGCCTGTCGATGAATTGCTCTGGCTTCTTCACGCCGGGCCTTTCGCATGGCTATTTCGTCGGCCTTAAGTTCTGGTGCTTGACCATCGAAAATGAATACTGGTTTGATGCCCGCAGCTAGTAATGTTGTGGTACGATTAAGGAATCCCATCAAATGAGATACGACTTTACCGTTGCTTGATTTTAGGGGCCCGCCATCACCTTCAGGTGAACGGTCTCTAATGGTCGTCAAAAACTGAAAAGCGGTAAGAAAGGCATCTACGCCTATTTTCTGCCCAGATAGAGAGCTCAACTCAAGCGTTTCAGGTTGTGCTAAGTCACGTAAGTTACAGCCCATAGATTGGTCTAGNGCCGCAAGCGTGTTAATATTTGCATCCGATTTGGTCAATTAGTAGAATCGTTTAGTTGCTTCATGGCGCAAACTTTGGCTTGCCTTAGAGGTTGGAACATACCCCTTGCTCAAGCGGAACTTGCGGCATTATTACCTAAAACAAAGTTGACCACTTTGAGTGCTAGATTTTTACTGGCTGGCGAGCCATCACCTGACGTATTACGGGAGGCGTTGTCGTGCTCGAGTGGAATTCAATGCTTTTTACAGGATGTTCAATACATGAATTTTGTCGATGATGATAGTGATGCGTTTATCAAAACGCTATCGGACATGCTTGAGCGAATGCCTAAACGTGGCACACTGGCNGTTCGGAACCTGCGTATTGCTGGTAGAATTACTGGTCTGTCTACTCAATCATTAGCCGGCGAAATTGGTGGTCTTGCAGTATCGCATAACTACTCGATTGATCTCGTCAAGCCAGAATACGAGATTGGACTTATCGCAGACGGTGAGTCAAACATCCTCGCCTGTGGATGGTTGCTCGGCGATTTTGATGACTCGATCGGCACTGCGCCACGTCGAGCGACAGAAAGGCCGTTCTTTAGACCAATAAGTCTTGATCCAAGACTTGCACGACTAGCAGTAAATCTTGCCTGTGGCCCAGTTGATGAGCAGGCAGTTCTCGACCCAATGACCGGCACCGGCGGCTTTGCGATGGAAGCGATGATGATGGGTAGAAATTTTATTGCTATTGATATGGATGAAGCAATGATTGATGGCGCTAAGCAAAATATCGATTGGGCTCTGCAGAACCACCCCCCTAAATGTGAATATCACATAATGACTGGCGATGCGTGTAATCTTCTTGAGTCAATTCCAGCAAAGTGGCAAGGTAAAATTTCCGGGGTGGTATTAGACCCACCATACGGCCGCAATTCTCACGGTACGCATGAGCATTTTGATTTGATCAGCAATACTGTAAACAGTATGCGTAAAGTGGTTTCAAGTAGCGCAAAATTAGTGCTAATTATGCCAATCAAGCCTAGTGACGGCGTTGATGATATCGAGTTGCTACACGGTGATTGGGATGAATTTCTTGAGATGATGATGCGCAGTGGGGCCGAAATAATCAATCAATGGTCAGAGCATGTACATGCTAGTCTAGCGCGTCTTATTCTCCTCGCATCAATCTCTCCTCAAGATTGAGTAAGGTGATAGAGTCTTCTTCGTTTGGAGTTGGAAATTCCTTCCCATAGGGGCATCCATCATCAATAATTGCGCTATCGTATTCGTTCAATACTGTTGGATACATCTGACAACCTTTCGGTCTTATGTCGTATACTGAACATATACCTTCAGCAAATTTCTCAGCCGAATCGGTCAACAAAAACATGCAAGCCTTAGTTGTATCATTATTCATCAAGGTTAGAATGCCCTTGTTGTTCCAGGTAAAGCTCTCAATCGGCATTCCAGTTCGTCGTGAAAGCAAGGCTGCTTCAGTCTTAGTAATCGGCATGGTAGTTTCACGACAACATGCAGAGCAACCCCGGCTGATGCACGGTAATCTGCGGGCCATNTCGGCATGAAGACCNATGTGTTATTCAATCAACGGGTTGATTTTACCACTTTGATGTCAGTTTGCTTGGTTGAACATACTTCTTCAAGAAGGAGTTGTTAGTCGGATTGAACACGGGCGATTAGGGTAGTCTGGATATCCTTCCGGCCTTCGGAGCCGGAGACGTGGGTTCGAATCCTGCATCGCCCGCCAATGATTCAACTAAACCACGAATGTTTACCCCAATGATTACGGGGAACTGGTTGATTATGCTCTGCATGATAAGCAAAACCTCGCAGCACAGATTTGAGATATGTCCGTAGTTTTGGTCTGATATACAATACAAATGGTAAGAATGATATTGCTTTATTCAGATTAGCCAACAAGTATGGATAAACGGTTATTGAAAGTGAGGACTGATTGTCGCCGAGTTCAGTTATTTTCCAGACAACATATGACTGTGGCCCGTTTTTCTCGCCGATAATTAAATCATAACCCGCTTGTGCATTCCAGTTCAAAAATTGTCTGATATAGGTCATGCCGTTAAGATACTCGAGACGATCGCTATGACTATTTTCATCCCAATCCAGTGCTTCATTCTCTTTACAAAAAGGATGGCAGGCGTTCAAATTACCCGGCCGGCTAATCAGTGACCACAGTTGGTCTTTACCAAATGGATACTTGAACTCTTGGTGAATACCCCTACGCTTGAGGTAACCAGCAACCTCCTCATCCATAGATTTGCCAGTCAGATCCAGTCCACCAGTAGGTTTTGCCATCATCCATAGCCCTCCAAGTATAGCCAGCCTCATCTGTCCACTGTCGTAGTACCGTTGGTTCAGCAGCCACCGGGTGCTCAACCACTTCAACAGTCTGAACCGTTTGCGGTTCGAAGGTTGCTTGAGTGGTCATTTGCTGGGTAGGTTGATTTGTATAAGCAGTCACTTCGACAGTTTGTAATTGATTAATCAATCCATCGGTGGAGAAATCCTTAGCTAGGGTTGCTGCGGCACCCTTACTGCGAATGAACAGCACTACCCCTATTAGTCCGCTAATAATTAGTAGCGCTCCCAAGCCTATCCAAATGAGGTCTTGTGAATCGTCATCAGATGCACCATCTGTTTCTTCAGTAGTGTCACTTACCTCATCGCTAGGCGGCATGATTACTTTATTAACAACGTGAATTATTCCATTAGAGACCGAGATATATGAATTGGTAACTGTTGAGGCGCCAATCATGATTTTACCATCCACTTTGGACAAGGTTAAGTTATCGCCATTAGCCATACTTATCACTTGCCCATCTTCGATTTGCGCAGCACTAATTGATTCTGATATTACTACGTGGTGTAGCAAGATACCGGTCAATGTCGTTTTACCTTCTGGAGTATCGTATGATGATAGGTTGATTCCTGCCTCAGCAAATGCCTGATCAGTAGGCGCAAAGACGGTGAAAGGCCCATTGCCTTGCAAGGTGGTTACCAATTCTGCTTGGATAAGTGCAGCAACTAGTGAGTCATGCTCGCCCGTGCATTGGGCCGTTCGAGGGATATCTCTTGGTGTATCAGTTGGCATCAATACTTTGTCAATGACGTGTATCAGTCCATTACTCGAGATAACATCTGTCGTTATCACATTGGCATCGTTTACCATAACGCCTGATTCGCCAACTGTGAAGGATAATGGCTGCATATTTGCCGCATCCGCAGACATACAATCAGTTACGGCCGATGCTGGTACTTCAGACTGAACGACGTGATAGAGCAAAATGTCAGAGAGTTCAGATGTATTCAATGTTGACAGATCAACGCCCAAGTCGGTGAAAGCTTGGTCGGTTGGTGCAAAGACCGTGAACGGTCCATCGCCTTCTAGAGTTGAGAGAAGATTAGCGTCTACAACCGCACTAACTAGAGTACTGTGAATCCCTGTTCCTGATGCAGTCGTTGGAATATTTGTGGGTGGCGTCAACACCTTGTCAACAACGTGAATTATGCCGTTTGATGCTGCAACATCCGATTGAATGACTGTTGCACCGCCGACTGTCACATTGGTTCCGTCATTGGTGAACGAAACTTTGTCACCGTTTATCATCTCAGCCATCATCCCATCGGTTACGGCACTAGATGGTACTGAGCCATTAAACACGTGGAACAAAAGAACATCTTTCAAAGCATCTTTTTCCTCTTCAGTCTGGTAGTTGTTCAGGTCTATTCCTGCGTCAGAAAATGCCTGATCTGTCGGGGCGAATACTGTGAATGGCCCTGTACCTTGGAGCGTCGTTACCAAGTCGACGTGATTTAGTGCCGCGACCAAACTATCGTGATCACCGGTTCCGTTAGCAACAGCAGGTATGTCATCGGTTTCTTCAGCGCTAGCAATGGGCAGTGTGGTGGCCAATAGGCAGATTATAATCCAATAAACTAGGGGTTTTCTCATAAGGTTGGTTCCCGTCATTCCAGTTATAATAGGCTGTTTCATACTACAAATTGATGGCTTTCCAATAGTATTATGCTCCCACTGTTTACTTTGCTAAATATGAGACGCATGAATGCAGTGCTTTTTGCTATGCTGAATTGACCGATGCAGACGTTAGATATGCTGACTTGACCAATGCGGACTTCTTAGGCGCTACTGTAACAAATGCTGATTTTTACAGTACTATATGGTCAAACACAAGATGGAATGATGGCGGTATTTACAATACCAATCAAGCCTGATTAAGCGAGTCTGCTAAACAATTGTACTGACTCATCGCCCCAGGTGATGGTCTGATTGAGGTTTAAGCCTGCATCAGTAATTGTTTGTGAATCAATACCTGATGGATACGGTGTTTGATGCTCAACCTCTGCTTGAACCAAATAGAACTCATCAACCAGTCCAGCATTAATGAAATGCTTGATAGTTACTGGACCACCTTCAACCATAAGTCGCTGAATTTCCATATCGCCCAAGCGGTTCAACAAAGCGGGAAGATTGCTAAAATCATCGCTTAGAACAATTGTCTCTCCACCATCGGTCAGTACTTTGGCGTCTTGAGGAATCCTGCCATTAGGATCAATTACAATGCGTAGAGGTTGGCGATCTGCAGGAACCCGACGAATGTTTAATGATGGATTATCACGGATGATTGTTGCAACACCGACTAGAACAGCATCGCATTCTTTGCGTAATTGATGAACGGCATCAAGGCAGCCTTCAGAAGTAAAGCGGCCGGCAGTTTGGCTGCGATCATCGACTGAACCATGCTTGTCAACTGCTAGTTTTACCGTAACAATCGGTCTTCGGTGCTTGCACCAATACAAGAATTCACGCATTTGGCGCGCGGCTTCCGCTTCAAGTAATCCGGTTTCAACCTCAATTCCAGCATCCTTGAGTACCTGAATTCCTTGACCACGTACGGTTGGATTAGGGTCGTAGTGAGCGATAATGGCTTTCTTAATTCCAGCCCACATCAAAGCCTCAGTGCACGGCGGGGTGCGGCCGAAGTGATTGCATGGCTCAAGGGTAATGTAAGCAGTAGAGCCGTTTGGAGAGTGGCCTTTTTGCTCAGCGTCATGGATTGCCATTTGCTCTGCATGGAGACCTCCAAGAT
>FUFK010044972.1_pt1 | contig 13293 bp, 11 predicted proteins | sample 1021851 | NCBI WGS metagenome assembly FUFK01 (sample SAMEA51879418, study PRJEB19060) | metagenome | reverse complement strand
GCGGCAACGGACCCAAGTGAGGTTTCGTCGTCAAAGGCTTCGTCGCCTTCTTTGGCTCGAATATTAATAACCTGTTGAGTGCGTGACTTTGGCTTTCCTTTTTCAGCCTTTTGTTCGTCCTCTTGTGCCTTGAATAATTGATCCAACCCCTGGGCAATGTCTTTCACGCCCTTCGCACTTTTAACCAGTGTACGAGTAGTGGCAATGGCCGCAGCAATCGTGACTGGGTCCATGTCTACCTCCTATCGGCAGGCACAAAAAAAGCCGCCACGAAGGCGACTGTCAGGGGGGCAAGGGTACGTTTTAAGACGGCTTTGAGGGCCATGTAATGTCACCCTGGACAGTCGTATCGTTGTAGCTCGCTGGCAAATCACGCAACGCCTGACGATATGTCTTCCAGTTGTCAGCCAAGGTCAAATCGCTGGATGCCATCCAGTCTGTCTCGGACAGCTTCTGGTCACGCTCTGAGCGTAGAGCGGCCCAAGCCCGTGCGGGTGCGCCAGCGGCCCAGTCTTCTTCGGCCTTTACCAAGGCATCGACCTCGGCACTGTTAGGGTCGAGGTCTACTCTGACCCCATTGACCATCTTGTGGGTATAATCTTCTCTTGGCATTTTTAGCTCCTATTTAAGTCCATACATTACAATTGTTCCGGTAATTGTTCCGGCACTTGGCGCAAATTTAACTGTGTCAATATCAGTTGCTGTGTTAGTTCGAGCCGATCCAATGTTTTGAGTGAAGTAAGTGCCAGCCTGATCGTCATCGTATGCACAGTGCCAAGTAAATTTACCCTGTTTTGCATCACCAGGTTGATACAACCAAATGTGTCCAGATAACTCTTCGTTACTCGCAGACCCCCAATTGTTGTCCGTTGTCATTTGAATTGTACTAGAAGTCTCGTATTGCAAAATACTCTCAGCACCATTGACCGCTGTTTGTTTCTGCGTCCATTGATAAGAAGAACCATAACTGCTTCCAGCGTCAGTAGAGGTAACTAGCGTCCAATGAGTTCCATCGTTACTGGGAGCAATATTTCCAAAGGTGAAAAGATATGTATTGTAGGTTGAGTTATCAAAATGAGATGACGTAAAAGTTACATTAGATGCCCCACTTGGATTACTCTCATTAATCTTTACAAAATCAGTAGCCAAGCCGGTCAACGCCGCGCCTGACATCGCGGGGAGTGCCGTGTCTGTGTCCAGCATACGTGGGTCTAGGGTTCTTTGGCTCATGCGTTTTTCACTCCATATGCGTTTATCTGCCCGCTCTCGATGTTCGAGGATGACGTAAACTCAATTTTGATGGCGTCAACATCGGCGGCGCTCATTCGAGCAAAATCCGCCCTTGGCTATCTGAACCACACTTTCGGGCGTCGTTGACTGATACATCAGGTCGTATGTGCCGTGCGTATTCTTTGTGCTTGCTGGGTCATACAACCATATTTGGCCAGAAACGCCGTGTTCCTCACTGCCACTACCAACTTGGTTTGCCGCGCCGGATGTATCGCCCGTAAGTTTTATGACGCTGTCATCCGCATCAACGTCGCCATCTACGCCACTATCTGAGTTGTTTACCGTGCTGCTATTAAACACCCAGTTATAATCCGTTGACCCACTGTCATAATTAGAACCGCCATCCGTGGAGGTGTACATATTTAAGTACACGCCATCTGTGGCAGGGATCACGTTGATCAACATGAACATGTAGGCGTCGTAAGTAGACGCATCGAATGCAGTGAAGGTGTAGTTAGATGTACTCGAAAAAGTGGTCGTGTTAATGAAGCTCCAAGCTCCACCGGCTGGAGCCACCCAACTTGGATTGCCACCTGACCCACCTGATTGAAGAACGTGGCCAGATGTGCCAGCCGGTAATCTGGCCCAGGATGATGCGCCACGATACAAAATGTCGCCCTGTGCTTGGCTAGTAAAACCAAGCGCATCGAAGTTTACAGACCCTGCCGCTGGGGTTGTGACCGACCCAAGGTCATACAGCACTGCGCTGATCACCTCGACGCCGCTGGTCACGCTGGTCGTTGTCGTGACTGTGGTGCCTGATACCGTATAGTCGGTTCCTGCGAGCTGCACGACCCCGCCTACGATCAGGATGGTTGCGTTGGTGGTTGAGGAAACATCCAGCGTGAAGGATGTGCCGCCGCCAGTGCCGTGGTTTTTCCAAGCTGGACTATAGGGCTGGAGACCCTTTATTAAGCCGGTCATGCGTTGGGCCTCCTAAACAAAGCAATACTGCCACCGTTAAAAGTTGACGAGTTGTTGTTCAAAAGTTGAATTGAATTATCAGCTTGGGCTGTCTCAAGTCGGCCACCGAAAATATACATCGTTTCGACGCCAGCATTTTGTTCGGAGACTAGATTGCCCCACAAACTTGTAAATACTGAGGCGTTTGCTAAATCGTAAACTTCAGCATAACCAGTGCGGGGCGTTGATCCGTTTTGTGACGATCCAAACTCAATTTGGGCCTGGCCAGATCCATCGTTTCCAGCATACCCAGCCGCTGACTGTTCAAACACAGCATATTGAGTTTGGTAATTCGCGCTGGCGTAAGTCGGTGTGCCGCCGGTACCAAATCGCATATAGAGTATAGTGTCTGCCGAAAGAGTGACGTTTCGGAATTGCAGGCGGTAATCGTAATTCCCAGTTAAACTTTCAAACTCAATCGAAGTGCCACTTACAGTTGTGCTACTGACAAATTCAAATCCACCGCCCGCAATAGCCTCAAACGCTGGAGGAGAACCCGCGCCGGTTGAAGTAAGTACCTGACCATCCGTTCCAGGGCCAACCGCCGTAGGATTACCGGACGCATCAAACGTCAGAACTTGCCCATCCGTCCCTGGTGCCATTTTGGCAAGCGTGATGGCGTCATCGGCAACGTCGGCGGTGTTGATTGTTAAGGCACCCTGCGTGCCGCTCAAAAGCCCAGGCATTATGTTTGCACCAGATAGGACAGTGTGGCGTCTAGTTTGTTTGCTACGCTGCCTTTGATCTGGAGAGCGTCGGAACTGTTGAGGACCACTTTGCCAGCGAGAACGTCGAGCGTATCCTTTGATGGTATTGAGAAGTCTTTGACTATATAGCCGTCATCTCCACCTCCTGTCCTGTCGATATAAACCTCAACATCCACCGCCGCCGTGTGGTGGTTGCAGATTGTAATCCCGATCATTGTAATGGTCTCGGACCCGCCAGCCGTCAGGGCGGCGGCGAGAGAGCCGGTTACGTCGTAACTTTTTCCTGTGAGCGTATCAGCCATGATAAATTATCCTCCTAAAGCCAATGCCAAACCAATACCAACAGGACCGACAGGACCAGTTGCCCCCGTCTCACCTCGCGGTATCCCCAGTGCAAATGCCAATGCGCCCGTGCTGTCAGTGTAGGTGACAGTCGCCGTGGCGCTGGCCCCAGGGCTCAATGTGCTAACCGATACAGACGTGCTAACCACTTTGCCTGTGGTGTTCTCTAGCGCGTTTGCCGATGAGTTCCAGGCCAATAATTTGGATGCGGACGGCTCCGGTAATATTGGGCTGGCGCCTCCGGTGTAGGTGTCAGGAAACTTGGTCGTCTTGTCTATGTCGGCTTGCTGTTCCTGTTGGACCATCGCCAAGCGATCGAGCGCCAGTTCGTGCGTGTCGGCGGGGAAGGGGTCATTGCTGATGTAGTCGGTGGTCTGGGTCTGCGTCGTCTTTCGCCGCACATGCCATTGCACCGTGTCAGCCGGGGCAGAGGCCGCGACGACTGTTCCCGTACTGCCGTTGCCGCCAGTGACTGTGTAGTGCGTGGTGTATGATAGTGTTGTTTCTGCGCCCGTCGCAATTGTCCGCTGGATGACCTCCAGTTCAGCCGTGCTCCCTGTTCCCTGGAACGGAAACGTCGTCGCGAAGCTGGTGGTCGATCCGTTGCCCGTGAACGCATTGGTGATGGTTGTGGATGTAACGGTCATCTGATTTGTACCTTGCTGCCTAAAATTTGCTCTCTCTCTCTAATTTTTGAATCCAGGTCGAAATACTTTTCGTCTTGCCTTATCAGTTCTATTGCGTCTTGCGTGCGGCGGCTTTCAATTGCCTCAATTTCGTTCCGCTTTTCGACGATGCTGGCTTCTTGGTAGTATTTTGAAGCAATTAATTCTTTGATTTCTTGATACATAGACTGTTTGCCCACACCGAAATTGACGAGCCTGTTAACCTCGTCGCGTTCCTGTGGACTTAGTTTGACGCCCTTTATCGCTTTTGCTGGTTCGTTCATCGGAACGCCCACCCTCAAGATTTCCAGCTTCACTGGGTCAGCTTTAATCTTCTCTGGATCTAGCCCGACAATGGTCTGCACCCATGGCGGCAAAACGTGATCAACGACGCGCGCTTTTTTCCGATACATNGGCTCATAAAATCNNTTGCGACGATCGGGTAAGTTNTCGACGTTGGTNCCTANATTNATNGGCGTGCGCTGATCCATGCGACGAAGACCAGCATATAGCTCTTGTAAAGCTGCAGGCTCTCGCGGGTTTTTTGCCGTGTTTTCAAGCGGCTCGTCTCCCTTCATTACCGACGCAACGCTGTTCAACAGACTACTGTATGGAATTTGGGAACTGATCATGCCGGACAAAAACCCTTGATTGCCTTTCGGGCCTTGGGACAACGCCTCTGCCAGCATCGCAAAACTTGCGAGAAACGACTGATCTTTTAAGTATTCAAAAGCGACATCTGTTATCTGCAGGGCAATGTTATCGGCATCTTCAGAGCTTGTGTCTGGATAACTAAGACGCTGTGTTGCATCGGCAGATATTGCCAGCAACATGCTAAGTGGCTCCATGCGGTGGTAACTAATGTAATCTACGTCGTCAGGATGTAGGATACGCATTTGCCCAATATAAATACTGCGCGGGTTGTCAACTTTAGGCCGGACAATCGAATACTGTTTCCAACCGATGTCCTCCAATTGCTTTCGCAGTTCGTAATTTGCTGGACCTGTGCCAGTTAATTGACCCTGTGACGCCCAATACACGGCTCCCCCTGCCATGGCTGACCCCATAGTCGCCTTTGAAATAGCAAGGTCACGCTCGATCGGATCGGTGGCCCTCATAGCCTTAACGAATCCTAGAGGCGATCTGTCTACAACGCCACTGGTGACGTTGTAGATGACCCGAAAGAACGGCATTACATAGCGGCCGCCAGGAACTTTCATCATGGCCTTGCGCGCTAACGCAAAGCCGCCATCTGTCGCATTTGTAAATGTGTTAATGCGCGCCATCTCTTCTGCGCGCCCATGTATATCGTCAGGCGGGTCGGTAAATATGCCGTTGACCGCGTCGTCTATTTCTTCGTTCGTCGCGCCGTCCAACTCCATTTGTCTGCGCTTACGTCCGGCCTGCGCAGCCAGTTCCACACGATAGTTAAAGGCTTTAAAAAACTCGTCGCCGGTCATTAACAGCCGACCAGGTAACCGTATGCCCTTGCCCAAATAGTCAATTATGCCAGCCCAGGGTTGCATGGAGACGCCAGCATTTTTTGCGGTGATTGCCTGCATACCGGCATTCTCAATTTTGCCCAGCGCGTCGAACATTGGCTGATCACGCCAAAACGCTTGCCCAGCAAGACGAACGCCATCGACGCTTGCAGACAGCCACGTCATCGCCATGTCCACAGCCTCGCCAGCGAAGACCGTTTCTTTGTCGGTTCCTAATGCGCGTCTAACCGCACCAATGGCACCGGCGCCNAGACGCTCAAAAGGTTGTAAAAAGGCAAACAGCCCGTTGCCGGTCAGGTTCACTACTTGCGTTTGAATGCCTGACAAAATGCCGTTAATCCAAACTTCGTACCACATGTCTGATGTGCGTGCGATAAAACCCTTTTCGGAAAACCTGTTTCGCATCGCCTGGGTTGGCATTGCTAGATAATGCTTTGCCATGTCTTGAACGCTTTTTTCGCCGCCCAAGTCTTGCAACATTGCGCCAAGGTTGTCGGCCTGTATTCCCGATGGGCCGCGTGGAATTTTGAAAATNCCTANTGCGCGCCCCACGTCTGCTTGCAGACCCTGCATAGATGATTGCAAGGCGGCGTGAAATGCGAAGTGCTGTCGGAATTTTACCAAGTCTAGGGGGCCAGCATTTACATCTGCCGCCGCTTCAGCAAGTCGGTTCAACTGCAACGCAGAACTTGTGATGGCTTGGAGCGCCTTATGTATCTCTGCCGCCTTAAAATTTATTGCATCGCCTTCTTGGCGCTTCAGTAGTTTCTCGACCACGTCTTCTAAGCCGTGCGCCTTGGCGTCCTCGATTACGCTTTCATGCGTCACCGGACCTTTTGTTTTATGTAGCTGCGCCATCTTGTCGATGGTTTCTTTTATGTCGTCTGGGCTTTCGATCCGTTCCAGATTTACATCAGCGACGGGAATGCCTGCGGCTTTTTGACCGGCAGAAGGTGAGGGGACGCCGCTGGTTTTGCCAGTGAGTTCGTTAAATTCCTTTATGTCCGCTTCGGTTGCCTCTCTGACAACAATCACGTTATCAATTATGTCGGCCTTTTCGTCGCCCAACTGGCGCTCAACATTGTCCCTTTGCGGTCCCCGCTGTTTCTTTGCGTCAAATCCAAAATTGTTAAGCCTGCCAAGCAGATCACCGACAACCTCCGCACCTCCTTTAAGCAGATTTGTCGTTATCATCCCAGCGACTTGCACTTCTTGTGGCTCTGTGGCTGTCGGCTGCGGTGCCATTGGATCTGGTTGCGCCAAAGGCATTGGCTGATCTATTGATGGCATTTGCGCACTGCCATCAAAAAACCCCGGCTCTTGCGGGACCGGGGTTTCTATTGGTTGTAGGGCGAGAGGGTCAGTTGCCATTATTATTTTCCTGTTGCCCCACCATCGCCGTTGCACCGGCTACGCCAAAGAACGGCACACCTTTTCTCAAAACGGTATCTTTCATCTTCTTGGTGACGGGCATTGACCAAACTTGTGTGTCAGCTTTTTGTTGTTGAGTAAATTTTTCGGCTTCTTCAAAATTTTTAAAATCTGCAACTTGACCGCCATTTACTTTGTCAATTACGACATAGCCACCGGATGGTTTATCAACAATTTCAAGAACGCTGGCGGGGCCGTCTGCACTAATGTCAGTCACCCCAACTTTAGACCCAAACTTCTTGCCCCATTTGCTGGCGTAGTTTTTAAGCATTTTGTCATAAAAGCCTTTCATGCCTTCGCCGCCGACTTGCAGATCAACGCCCTTTAATGATGCAGCTTCAGTTGGTAAGTCTAACAAACGATCAACTTCATTCATTCTGTCTCCATCTGCATCAGACAAAATTTCTCCATCCCTTATCCGCTTTTTAAACGCATCAAACTCCCTTGATAACGCATTATAGTCTGCTGAATTATCGCCAATTTGCCGCATGGCTTTTTCTGCCAAATCTTTTCCGATGTAATCAGCAATGTTGCTTTCTGGAACATTTGTTGCCAAAGTTTTGAATGAATCCTCGCCTTTAGCTTTGACCATTATTTCAACCTGATTGTTACCTTCAGGAATAACCTCAATTACGTCTACCTGTGTACTCAAATCATACCGCTCTGCTTGCATCTTGCCGGGTGTCCAAGCAATGCGGTCATAGCCTTCCTCTGCGGCCATTCGAGCAACCCGCCGAAATGACATTTCATGCCATGTCTTTTTAAGCGGTGCGTCGGGGACACGGTCATCACGAACCGCTTTTCCATCTCTAATTCTTCCCTGCGCTACAACAATAGCTTGATCTGCATTTTCAACTATTTCTGATCCGACATTCGTAATAAATTCGCCATTCGCATCTTGCACCTCATAGAGAGTATAATTACCCATGCCTTCTGTTTGCGGTATTACTTGGAAAGGTTCAATAAACCGTTCAGGTGTTTTATACCCCTGCTTGCGTCCCTTCTGATGCCAATCACTTTGTATCTCTTCAATAAACAGTATTTTTTCGCCGTCAGGACCAGTGCGGTCATTTAAACGCAAATGGGCTAGGACGTTTTTTTCATCAAAGTGACCCCCAACAAAATCCTCCCCAGCCGCTCCAGAATCACCGCTAAATTCAGCGCGCTCAATAGCCACCATTTCATCGCTTTCGGAGTCTGTTAAATTTCGTCGCGCCGCAATGTTGGTTAGTTCTTCGTATCTTGCAGTATTAGTTTCAGCCCCAGTTTTAGCCGGCAACCGCAACAGAACTTCACGGTAGTTCTCGCCGCCGGGGAGGGCGTAGTCGCCAAATTTTGTCAAGCCTCCCGGCCCTGCTGAATTGCCATAACCAGACCCCTGTCGCTCCAGTAATTCACTCTCGGGCATATTCCGTGCAGATTGTAACGCCTCCTCATATAAAGCATCTCGCGCTTCTTCTTCTGTCCTCGCAAGTCTTAGTTCGCCGCCAACATCATACACAGGGTCTCCATACAAATAGGTTACAAACCCGCCTTCGTCTGCATCAAATTCAATGTCGTATTCTTCCATAGTAGAACGCGCTTCGGCTTCTTGTAGGCTCCTAATATCATCTGCTTCAATCTCGCGCCCACCCTTCACCACTTCCTCAACCCGAACTTGGTTGGCCTCGACATAGTCACGCACCTCCTGCTTGGTCACAGACTTCTTGCCCTTCAAGAAATCGTCCAAGCCAATCCATGACATCTCCTCTGCCTTCACGCCCTCACCCTTGGCAATCATCGCTCTCATCTGATCGCCGCCACCTTTTTCCATTGGCAGAGCATCCACAGCATTCGATACGGCAGAGAAAAACACGGGCGCTACTTCGTCGTCGGTGCGTGCCGTTGTATCCGTCACACCACCAGCCGCCAACGTACCTGGAGATCCAACACGACCTCTGCCAAATGACATTGCTGCCTGTGCCAGCTTCTGGCCACCGGCTACCGTTACATCACCGGCCATGCCCAAACCCAGCAAGCGCCCAAAACTACCGGCGGTTTCATCAGTGTCTGGCGTGCGCTGAAACAGCATAAGCGGTTTGCCAGGAGCATCCTCATCGCGCAGCATCACATGGTTGCCGTCCTCGAACTCATTGACACGCCGCACAACACCGCCTTCAACAACGACAACGAACTCGTCATTTTCTGCACCGGGCGGCAAATATTCTGCAACACGCGCTGGCACTACGGTGCCGACCATAGGTCTGTTGTAGCTCCCAGGCTTTTCTCCAATACCGCGCAACACTGGCGACGTACCCTGCACAGCACCCAAGTATTCTTGCATGGTAGCAGTCAAAAGATTATTGGCGCCCTCTGCCATGCCTTGGCGTGTTTTTTCGCCTGACTTTAAATAATTGTCATAGGCACTGGTTACAGTATTTTTTACCTGATCGAACAGGCCGACCTCTGGCTCCGGCGTCGGCATTTCAGAACCACGTGGTTGCTGTTCCATGGCCAGTGCATCTTCTGGCGACACCACGCCAGGAGGGGGCGGCGGTATTTCTTCGGCGCGAAGTGCCGCTCTAATTCTATCGTCTACGTTCATGTTATTGACTTCTTAAAATTAATTGAGCGGCAGCGCGAATACGATCCATAATATCTGTGTTAATTGCGTTAGGCCCGTCTCTGTTAGCCCTAATATATGGCTCGACGTGTTCCATCTTTGTAATACCGTGCTCGCGAAGCAACGCCCTTGCGTTTCCGTCACGAACCGTTGGTTCTTGATTCGCAACATAGTCTCTCATTAATTCACGCGCCTCTTTACGGGCGTTGAAGGCTGTGCCAGCGCCAATTGCTTCCATTTCCATTATTTTTAATCTGTTCAAAATAACGGCTTGGTCCCGTGTTATTTGATCCTTTTGCAAGCGCCCACCAGTAGGCACAAACGCTGGATGCGTATTTAAAAACTCTTGGGCGTCTTGCATCGCCGCCGTTTCCCCACTGTTGTTCATTTGAGTGAGAGTTGCGCGATCTTTGGGTGTAAGCCCTGCTTCAATTTTTAATAATTCAGATGGCGGCAATGTTCCTAACCGTGCGCGTGTCGCCGCCTTTCTATATACATCTGGATCATGTTGCCCCGGTGCGCGGCCCTCGCGAATTTGCGCTTCCATGGTGGTCAATTCAGCGCGTGTCGTAATCCCTTCCTCGTTAATTGCAAAAAGTCGCCTTTAGTTTATTTAAATTTGCCAACAGTTTTTTTGTGCGATCTGCGCTAGGCGGTGTGCCAAGCAACTCATTGTGCGCTATCTTGATGCTGTTAGCCTGCATCTGTGCATTATCGTCGTCGTTTTTTGCCGCCACTTTTTCAATGGCTAACAGATCAGACATTTCCCGGCGTAGGCGTGATCTGACGGAAAACTGTTCTGTCTCACTAAGCCTGTTGTAGCTTCTTTGCAGTTCTGGATCGCTGAATTTTTCGCTGGCTAATTCTTTTTGAACTGAGCGAAGCTGTGCTATGGAAATTGCGTTTTTTCCGATGTGACCCAGAACATGGTTTTTGGCAGTCTCATCTAAAAACTTGGTGAGATCCTTCTGGCCTTTAACGGCATCAAGCGCACCTGTAGAAATCAACCCTTGAACAAGTTTTGTTCCAATATTTTTAGCTTCTTTAAAATCTAGATCTTCTTTGCCGACCTGACCGCGAGACAATGCGTCTAGCGCCTCTTTCCCTCTTGCGATCGATCTCTGGTGGTCGACCTTCAATCCGTCAGACATCGCGCCTATGCGTGACTGTGCATAACTGCGATTAAAAGACGGTATAAATTTCTGTCGTGCTCCAGGCGACATGTTTTCAAGCAANCTNTCTTTTAGCACCTCTGCTTCAATGTCAAAATTCGCCATAACAGACGCAGTGCCTTCCTGTGCCAATCGCGTCTTTAATGTGCTCAATCCAAGTAGAGCCGATGTCTCTGCCTCTGCAACGTCGGCGGTGATCTGTTGCTGCGCAATCTGCGCGCCTATTCTGCCAAACTGATTTCCGGCATTGACCAGTGCCTGACCCAGTGCCGCAGATCCGTCATCAGTCGGCACCTTTAATGGCGCGTTGACCTGTGCAGGGGCGGCTTGCTGAAGCTGTGAGATGTTGAGCTTGGGCATCAGGAAAATGCTCTAGTTGGATTTGCAAAATTTTGACCGAGCCGGGTGACCGGCTGACCAGGACCAGAAAATAAATTAAATCCGGCTTGATTAAGAGTGAACGCGCCCATGGCGACACTGCCAGCGGCGTTCACGAAACCAGAGACGATGGCATTGTTGGCTGCGCTCTCTTTGTTGGCGGCAGATAATTCATAATTGAACGCCTCGATCTCTTTGTTTTGCGCTTGCACATCACCCTGGAACAGCACGTCCAATTCCTTGATCATGTTGTTCCGCGCATTCTTAATTTGCGACTCCATGGGACTGCCGTCATCTGGCTCGACGCCAGATACAGCCGCGGACTGGACGATACTTGCCGCAGACGCACGGGATTGCTGATTGACCCGTGAGCGTGTAGATGCGGCGGCATTTCGTATGTTTAGCCCTGCAATCCTACTTCTATTGGCATTAATCCGATCGCCTGCGGCTGATCGCTTCAGCGTCTTAGATTGCGCGACGCCACTGTAAATAGAGCCAACTGCCTGCAACGCAGTAGCGGCGGCGATAACTATGGGATCACACATATTTTCTACCCGTCGTTCAACATGATGCGNGTGACNATNGCNGAGATGGTCATGGGCAACGGTTGATCCTGGACAACCATGATCTGACCCGTCGTNTCCCANGNNCCATGGAAGTTGGCCTCTTTGTCACCTGTGAATAAGGGCGGGGACGAGTCCATGGGATCTGATCCGTCTCTGAAAAGTATTTCGTCCAGATTGTCAGTATCAGGCCCAAACTTCGCCCCCAATGTATTGATGAAGCGCACCGTCACGTCGAAGACGCGCTGTGTCTTTCCTTGTGCCGTTCCGTCTTCTGATCCAGCTTCCGGCCTTAACGTCTTCAGCGTCGACGTATAGGGCAGGCCCACTTGTGCCTTTGTAACGGTTGGATCTAGCCCACTGATGCCGCCGCTTGATATGCGTTGGCGTGGGTAGACAGCGCCATTGCCCAAGACGGCAACGGTCTGCGCCTCTAAGTGATCCAGGTTTGACACGCTCGATACGGCACTGCCAGAGTAATAAAGCGAACTGTCTACAAATACGCCGTCTGCTTTGTCGTCCCCATCGTCTGCGTTAAAGTTCTCTGCTAGGTATTCCACATATTGCCGGGTCACGCCGTTGACCGTGCGCTTCACAATCATCCACAACTGGTTTTCTGACGCAGTCGGTATCGTCGCCAAGCTGGTGACTTGTGCCTGCGCCTGATCCGTCGTCGCCAAGCGCGTCGTGTCGCTGGTCGTAATCGTCACATAGCCAGTACCGGCGCTCGTTGTCTCAGTAACGGTGACGACATTCGCCGCTGGGTTAGCGACGGTAAAATCTTCGTGGCCATTAATCGCCGTGAATATATTGTCGGCNGTGACGTTGTTTGAACTATTCGGGCGCCATCCATTGGTGCCGGTGGGGGCATCCGCAGATATTGCCTCCGATGTAAATACGACGCTGGTGCCATCCGACTTGGTCACTGTGATCGTGGTGCCGACTGCAATGTTNGCGTAGTCAGTCACCGTAATCGTCGCGTCACCGAAATGACCTCCAATGATATGCCGGTGCCATGCAACCACATCCTGATCGCGTAGGTAAGTTAAACCCACAAGCTGGCCGTCGTTTCGTATCCCCCAGACGATTGAGTCGAGTTCCTGGGCATACACGATCTGACTNATGCCGCCATACGCCATCTGTTCTGCAAGCAGTGTCAGGTCCGGCGATTGNAAACTGTCNGAATTGAACACATAGACCAGTTCGCGGACCTTGCGCTCCTGGCGTTGAATATACAGCACCGCGTTGTCNATCTTGACAGGACGTGCCGCCGCTGCGCCNCGCGTTCCNTCNNTGGACACCCTTACATTGGTGGGTGACAGGCCCGTGCTTGTCGAACTNGCGGCAATNACAAATTCGCCGCCAACGGTTCCCACTGTCAGCACTTGACCAGATGACAACCAGCGGATGACGTTTACATCTTCTGATCCCAGAACGAAGACCACGGGGTCATCGTCCAACACACCGGGCGTGTGCTTTTGAAAGTCAGCGGTTGCAGATCCCCACACCGTTTGTGGCTCATCAGTCGAACCCGCCCAGAACAATCGCTGTTCAAAGAACGAAACAGCGGCAGGGTAACCAGTAGTCCCCGACCAGCTTCCGAGCCGCCATTTCGTCTCAGCGGACGTACCGCCGAAATTCTTGCTAGCTTCGACTGTAACTTCTGTGGTCGAGGTTC
>FUFK010056571.1_pt1 | contig 13295 bp, 13 predicted proteins | sample 1021851 | NCBI WGS metagenome assembly FUFK01 (sample SAMEA51879418, study PRJEB19060) | metagenome | reverse complement strand
CAGAAAGAGTAAAGTTACGTGATAGATTCATTATTTAAATATTATCCCTAATGCAAAGAGTGCAGCAGTTCCCGCAGCTGCTAAGAGAACCCAATAGACTTTGTCTATCTTGCCACCCAACTTCTCGACGTCTTCGTGTACATGTTTTAAGTTTTTCTTAACACCTGATATGTGTCCGTACAAAGATAAAATGTGTTCTCTAGTATTCTTGGGTTGCATTGCCATTATATTCCTCTCATCGCTTTATCGTATTCTATTTTTTGTGCTGTCGTCATTTTGTTGTATGGAATGGTTGTACCACCGCCACCGCCTCCACCACTTACAATATTAATATTAGGGGAGCCACCTTGTATTGTTTGTGTGTTAAANGCCTGTGTTACTGAATCCATNATTCCTGGTGGAGATGGTATATCAAAATCTTGAAATACTAATTCATCTGATAATAAATCTATTCCTGAATTATCGTTAATTATATCTCCAATAAATCCTCTAGCTATTGAATATGGATTTTCAATATCAACGCCTTCTTTTTCGTTTAGTTCGTTATTTATTTGTCTCATTCTTGTTTCAAAAAATTCACTTGGTCTTTTAGGTTTGTATATTCCTGCCATTACTTCTCTTATTGCATCTTTAGGTAGACCTTTTCTTTTTTCTAATTCTCTTCTTATTTTACCATCATCCATACCAAGTGCTCGCGCTGCTTCAATATCTTTGTACATATCTCTCATAAAAGCAAATCTTCTTTGTTCAGAATATTTGTACTGATCTACTATTTGTTGTGGTGTTACACGGCCACCTCTTAACAAAGGTCCAATAAATAAGTTATCTGCTTTTTTTAAATTAGATCCAAAACTTGTAACCATNTATTTCATNGCTCTTTCAGGATTAGANTNAATNGNTCTTAATCCAATTAANCCTGGNANCTCATCNGANAANTTAAANGTTTNNCCATATTTTTTATCTGNTTTNCCTCTNACNGCATCTNTCTATNCTTTNAAATTGAGCAATCGATCCTGGCTGATAATGATTTAGCCACATGCAAAGTNCCTTTTAACATTCTNACTCCGATGTCATCTGCNTCATNCCAAACTCTTCTACCCTCTCTACCAATACCTCTTCTAATAGTTGAGTCTATTAGTGCTTCAGTGTAAATTGATTCTGTTGCATATGGTTTCATAACTTCTGATAATGCATCTGTCATCCCTGTTCCAAGAGCCTCCATCAAAGAGTCTTTGTTACCACCACTTGTGTTAAGTGCATTTACTACAGCTTGGAATGGTCTTATTAAAGTGTCGTACGCATTGTTGTAACTAAAGTCTACATATTTTAAGTATCCGTTTTCGTCTCGACCCACAGGTATCAATGTAGAATTTTTAGACCACTCAGGAACCATTCTTCTTAACGCTTCCATTTCTTCATCGGTTACATTATTTTTTGCTTTGAATGTTTGAACTAATGTGTACGGCACGCCACCAACTGTCATACCAAAACTAAATAATCTTTTTAATCCTAGTTTCATTAATCCAGGTATCTCAGGATTTTCTAAAGTGCCTTTACCAATACCTGATGTAATCTCATCAATGGCTGTTGAATATATATTATTACCTGTTCTCATAATTTCTAATGGGAACGCAATGAAGTTTCCAAATGGAGATTGTCTTAACGCTCTTGCAGTTCGACCTACATAACCATAGTTAGGAACATTGTTTCTAGTTAAGCTTCCTGCTAGTTCGTCAAGAAGATTTGAAAAACCTTGTTGGTTATTTAAAGCACCTTCGACATATTCTTTTCTTTGAACTAATTTATTCAGAAATCTACCACCTGTGGTATCGCTATTTAAAGCTTGTCTAAAGTTGTCTTGGTTAATACCTAATTCTTTTAGAACCTGTGAATATCTGTTTCTTTCTAAACTAAAGTTTACATATTTAAAGAAATCATCCTCAGCTACATACGCGTCTTGCAACTTACCAAAAACTCTAGCTGCACCACGTTTTGCTTGATCAGGTAAACCTTTAAATGTTTTAATACTTTTATCGTTGTTTAATAATTCGGTATAAGCTCTAGCTTCTGCTTGGCCTGGATTATTAATAACGTCTTTTATAATTCTTTTAAACTCACCAATCTGAACAGATGAATCCACAACGCCAACTCTTAACAATCTTTCATACAAAGCATCGTCTGCTTTAGTCATTGTACCTAACACTCTTCTACCTGTTAGTCCATATGCTTGTCCTAATACACCCTCACCTCCTAATGATTTAGGCATTAACATTGATATGTCACCATAGTTTGGAAACGCAGCACCATTCGCAGCTACGAATGCACTAGCACTAATAAAGTTCCTAGCATGTGTTAGTGGAGATAAAATTGTTTTTGCAATTTGTGAAATAGCTTTAGGTGCTAACACTCCATACTTATAAAATGTACCTACACCACTTCTATTTAACCANTTACTTGTTGTATCAAATACGGCATCGTATATTGGAGCNCNCATNTACATACCNTCTAATTTTGACAAACCATTTATTTGTCCACTTGATTCTATTTTTTTAAATTTTAAAGGGTTTCCTGCATCAAGAGGACTTAACTCATCTGCTTTAAATATAAANTTACCTGGNCCATCNTCTGNACCAAANCNNANNACATCATCCATATANTTTAATGTGTAATTTAAATGTGCTTGTTTACTNACTGTNTTTAAAAAAGTATATGATGGATCTTTAATAACTCCTGCTATTTCTCTTTGCCAAGGTTTTAAAACTTTTTGTGTAAGTATTTTATCTTGAACCGTAACATTATTTATTTGCTCTTTATTTGGATTATTAATTACATCACCTGCTTGATTTTTTAATTGTTCTACATCTACTTCATCTACTGTTTTTTTTCTTAAGAAATAATCTATTTGTTCATCAACTTCTTTATTTAATTGTGCAAGTTCCGCTGAAGTTGGATTACGACCAAGTTCTTTAACTTTGTCTGCTCTTAATAATTCTTTTGCTCTAGTTATTTGTTCTGCTGATGGTTCATATTTTAACAATGGCATTTGTTTTTCAAACTGTTCATACATTGTAGTTGTATAAGAACCTAGTTGTCCTTTAATATTTTTAGCAATATCTTCAGGCATTGTTCTTTGTAATAATCTTGCAGACATATTATCAATAGATCTTCTCATATTAAAAACAGCTGTCTTTAATTGATTGGGATCACCACCATTTTTTCTAATTCGATCTAAAAGATTTTTAAATTCAGGAGATGTTCTGTAGTCTTCTATTTTAAATAAACCTTTTCTATCTATTTCTTTTGAAAGCTTTGCAACATTAGGAACTCGTTCTGTAAGTTTGGTAAAGTCTTTGTTTAATTCATAAAGTTTTTGTCTAATCTTTCCCGACTTGTCCATGAACTCAGCAAGAGGTATTTTATTAGTTCTGTTAAGTTCTGCTAATTCAAATTGTTTTGCACTTAATTCTCTAACCTCATCAGTAATTTGTCTAAATTTAATTACATCATCTATCTGTTCTATGCCTCTTGCCTTAGATTGTGATTTTAAAAGAGACTTGGTAAATAGTTTTTGTTCACCTCTTTTAGTTGTGGTTTCAACTGCGGGCGATATTATATCAATTAATTCATCGTTTAATTTTTTTATAGATGCACCTGTATCATCTAATGCATACATTCTTTTTAATACATCACCTAATTCACCCTTAGCTTTATCAAATTCTTGTACAGCACGTCCTGCTTGGAACTCAACAGATCTAATATTACCAATACCATATTGTCTAGATTCAAGTATTTGTTTTGTACCCATGCCTTCAGGTTTTAATCCTGTAATTCCAAACCTTTGAAGAGCTCTACCTAATTTTGTTTCTGCGTATTCTTGAACACCATAGGTCGAAGGTGTTCTAAGTTTCTTGAGCCCTGATCCTGCACCCACTAATGCAAGACTAAATAATGCGCCCTCTGTTCCAAATTTTAATCTGTTTTTTAATCTTCTATATGCATCTGCTCGACCCTCTAAACTTTCATCACGATCCATCATTGTAATTGCAAGTGGTTCTAATGATGTGCCTCTAGCCATATCAGCAAACGTACCGATATCTTGGTCGGCTACAAGCGCTTCACCAACACCACCCCCAACAATACCGCCGACTAGCTTACCTCTTTTAGTTAGTTTATCTGCGCCCATAATCTTTTCGCCTATACGCGCAAGCTTCATTACATTACCACTTTTTTTAGCGGCAATTGCTGCTTGTGACATTTTTCTAATTCTATCTGCAACTAACACTCCACCGATTGCACCACCGACTGCCATCGGTGCTACTTGTGTTATTGCTTGTGTTACTTTACCAATGGTTCTTGCTTCTGCTTCATCGTCCCAAGGATTAACATCATCAAACCAATCCTCTATTTCTTTCGCTGTGTTAGTGTCTCCAACCAAATCAAATATTTCGGCACCAAATGAAAAAACTTTTTTAGGAATATTCCACAGACCTGTTGCTACACCCGCTAACGCTGATTCAAAAAAACCTACGTCGTCACCTGGTTTTCTTCTTGATCCTTCTTGGCTGTATAAATCTGATACACTTTCAGGCATCTGACCTCCCTACTAGTTAAAACCTTTATCGGTTACCTTATAAAACTTGCCTTTTTTATGTTTTTTAATTACACCTTTGTCGATGTATATTCCACCCTCGATTAATTCAGTTTGATCGTCAGGTAACTTACCTATTATTTCGTCAAATGATATATCGTATTTATCCATTTGTTTTGCAATTTTTCTAGCTTGGAATCCATCAGTAACTAAATTACCAGACAAGATTGCTTCTGCATCTTCATTTATAATTCTAGCTTTAGTTGCTTGTTTAGTTGCATCGCCACCTCTTCCCTCAACTATTTCTTTAATAGCTTGATCTTTTGTATAACCTAGTTTCATAAGATCTCTAACACTCTTACCTATTGAACCTGGTTCACTTTCTCTAAGTGCNGCTTGTAATGCAAGTTCTTTTGGTCTTCTTTCAGCAGCTCGTTTNTCACCNATAATTCTTCCAACACCCTCTAATGGTTTTTGAGCAGCAGCNCCAATTGCTTGAGTTAATGAACCACCTGGCTGTGCCATAAGGTTAGTTCCAAATCTAGCTAATTCTAGAAACGCATCTTTTTTATAATCTTCATCATCTACTCCTAATGTTTCTTTAAACATGGGAAGTAAATCAGCATAAATAGTTTTAAGATCAGACTCAGATAAATCACCCTCTCCACCTGTACCACCTTTATCTGTTGTAACTGTTGTGTCACCGCCATCTCCAGGCAATTCTTCTTCTACTAAAGTATTAATAATTTCACCTGATTCTAATATTTTTATCTTACCTTTATATTCAGGATTTTTTGCTAAGTATGCATCTGCATCAGCTTTTGTTCTAAACTCTATTGGTTTTTTACTAGCACCAAATAAAACTTCAGTAAGAGGTGGAGCTTGTTGAACATCTTGCATTCTTTCAATAATTTTTCCTGATGGAGGATTTATAAAATCCATGATACGTGTAAAAATACCTGGACCTTCATCTACAGTTTGAGTTTCTGTTACTAAATCTCCATCTTGATAACCTGATCTATCAACAAGACCTGTCATGATTCCCTGGTTCGCCATGCCTCCTCTACGAAACATAGGTCTTTTTAAAACTCTATTAGACATTATCTCAATGCTCCTAAGATTCCTGCTACACTAGTTCCAATACCTAATGCACTTTGTAATGGACTTGGGTCTGGTGTCATTTTAACAACNTCACCNAAGTTNTGCATACCACCCATTAGACCAGTNACACCTGAACCAAATACATTTAATCTTTGGAATGGTTCATACGCCGCTGTTTGAGCTGCTTGTCTTTGTGCATCTAGTATTGCTTGTTGTTGTGATTGTTGNATACCACCCACTGCACCTAGAGTTTGTATGTCTGCTCTTTGTGCTNNTGGTAAAAATTGTCCAAGGCCTTGTTGTGCTTGTGCTAANGCACCTTGATTAGANAATGCNTGTTGNGCNGCTTGTTGNGCTTGACCAAAACCTTGTTGTAATAAACCTGAAAGTATTGATGCCCGGTTCCTGTCGCTTGCTGCGTCGTACTCTGCTTCAGCAACACCTTGTCGTGCACCACCAAANGCNCCTGANGTCATTGCNCTTTGNCCNATNNTNTGNCTTTGCATTGCTGCTTGTCTNTCAAAATCTTGTAGTGTTGCATCAATAACGTCTCGTTGATACGGCGACATAAATTGTTTGTACGCCTGAGAACCTGTTAAACCTTCTGCTGTTGTTAAGGCTTGTTGTGCTGCTGTTAAAAATGGTTGATATGATCCAACGCCTGACTTAGCAAGAGCCGCTGCATCTTTTTGTAATTGATCTTGAGCCGCAACTTGCGGTGCAAATTTCGAAGTATCGACTGGTTTACCAACTTGTTTGGTTAATTGATCTGCATACGTTTTACCGAGTGCTTCTATAAACGGTGCGGGTAACTGTCGTGTAGTAGTTTCAGCCATTATCTAATCCTTTTTTCTAACATTTTCATTGTGTCGTACATTTTTTGTGCACCTTTTTGTACACTTCCACCACCTGCAGCTCTTACGGCATCAGCTGTAAATACGAATTCGTTTTTACTTAGTCGTGCAGGCACGTCGTCAGCCCGTTCTTTTTTACCAATAGGTACAAAGCCACCGCCTCTTAAATCCATTTCTTTGCCACCTAAATTCATTATACCACCATCTTTTTTACCTTCAACCATTATCATTGTTTCGCTGACTTCGTCTTCTTCTGGTCCTTCGTCTGCTAGTTTTAAAGCACGGCCATATTCTTCNACAGCTTGTTTAGATATATCAGGTAGTCTGTCATACATAGCCTTAGCCATTTTATAACCCATACCCATTGGTGTAGTTGTTTTATATAAAGACTCTGCAATATCTTTTACTGTTTCTCTAACTTTTTCAAAGCCTGTAGGTGTAACCATTTCTTCATCCATAGTTAGATCGTATTCATCAACTGTGTTCTCCATAGGTGCAGGTGACTCTACTTTACCGCCCTCTGCTTTTTTAACTCTTTTGTAAACATTTAAGAACTCAGAATGTTTCTCGTGTCCTGATGCTGCATCAGGGTTCATTTCGTACATTCGTTTCCAACCTTTATACTCAGCTGACTTTTTAATTTTTTTCATTTCTTCAGGGGTAACACCACCTGCTGATACAATTCCTCCTTCTTTTAAATCAGAGGCTAACATTTTTTTAAATGATCTAAATGACATTGGTTTTTCTCCTTCAATGTCCATTTCTTTAATATATGAGTCATATTCATCTTTTAATGTTTCATTTTTTCTACTGCCTACATATCCACCAGATTCATAACCCATAAGTCCACCGTCTTTTGCTCCCTGGTACTCGATGCTTTGTGATGTAACAAAGTCTTCTAATTCATTCGGACCTATTTTTTGATCGCCAAACGTATCACCTACGTTGCCGTAGTATTGTCTTAAGTATGGTTGCAACCTTATAATTCTGTCTTGATATTCTTCTTCTGTTTCATCAGCGCCTTTTGAAAGTAGACCCCCTAACAACCCTGATGCAGCACCTATTCCTAATAAACCTTTACCTGATGTTAAAGCACCTTTTGCTTTATTAAACAATCCAAATAAACCTTTAGATTTAAAACCTAATGACGGAGGTAATGTTTTACCACCAAATAAAGAACCAAACTTTGCTCCTAAACCACCAAAGCCACCCATACTACCTATTGCTAAAGCACCTAAGCCTATCTTACCAATAGGGCTTTTAATTATCTTCTTAATAGGTCTAGTTATCTTCTTAACTAAACTACCTAATCCGTATAATTGTCTGGGTTCTTGCATTCTTGAAATTGCCATAATCTTTTAAAATATCCTATTTTTTAATGTTTTACAACTCCTTCGATTGAGCACCAATATTGATTTGAGCAACCTTAACATGCACATCTCTTCTTATATGCTCTCTTTGTGTAGCAGTATTAGGGTCATTNACATCAGCATCTGCCTCAGCNTCTGACATATACTCTTGTCCTGTCTGCATATTAGTNAAAGTAATNTCTACTTCAGGNGTAATAACTCTTGTCTTTTTACCTTCTATTACCTTAACTTCTTCTTTAGCCTCTTGTTCTATAAACGGCATAGTCCTCCTATGATCTACTAATNTGTAATACAGAAGCTGTCATCTTTATTACATTAGTTTGTGTTGTTTGCATTTTTAATATNTCTCCTGCTTCCAANATAAGGATGTTGTTAAATGTAAGTAAATCAACNCCATCGCTTGCTGTAACATTAGACACATCNAATTCAAAGTCAGTAGAGGAACTAGCGTTAAATACTTTAATTGTAACATCTAGCGCACTCCCATGTGTATTGAATAATTTAATTGTTTTAATAATACTTGTTGTAGCGTCAGGCGATGTATACATACTAACATCACTTCCTGAAGCATTAATAGTTGCTTGAATATTTTTATATACATTAGCCATTACTGTGAAAAGAAAGTAAACCTTTCTGTTTCTTCTTTTTGTTCCTGTAAAAATGTTGAGTTTAATTGTTCAACGATTGCTCTTAACGCTCTAGCAATCTGTCGTTGGTTATCAACCTCGTATCGTTCTTTTGGTTCTGGTATTCTTACTACTACTTTTGTCATCTTAATAACTCCACTATTCCACCTTTAGCCCAACCCCAACCGCCATCGGTTCTACCTGAGCCTCCTGCTTTTTGACCACCTGATTGAGCTTGCCTTGAACCACCGCCCATTCTAGATGCAGCCGCCCCTCTTTCTCTAGCTGTCATTCCACCACCGCCATCACCACCTGTTACACTTGTAATTCCTCGACTAGCTGTTTTTAAATTTGCTCTAGCTGCCTCATGTTTTGCTTTTTTATCTGCTTCAATTGCTTTTTGAATTAACCCTAAATCGGATGCAATATCTTGTTTTTTCTTTTTAACGTTTCCATAAAAACCATATTGTCTTCTTAACATTTTAGTCATGTCATTTGCTGTCTTAGCATTCGCACCTTTAAAAGTTCCTGTTGCAGGATCCCATTCTACACCATACTTTTGTGCTAACTTACCACCTAAAAGTTCATTAAGTTTATCAACTCGTTTGTTTGCATATTCAGAATAATTACCAAGAGCAGATCTAACGTTAATACCAAATGGGTCTTGATTTGCCATTCCTGTGTTAGGATCAGTGAAGCCCATATAAGATTGAGTTAATATCTGATCACCTAAAGTCATTTTCCCATATTGATCAGGTGCAAGCATTGAAAAAATTCCAGGTAAATTTATTCCTTTATCTTTTTTACCTAACATGCCTCGTGCCATCATTTGTTGAACAGAGTCTTGTTTTGGTAGTCCTAAACCTTGAGCAAACTGTGTAATTTTATTTGGATTGTTTAATCTATTTTGTCTTTGTGCTATAGCTTGATTAAAGTTAGCAATCATTTGTGGACTTCCTAATCCACCCATTTGTATAACTCCATCCATCTGATTACCACCTCCGCCGCCTAAAAATGGTTGATAGCCAGGAGGAGTTTGTGTCCTAGTCCCTGGTTGGTTAGATCCTCCACCCATATAATATTGATATAGATCATATATCCTATTAGGCGTAGGTGCATAGTTTTCCATAAAATTTATTACTGGTTTTACCATTATCTTCTCCCGTCAGGTTGTAAGTCTATTCTAACCGTACCAAATCTCCATGTTTCTGCCGTAGAACTATTGGAGATCTGAATGTTAGCAAAACGACCACGTGCTCGTGTATCTACTTTAGTCGTTGATGANGTTAATGTAAAGGGACTATAGGTGCTAGCAGTATCAGTTTGTGCAGGAAAATTCTTTATACCTACTGTTAATGTAGCGTTTCCTGTTAGAACTTTNAAGTTAGGTAGTATTCTTCTCATNGCTAAAAAGAACTCACCATTTCCTTGAACATCTAAATCAAAGTCATATGATTTTATATTNGATGCAATCGCTGTAGTTGAGCCATCAGGATTAATTTGNTCAGTACCAACNTCGTGTTCAAAGTAGGTTGTTTGNCCNANNCCTGNTTCTCCTACAATACTAGGAAAAGTTCCTGTCGCTGAACTATCAAATTTAGTTCCAAAAGGTTTAGGATATACAATAGAGTCAACCCAAGTTGTTCTTGCTTCGCTTCCTGTATACCATATTAAACCATTTTGTGGATTAGACTCACCATAGTTATAAACAACATATCTATTNTTATAAGTAGACCCTGACGTTGGATACCACCAAACAACTTCAGAAAATAAATTATTAATACCTGCNCAAACTTGTTGACCTTTTGTTGTATCAAAGTCATCGTAAACATANTCNTCTACAGANGATAATANTGTTTTAACTGTACCATCAAATGCAAANAAACCATTGTTACTTATCCAATAAGCAATACCATCTATTTCTACAGCNGCGTTNTGTCCTATCAATCCACAGTTCGTACCCACTTGTTCAAATCCAAAAGTAAATGGAGCTCCAACAAACTTCATGGTATACAAAGCATTNTCTGTCCACACTAATATATTTTCTTTAGCAATTAAGGCACCCATTATTTTAGTTCCGTCCTGTAGCCTTTGAGAACCTGCNGAGTTAATAGCNGTAGGTGTATAATCATTAATTGATTCTTGATCCGAAAATCTTATAAACATATCGTCTTGTGTNGTCGGATCACCAATAGTTGTTTCNGTTCCAAANTGTATTAAGTGTCTTGTTGTTGGTGATATNANNGTNNNTCTNGATGCNGTAGGATTACCAAGNGANCCACTAATTGCTGTAGAAAAATTTGTAGTTGTTTTAGATGCTCTTGTTGTAAAGTTAGCTGCAATAGAAGAATCCCAAGTAAAAGTTTCACCATTAGCAATAGTTGCAACTAATACTTGACCAAAGTTACTTAAAGACCAAAGCCCTGGTTCAAGAGTCACGGTCGATGCAGACACAGCATCTCCAAACCCTGTCCATAAAGTTGCATCTTGAACAGTTGTATTAGTAGAGTGGGCTTGACCATTTGATGTACCTGCTGTTGCNGTNCCTTGNGCACCTCTAGTAATACTTAAAAAATTTGTAGCATTCGTTGAACCATAAGTAATTAACTCAGCAGTTGGAACTGTCCCTACAGCAATTGTTCCTGAAGAGGCGAAGCCTGTCGTTGAGTCTACAGTTACACTTGTACCTGATCCACCTGTACCTGCAGTATCAGCATTTAATGATCCATCTAACTCTGTGCTTTGCGAACCTGTTATTGTTCCACCATAGTTACCAATACCAAAACCATAACCATATGATTGTGCTGCAGGTCCGACTGTTTGATAAGGTTCTACTACACAAGAACTTCCTGAGGTTAAATCAGAACCACCCCCATTAGCCTCTGCTGATGGCGATGTAATTGTAAAAGTAGTTGAACTTGGTACAGATATAACTTGACATAATTTATCTTCAAAGGTTGATGCAGCAATACTAGAACCTGTTGGCATTGTTACTGAATCTAATTCAACAATATCTCCTATTTCTAATCCATGGTTAGTTGATGTTGTAATTGTAACAGCAGTTCCTCTAGTTGTGCTTGTAGTTATTGTTGAACCTGTAAATGTAATTTGAGTNCCTGCGTTATTACTTCTGTACGGAGTAATATCATAAAGAGCTCCTTCAAAATAAATAAGTAAAAATTTATCCGTACCAATTGCAACATACCTATTACCATCAAGATCAACAAACGCATGTTGTTTTCTAGCAACTCCTACTATTGTGTCAGGAAGGAGTGAAGACCATCCTCCAACTTTTTCAGGAAGATTATATCTAAAACGAACATTNTCAGAATCAACCCATCTGTTTTCTGCACCAACAGATGTATCTTGTTTATCGATTCCTGATCTAAATTTAAAGTCAATGAGAGCCACTGATTACTCTCCTAAGCTGTNTTAGTCTTAAATGCCCAACCTCTTGTTGCATCAACNTANACNAATGTNACNGCTTGACCANCAGTGNTTAATACTANATTNGAAGNTNCTGAATTAATTGGTTGTCCGTTTCTATCNAAAGTTAAATTNTTNGAANNAAANGTTCCTCGAGTATCAATAACAGTTACTTCATCTCCAACAGCGGGAGAAGCAGGTAAGTCAATCTCTATAGGGTTGGCGGTTGTATTTGCAAAAACTTGAGCGCCAGCTACGATGGCGTATGGACTATTAGAATCTGTTATAGTTGCATAACCTTTTTCTAAAATAGTCATAACTGTTTCTGTACCATTTGATCTACAAAGAACAGTTGCACCTGGTGGTATTTGAGTAGTAGTACCACTAGCTGTTAATACTCCAAGTGTTCTATTTGATGTACCTCTTACAGTATCATCTTTCATTACCCATACTCTAGTTACACCTGAACCTGAAGGCATTGTAATAGTTCTATCTCCTGCTAAAGTTCCGTGTAATCTTAAGTATGCATTTTTACCATTAGACGTTGCACCATCTGTAAGTTGTAATGTAACACTAGCTCCTGCCATGTCGACATCTAATACTCCTGATGATCCTTGTTCCAAGATTTGTAAATTTGTATTAGTGATTCCACCCCATTGACCAGCTTTCTCACCTGTAGTAATTATTTCTAGTTTAAGGTCTGATGAAAATGTTGATGCCATATTAATTTGTATCTATTGGTGTCCAGACCATATCTACGCCTGGAACAATTTCACTCCATGTTATTGCTGCAACTTCGCCTGTATCAACAGCAAATTGTGTTGTAGTTAACCCACTATTGACATCTATATTACAGTCAGCAGTTATTGTAACACTTCCTGTTGCTAAGGTCAATTGGTTCGTATTAGGTGTAATATCTACACTTGTGCTAACATTAGCAGCAGGTAAATTAGTAGTTATACTAACCTGACTACCTGTAGCAGTAAAGTTAGAATCAGCTGTAATAGTTAATGTTCCAAGACCAAGGGTTAGTCTATTTGGATTAGGTATTTCTGTAATGGAATCCGCTGTAATAGCAGGGTTCCCAATGCTTATTGAAAGTTGATTACGAACTACATTTACTTGTACATCACCAGCTGTTTGTGCTGTAGCAAATGGTAGTGCCGATATTGCGTCAAATCCTAAACTCATAAAATTCCTTAAAAGGGGACAGTAGGTATGTGGTGGTGTACTGCCCCCATCTAAGGATTATATCATCGTTTAAACCAAGAAGGAAGACCTAAATGTGGACGCTTGTCGAACATATTATCCTTCGCTCCTGGGGTCTTAC
>FUFK010049865.1_pt1 | contig 13298 bp, 19 predicted proteins | sample 1021851 | NCBI WGS metagenome assembly FUFK01 (sample SAMEA51879418, study PRJEB19060) | metagenome | reverse complement strand
CATGGAGGACCTATTAGGGATTGTTAATTATGCATCAAACTCCAAAGATTAAAAAAATTATTGGTGAGTTACATAAAGCATCTAGGACTCACAAAGGACAGGCTGAAAGACTTGAAAAAATTCTTAAAGTCATGGAAAATGTAGATAAGAAAAAGAAAGATGGCTGATAAAGCAATAGAACCAGGAAAGAAAAGTACAGAAAGGTATTTACCTAAAGCTGCTTGGGCTGCGATGTCTAAAGCTGAAAGAAAAAAAACTGATGATAAAAAGAAAAGAGAAAGTAGAAAGGGTAAGCAATTTGTAAAAAATACAGATAAAGCTCGAAAGGCTAGAAAGGCTGCAAGTAAAATGGCAAAAAGAGGTATGAAATGAGTATTAAAGAAAGATTTAAAAATTTAGCTTCATCTGGACTCAATAAACTACCTGCTAGTGCAAATTTATTTCTACGTTATTACACAGGATTAGGATCTAAAGGTTTAGATTTAAGTGATGAATATTTGTCAAATGTAAGAGAACAAACTAAATCAGCCGACATGAATAGTGGGAGATTTGATAAGGAATTTATAGATGAAAAAGGAGATAGAGTTATGGGTAGAAGATTAAGTTTTTTAGATTTTCCTAGTGACTCACCAAGATTCGGACAAGTAGATCCATATGGAACAGGAAATCAAGATGTCATTCAAACATTAGGTAGATTTCAATCAACTCCTCAAGCTGATGGTAAGTTTGTAAACATACGAGATACTTACGATATGGTGAATCAGCAAGAAGATCCAGATTTAGTTTCTGGTAAATTTCAATTAGTAAAAGCATTACAAGAATTAGGAAGAGGTATTAAAGGTTTTTCAGGAAATAAACAAGGTGCATATGGATTTGAAACATCTCCAAAGACTCGTTTAGCTCGTGCTGCTATGTATTTGACACCTGTTAAATTTAAACCTTTTGACATTAATATTGATATTCCTATGACAGGTGACATAAATAATAGAGAAATTTACAGATAAGTTAATGGACTAGGTTGAGTAAAAAGATATAATTAAGAAAGAAGTAAAAATTTATGATTAAAAAAGGAGAAATTTTAGTCATAGATGATTTTATAGATAAAGATTATCAAGAAGATATTAAAGATGTTTTATTAGGTAAAGAAGATTGGGAAGATGAGTTGTTTCCTTGGCATTATATTGATGATGTCACAGATGCTTTTACTGAAGGTAGTCAAGGTCGTCCTGGTCTTTCGCACGTATNTGTAGAATATAACGATGATGGTAGTAGCTCTTTAATTACTAACTTTCATAATTTATTTGTNCCTCTGCTTAAACTTGCATGCAAAACATTNAATGTACCTAATGCAAAGATTATACAGGGTAGATCCTTTATGCAATTTCCTTTAAATTTAAAAAGTAAAGAAGATGATACACCTCATATAGATTTAGATGAAGGAGAGCGACATATCGTTGTTTTGTACTATGTTACAACAAGCGATGGAGATACTATTATTTATAATGAGAGAACTGAATCTAAAACATATACTGAAAAACAAAGAGTAACTCCAAAACAAGGAAGAGTTGTTATTTTTGACGGAGGTTTATATCATACGGCACAACAATGCAGTAAAAAACCAAGNTGTATTGTTAATTATAATNTAGCTTAAGAATTTTGAGTTTGTAAATTTTCTAATACTGTGAATTTTTTTATTTTTGATACATCTTTAAGACCATTTGCATCAAACCATGGAGAATCTTTCCAACTAAAACCTTNACCAAAGGTATTATCTGGAGCCATAACATACCAATGACAGGCTGAATCAGGAATATCTACTGCACATTTAGACCAATCATCCTCCCATTGAGGAACTTGAATCCATAAAGTTTGAGAAGTTTCAGCTAAAACTGGTTTAGCTATGAAAGTAATAGTCAAAAAGAATAAACAGATAAATATTCTAGGAATATATCTTATGGAAATAGGTCTACTATAAACCTCCATTACTTCTCCGTAGGAAATATTATTTTTCATTATTTTAAGCTTTTTTTGATTTTTTTCTATGAGCCTTTTGTTCCATAGCAAGACCTATAGCTATTGCCTGTTTTCTTTTTTTTTACGGTTTTATCTCCCCCAGATTTAAGCTTGCCTGCCTTGTATTCAGACATAACTTTTTCCATTTTATGTGGCATTTAGTTGCTCTCCTGTAACTCTTTTACAAAATATGCTACATCAGCTAGATCATCACGCAATATATTTATATTTGTAAGTTTTGAAATATCATGTTTTGATCTAATATCACACTTTTTACGTTTATTTCTTGCTTTAGCTGCATTTTTTGCCCTTTGCTTCGCTGCTGCTCTTTTTGCTGCTCTCTGTCCAGATGCGGTTCTTTCTGATCTAGATAATTCACCTGCTTTTTTCCTTTCTTGGAAGGAAGCATTTCTAGCTGCTGCAGCAGCTTTCATTGATGCTTTATTAGCAGCTTTTACTTGACTAATAGTTTGACCAGATAATTTTCTATTTAAAGCCATAGCTTGTGCTCTTGCCACTGCACTATCATTTGCTGCCACGGCTTGACCTTGTGCGTTTATAGATACATTTGGATTTCTATCAGCTATTTTTCGAGCTTCATTTCTTCTTTGTATACTTGATGCATCTGATCTACCTTCTTTTATACCATACTGTTTGTAATGTTTTAAAGCTGCAGCTTTATCATCACCGAAAGTTTCTCTAAGATCTGCGTAATTTGCTAGATACTGATCAGCATCAAAATCGGCTACTCCACCTTCTACTGCTTCAGTAGTTCTACCTTCTTTAATACCATATTCTTTGTAATGTTGTTCGGCTTTTGCTAAATCATCACCAAAAGCATCTCTAAGATCTTTATAATTTGCCAAATATTGTTTAGCATCAAATTTTGGAGCTGGTGTTTCTTGTGCAGCTGCTGCCTGTGCTTTTTTTACAGCTTCAGTTCTATTGGCTTCAGCCTGAGCTTTCCCTGCTGCACTAATACCAAATGACCCTTCTTTTAAATCTGCCCCTGATGGAATACCTGTAGCTTCAGCAGCTTTTACACCTCTATTGATAGCTGCTTGATCTTTAGCAGCTTGACTAATACCAAATGACCCTTCTTTTAAATCTGTTCCTGATGGTATACCTGTAGCTTTTGCTAATTCTTGTGATCTTTTATCAACTGCTGCTTGTTCTGCTTTAAATTGTGCTGCTTTTTTAAAAGCTTCTCTTTCTGTTGCTGAGTAATTTGATGGTAATGAGGCTACAGTTTGTCCTGGTGGTCGAACAGATGTTTTTTGACCAGTAACAGGATCTCTATAAGTAACCTTTTTACCTGTAGATTTCTCTGGTTGATCAGCTGAAGTACCAGGTGAATGCCTTGAAATATCTGTATCAACTTTTGATGTTGGGCTAGACTCTATAGTTTGTCTCGAACCTGACCCAAATGATCCAGCTGGTAAAGCAGCTCCTGATGGGGCTCCTTTCCCTGCAGTACCAAGACCAAAAGAACCTAAACTACCTGAACCAACATTAACTTGAGCATCCTCACCACTTACAGTTTTGTCTAATCCAGAATCTTTTAAAGCTTGGTAAGCTTTTGCATCTAGAAATGCTTTTGCCTCAGTTTCCTTGTAATCACTTGGTAAAGCTGCTACTGTCTGTTTTGGTCTTTCACTTTCATCTTTACCTGTATTAAAAGCACTTCCTCGAACATTAGCTTGCTGGAAGGTACTAGCATTAATTGCTTTTTCAACTCCAGTTAATCTATCTGCAAAGGCATATTGACCTCTTTCATTTTCTTGAAGTTTTCCACTAAAATTAGTTTGTTGTTGCTCGATTCCACTAAGTCTATTGGCAAATTTTTCACCTTCTTTAAGTCTATTTTGTTCNTAAGTTTTCGCATCTTGAGCAGCTTTGCGTATTGCTATATCTTGTTGTATATTTCTTTTTAGTTGTTCGGCTGAGAAAGATCCAAATTGATTAGATAATCCAGTTAATCTATCTGCAAAGGCATATTGACCTCTTTCATTTTCTTGAAGTCTGCCACTAAAATTAGTTTGCTGCTGTTCAATGCCACTTAATCTGTTAGCAAATTTTTCACCTTCCTTAAGTCTATTTTGTTCATAAGTTTTAGCGTCCTGTGCAGCTTTACGTGTTGCTATATCTTGTTGTATGTCTCTTTGTAATTGTGAAAGTGAAAAAGCATTGAATCGTTGATCTTGACTTGATAATTGATCTCTAAACTGATTGTATCTATCTATAGCAGCTAATTCTTGTTGTTTATAATCTGATCCAAGATTACTTAATCCTGTTTCAATACCTGAAAATCTTTTATCTAATTCTGCTTTTTCAGCTGCTCTTTCAGCTGCTCTTTGTGCTGCTTGTTCAGCTCTATTTTCAGCTACTTTTGACCCTGCTGCACTAACTGCTTGTGTCACTTGATCAACACCTGATCCTATTGCACTTCCTACTGCACTGGCAGCCCCAGCAGCCTGTCCTAATACATCAGCAAAACCTCTGTCCTGTTGAGGGGCATAAGATTTTTGCTCTTCTACCTTGGTAAATGGATCTGCAGTCTTCTTCATTTCTGTTTTTATAGCTTCTATTACTGGAGCAGCTCGTCTAGTATTGCTTCCTATATCTGCTAATCTTCGTTTTACTTCAGAAGTAAGTGTATTTCTTCTTTCAGGTGCAGCCGAATATCTTATTTCAGTTCTATCACCTTGCATTGGTGAAAAGAAGTCTCTCTTTGCTCTTAAACTGTCTCTTTTAATTACCATTTATTTTTTTATCTCCTGTACGAAGTAAGCTACTTCAGCTAAATTATCTTTAACTAAATTAGAGTTTATTAATGGAGATATATTTATTTTAGTCCGTATATCACATCGAGTTCTTGATCTTCCTGTCCTACCTTTACTTGCTTTAGATGCTGTTCTTGATGTACTGGTTCTACCTGAACCTGTTCCCCCTTTACTTCTTGAGTTAGCACTCCCCCTTGCTCCTCTGGCTGTTGATTTACTTCCAGTATTAGATTTACTTGATCCCCTAGATACACCGCCTCTACTCCTAGATCCTGCAGTACCTCTCGATGCAGACTTACTTCCTGTATTAGATCTACGTGAGCCACCTCTTCCTCCAATGTTTACTGTGGCATTTGTATCAGTTCCTGAGCGATTTGATCCAGGTTTTTCTACAGATGATCCATCACGTATCAATGAAGCTATATTTAGAGCTTCTTGTGCTCTTTGTGCATCTAAAGTCTTTCCTTCTGCAGATACAGCTCCAATTGCTGTATTCACTGCACCACCAAGAAAGTCTCCAACTCTTTGTAGTATAGTTTTTTGTAAATCTTCATAATTTGTCCTTGCTTGTAATTTTGATAATCTAGTTCTTTCTGCTTCCTCTGCATCTACCTTTTTGTTATAGGCATCTACATCTGACTGAGGACGTACATTGCCAAATCTATCTAAGGTATAACCTGGTTCAGCTACTCGTCTTAAATTATTTACTTGTTCACCTAAACTTGCATTGTATATATTAGTGTCTTTTTCAGTTCCATCTGGATTATATTGTTTCATTCTTATTGCATAGTCAGCATCACGAAAATCTTTCATATAATCACTTCTAAATTTTGCTAAAGTTTCTTCGGCTTCTTTTCTTGTTTCTCTTCTATCTCTTAAATCTTTGTATTTATCATAATCAGCTTGAATATTAGCGTAATTTGTATCTGAGAATTTGTAACTATCCGATCTGTTAAGAGGATTAGAAAGTGTATATGCTGTTGTAACTCTTTTCTCTTCATCAGACATTGGAACACCATATTCCTTTAACTTATCTGTAACTCCATAAAAACTTTTATCAAACCTACTTAAATTATCTATAGCTTTTTCGAGATTTTCACCATAAGTAGGACGTTTTTGAGTTTCTGATTCTTTTATATAATCTCCTACATCATCAGGGGCATATGGTTTTGTGTCACTGTCTATGTAAGATTTTATGCTTGCTAATCGGACTTCTGGTGAGCCTACTCTTAAATTTGTTAGATCAGAAGAGGTAATCTGTCCAACTTCATTACCACTTGGACTAACAAAGGATTTCTTTATTCCATAAACATCGTCCAATGTGAAACCTTTTTTTGGTCTGATATTAACTGGAAAAGTAGCACCACGATTAATATTTAAAGAACCTAAACCATATTCACTACCGATAGGAGTACTTGGTCCATCTACTCTTGCTATTGTATTTTCTTTTTGACCAGCAAATCTATTTGCTTTATTTTTTTCTTCATTAAGTCTACTAGCACTAAAAAATCCCTGATTAACCATTTTTTTTCTACTAATTTCGACTTACTGTTAGATCTATTCTATCTTTACTTAACAATCAAACACTCTGAGATCCTTTCTGTACTCATTTAATCCTCTCTCATAACATAATAATTTAAATTCAGAAATAGTTGTCTCGTAAGGTATTAATCTCTCTTCTTTTAAATTCACTAAAATATCTTTCAACTGCAGCAACTCTCCAGGGTCAGCTATTTGTGGGAAAGAAGAAGTGATCACAACTTTCATACGAGAGTTAATGATGTTAATTTTATTTTACCTTAATCATCATTTTCAAACCACGCAAACTTTTTAACTTCTTTATCATTTGCAGTGGCACAAGCTTGAATTAATTTAAGTTTCTTTTCAGCTGCTAGTGCCCTTGAACTCCAGTGTTGTAGATGTTTATTTTTTCCGTCTAACTGTGTCTCTAAAGCTATCTGAAATATTTGTGATGGACTTATTTTTAAATCTGACTGTTTCCATTTAGCATTTAATTCATCAGGAACGGAAACACTTACAACTACTGCCATCTGATTAAATATATTATATAAGTCAAGATAGCATAAATATTATTAATCGGTAGTAGTAAGTTTAGTTTTAACTTCTTCTGTCATAATTACTGGTATTGGTTCACTGACAGTCAAAGAAGTTATAGCTCTTAGTGCATTAGCAAAATTTTCNGCATCATCTATCTTCTCAAACTNTGGAGCATGAGCACCNATTGTNTGATTATGAACAAAAACCACNTAAGAAGTNATNGGAAATTTCATTAAATTGTTTATCTNNCTTATGAAAAGNTAGCGNATNNTATAGGAATTTCAACCTATATAGAAAGGTCCTGACTTATAAAATTTATCTGGTGCTTCTGCNACAGTTTCATCTGCATCTCTGTATCCAGTAACTTTTATTACTTGACTTAATTGACTGCCATTAGCTTTTGATAATACTGCCCAAGCTAGTTCTTTGTTGTTTGTTTGATTTGCGTTTTCCATATTAATTTTTTATCTGCGTAATTTATTATGGGGTAGATATACTTGCATTGCACAAGTATTTGTACATGAAAAAACCATTGCTATCACTCAGGTCTGGAACTTAAGCGTAGCAATGGTAAGGGTTCTTGAAAAGGTCTGTTATAAAAATTAATATTTTATGATAAAGTCATCATAATTTGTCTTCAAGAGCTGGGATGCAATAGCTGCATACTTGTAATCTCCTTGAGCTATAGCACTGTGAACTTCATGTCTTAATCGTCCATAGTGGTCAGTGTGGTTATCTGAGTAAGGTTGAAAGTAAGGTTTAAACATAGATAAAAATGTAAAGTGTTTCTCTATGATACATCAAAAGAGTTAGTTTCGAAACCAGCTGCTAATTCGGGTGATGCATTAGGAGGTAAAAAATGTGATCGTATTCCATTTAATAACTCAATTGTCTGATCAAGATTTAATTCCTGTTCTCCATGAATCTTATCTATAAACAGTGGATCTTCTCTCAATCCATCAATAGTGGTGAGAATGCCATCAAGTTTTTTTAATATGGTTGCATGATGTTTTTTTAAATCAGTTTTTTCTTTTAATTTCATAACAAAAAATGTATGTATATTCATACTAAAGGTATTTATTCTATTAAAACACCTTTTTATATTTTGTCTTTACCTAAGTGTTGATACGTATCTATCTCTGAAAGCTGCTCTTTCTTCTCTTGATCTACCTCTTCTACCACCTTCCATACGTGATCTTTGCCTAGTGTAGTCTCTAGGTTCTTCTCTTCGCATTGGTCTTTCTCTTCTCGTAATATCCCTTACTGGTATCTCTTCTCTTCTCACAGTTTCTCTAATTGGTCTTTCTCTTCTTATTGATCTTTCTCTTCTTATTGGTCTTTCTTCTCTCATTGGTCTTTCTTCTCTCATTGGTCTTTGTATTTCTTTTTCTTCACCAACATTAATTTCACCTCCTACATTAACTTCTCCTGATTCACTATCTCTCATTCTACTTTCTTCTTTCATTGTTTCACTTTCACTTCTTCTTTCTTCTTTTTCCATAGCTTTTTGTTCTTTTAGAATCTCGGCTTTTGAAAACAATTTATCTCTGACTACTATTTCTTTAGCAGAATAAATATCTCCACTAGATTTAGTATCTGGTAATATATCTGGTTTTACTTCTTTTCCAACAGAAATTTCTTCTCTTGTGGGTAAACCTTTAGGTCTTTCAAACTTTAAACGTCTTTCAGGTTGCAAAGGATTTCCAGTTTTAGGATCACGAGGTAGAGAAACTAAAGGTCTATCTTCTTGAATTGGTTCAGAAGGTTGAAATGCTTGACGAGGAGTAAGTGTTCTTGGTTGTGGAACATAGTCACTACGTCTTTGTGTGGTGTCAATTCTTGATTTTTCTTTTATCACTTCTTTTTTCTTACCTACAACTGGTTCAAACTTTCCAGGGCCGATAGGCTTACCTTGTCCAAAATCAGTTTCTGGGTACTTTTCTAATAAAAATTCTTCGAATGATGGGCCACTTCGCATTTTTTTATCTCTTTTATACCATTCCATGGGATGAGGAATTCTACTAGGATCTGAACTACCAAAATTAATTCCTTTTGAATTAATATATTCTTTTCTTTTTTCTCCAGTAGGATCTAATCTATTCATATATTCTGTTCTTGCTTTAACTCCTTCAGGAGAATATTTCCAATTTGCACCTGTATCAGATTCTCTCCTCTGTCTTTCATAAAATCCTTTAGAACCACCTGGATATGCCAGTCCACCCCCATCAAGCTTGGCAAGCTTCCGTTCCTGCACAAGCCTCTTATCCTGCATCTTAAGTTTTTCTATTTGTTCTTTTGATAAACCTTTACTTGATCCCATATTTAATTACCTCCCTACGTTAATTTCACCTCCTACATTAACTTCTCCTCTTTCATTATCTCTCATTCTTTGTTCGCTTCTCATTGATCTCCTTCTTGATTTTCGCTCTTCTCTTCTCATAGACTTTTGTTCTTTTTTATTCTCAGCTTTAGCAAACATTGTTTCATAAAACTTATCTCTTGCCATCTTAGCTTCATCTGGTCTAAAAGGAGCATCTCCTTTAGGATCAAACTCTCTTGTTATTTCTGGTTTTATTTCTTCTCTAATAGGAATCTCTCTTATAGGTGATTCATCTGGTCTAGGTCTGTCATAAGTCGGAGGTCTTCTCCTTCTTCCTATAGGCCGTCTATCTATATGAGCTTCTCGTGGTCCTCCTTTAGGATCTCGTTTTTTATCAGGTAGTGTAGGCTTGCCAGTTTCAGGATCACGAGGTCGAGAAACTATAGGCCGTCTATCTATATTAAAATCATTTGGATTAGGTTCATAAGGTCTAACAATAGGAAGTGGAATTCGTGCACCTAGACCTGGAGGAACTTCTGGCGGTTTTGGTGGTAATGGTGTTTTTGGTGTTTTTGTACCGATATTTCTATCAGTTCTATTTTCTTTTATTCCGTATTCCAAGTAATGTTGACGAGCTTTTTGTTCATCGTCACCAAAAGCTTCTTGGAGATCTGCGTAGTTTGCCAAGTATTGTTTAGCATCAAAGGAACCCTCTCCAGGTCTTGATCTAGGGTTTATGCCTCCTGTTTGACTTCTTCCTTCTTTAATTCCATGTGTATAGTAATGTTCAAGAGCTTTAGATCTATCATCACCAAAAGCTTCTTGAAGATCTTTGTAATTAGATAAGTACTCGCCTGCATCAAATCCACTCTTGGTATCAATCCTACCCTCTTTCATACCATGATCTATGTAATGTTGACGAGCTTTTTGTTCATCGTCACCAAAAGCTTCTTGTAAGTCTTTGTAATTAGCTAAGTATTGTTTAGCATCAAATGTAGCACCTTCTTTACCAGCTGCAAAATCTGCTCTTCTTTGTGCTGCTTCCGCCATTTTTTTAGCTGTATATCTTCTACTACCTGGGGTTGATTCAAATATTGATTTTTGTAGATTTCTCTTTAATTGTTGATCCCCATCAGGACCTATAGCTTTTAATCGATCTTCTAAGTCTCTTCTTTCTTTTGCTCGTTTAGCATCTCTCATTTCTGGAGTGCTTATCATTATTGGGCCGAAAGTCATATCATCAGCATTTGGTGGTCTACCAGTGTCAGGTGGCATCACTGGTCTTTGCACTGGAGGTCTTTTGGCTCCCATTTTAAAATTTACACTTTTTTATTATTTTAGTCCTTGTCCTCTTTGACTTTAAAAACTAACAACTCTTCTCCAGGTTTTACATCTTTAAGTTCAGGATGTATGCTTCTGACTTTATCGTAGTCTCTTAGAGTTATGGTCATCATTCTCCACATAAATGCAAAGGTAGCACCAAAGACCACTCCAAAACAGATGAAATATATAAGGACTGTTATTTCGTTCATTTAGTTGGCTTAAAATATATAGATATCATTCTAGAACAGGTGTGGATAGAGAATTTTTAAAGACGTTTACTGAAGATATAGCTCCACGAATGGCATATTTGGGTAGGGCAATGGCTGAAAGTGATATAGTTCGTGATTATATGGGTGCAAATAATCCTATACAAATGTCACCTCATGGAGCTGAGGAAAGAATAGATGTGCCTGATATGGCTACAGAACCGAAAAGGTTCATGAAAATGAGAGATCGGGCATTGGAAAGTAAGTATGGAAGAAGATTTGCAGATCAGTACATACAAAATAAATTATTAGGTCAAGGTGGCACTGGATCCGTATTCGAAAAACCTGGAGATCCATCAAGAGTTCTCAAAGCACAAAGATTGACAGAAGATCCGATGTATGAAGAACCTGAAGTTGGAATACAACCTAAGTTTGTTGTTGATAAAGAAATAGATATACAANCANGAGNTGGTGAAGCTGGNTTATCTCCTCGATTACATTCTGTGGAAAGTTATCCTATACCAAAAAGAAAATATGATAAGGGTTATCCCAATCCTAGTAATCAGGATGAAATCATGAACATAATAGAAATGGATAGAGTATCTACTGTGGAGGATGAGGGAGGATTCGACGACATTATTAGTAGAAAAGTAAAAAATTTTGGATTCGATATTATGAAAGATTATCCATATAAAGGAACTCAAGAACAGAAAAATGAATTTATAGACAGAAAATCTCAAATAACTAGGTCAGAAAATGCTAAGAAAAATTTAGCTTTAGCAAAATTAAATTTAGGACTAGCTAATCAAGGTATCATTCATACTGATCTAGGTATGAAAGGTGATAGACCAGACCATTTAGTTTATGACCCTTACTCTAATGAGATGCAAGCTATAGATTTTAATCAAGTACANACATTTAAACANTCTAATAANCTTCATNAACATACTANAAATNANAATTTATTNTCNGAAGANTTNCAAGANTATTCTCCANAAGCACAAGCNANACATNTNTTNGATCATAAANNTAAATCTATATTNAATGGTATGGTTGCTGTAGGACAGGCAGAGCAAGCTCATTTTTATAATGATTTATATAGAGAAGTTAGAGCTAAGGGAGACTTGGCTGCTACAGAGGATATAGTTAATCAAGGTCAGGAGATTATAAATAAACATACTATGAAAGATGTAGATAACTTTCATCTTAAATTTTTAAAAAAACGAAAGTAAAACAGCTAAAACGAAAGTAAATTAGTGGGGATTATAAATCTTCATAAGGATGAGAATCCCTACTACACCTAGAGTTATAAGTAATCCGATAAGTAATAACATTTTTTTTATTCAGTTTTTTAATTATAGGGTTTATACCCCCTCCCAGATAGTTGCATCTTTGCCTTTTTCTAAATAAGTTCTACCATCTAAATCATCAATTAATTCTTTTAAAACTTTTCTATAATATTCTTTTTTCTTCTCTTTTGAATGCTGTCCAAAATCTTGTTTATCAGTTTCAATTCTTTCATAGGTTACAAATTTAAAACCACACTCACAGGTTCTGATTCTCCTTTGAGCGTGGCTGTATTCTATAAATTTTGTAGCACTAGCTTTTGCTTTCTTATTACATTTAGGACACTTCACTAGGCAACCTCATGCTCGATCCGATGAGCTTGGATTTCTGTCAAACGTGTAGAGTTATCCCAGAGTACTTGGTAGTGTGGTAGATCTGCACCAGCTCTGTTCTTTTTGACAACAACTCCTTTTATTACACCTCGTTTGGATTTTACTGATACATACTTTCTTTGATTATTTACAAAGCCTCCGTGGACTTTGTTTGATGTTCTTTCTTTTACTCTGTCGTTGATTTTGTACTTTAGTGGTTGCATTTTTAAGATGTGTGAAGGACTATAGTAGTTTGGGGGCTTACGAGATCATACTTAATGGCAGCCATGATAGGGACTTCGACCTTTGGTGCTACCGCCATTCCTCGATGGGAACCTGTTATCGTGAATAGATAAAAGTTACCCTAACCGCATAGACCGAGCAGTTACAATTATCTAATCAAGGCAGTATGACAGAAGTCTCGGCTGACTCCTCCGCCCCAGGATTTAGAAAGGGATCTCTCCCTCTGGTAATTCATTATCAAGTGCGTCAAGGTCACTATGCTTTACTTTCTTTTTTGCTTCGGAGAAATTTTTAAATAGATGATTATTGTAAGCATCATCCCAGCTTCCTACTTGATCAATGGTAGTTAACATCCCAACCATCTTGACCATTCCTCCTGTAGCCTTGCCCTGTTCCTTAAGGTTCTCCTGATCTCTCGCATCTAATCTATCTTGCTCTAAACAACTCATCACTTTGGAGAAGATAAAGGCACGATCGTTTGGTGCAATAGAATCTGTAAGAACTTTTCTACCTTCTCTTACATAATCTCTAGCCTGTTGAGGACTTACACTATATCTCTTTGCAAGTTTTTTAACTATAACCATAGACCTTTCGCCTTTGGCTAATTGGTCAGCAGCATAATTAATACGCTGTTCTTTTTCTTCATTAGTTGATCTAAAGTTTGTCATGATACTTGTTGTGTTGGTAAAGGACA
>FUFK010045700.1_pt1 | contig 13298 bp, 15 predicted proteins | sample 1021851 | NCBI WGS metagenome assembly FUFK01 (sample SAMEA51879418, study PRJEB19060) | metagenome | reverse complement strand
CGATTTGCAGCACAGCGTGCTCAAAACATTCCGTTGCATACCCGTCGTTGGCGAGGGCGTCGTTCAATTCGGGGTGGACAAAGGGGATGTGGAACCCTTCCAAGTAATTGTCAACATAGAGCATCCAATGAGCCGCGATGTCCCAATCACGGTCTCGAGATGCGTCGTATTCCAGTCCGTCGAGAAACCATCCAATTCGGTCCTGAACGGGCTGAAGCACAGCGTCGAGATCCACTTTCGCATCCATGGCCATGAATTCAAAGCCGTTCCAATTCGCATGATGAAAGACGGGCAGATGGTCGGCGGCTGTTGGAAAGTTGAGCGCCTCCTCAAAGCCGGGCATGTGCTTCATTCGTCCATCGCAACCGAATGTCCGCCCGTGGTACGGGCACTGNAGGGTTTTCTTTNCCATCTCTTCATGGCAAATGACCATGCCGCGGTGCGTACAGACATTCGACAGCACACGGACNTCATCGTCATCGTTTGTCCGAACCAAGGGTTCACCCAGAAGGGCGTCAAGATGAGGCAGCGGGGAGACGGTAGACACGAATTGCGAACTTGCGCCCATCAATTGCCAGGTGGATTTGAAGGTCTTGCGTTGTGCTTCAAAGTGAGCCTCGTCCGTGTAGAATTCGGACGGGAGGGTCTGGGCCAATCGGATGTCGGCGTTGACCAACTCATTCGACATGAGTACCATGCTTGGTTCGGTTGTCTTGAGCCTTGCGTTGCATATACACCCCTGCTCAGAAGCTGAGGTCCACCAAGAAACGAACCCCCATAACGGTGGGCCGCCATTGCGTGTGCATGTGGGAGCGGCTGCTGATTGGGGCTCTCGCCGCATTTGTGGTGTTCAAGGTGACGCTCATCACCTACCGGCGCCGCAAATACCCTGAACCGCACGAGGACTGGGCGACCGTCAATTTGGACGATGTGCACTTCCCCGAAGGCTTTCACTGGGGTACGGCCACTGCCGCACATCAGGTCGAAGGCCATCTCTCGAACAACTGGACGGTTCACGAGGCAGCCAAAGGCCTCGAAGCGAGCGGTGCGGCCTGCGACCATTGGAACAGGTGGCGGGACGACTTCCAACTCCTTTCTGACCTCGGCATGACCTCCTACCGGTTCTCCATCGAATGGAGTCGCTTGGAGCCCACCGAGGGCGCATGGGACGAAGCGGCCTTGGCCGTCTATTCCGAGATGGTTGACAACCTCCTCGGGCGCGGCATTCGGCCTGTCGTGACGCTGCACCACTTCACCCACCCCGACTGGTGGGAGGCCAAGGGTGGCTTTGCTGACCGTTCAAACATCCCGGCCTTTGTNGNNTATTGCGAGCGGGTGGTGGACGCTCTGGCCGACCGGGTCAAGACGTGGGTGACCGTCAACGAACCCACGGTGTTCTCCACCATGGGCTACACCCTTGGGATGTTCCCTCCCGGTCGGCGCTCCATTCCGACGACGCTGCGGGTGATGCGGAACCTGTTGTACGCACACGGCACGGTCTACAATGCGCTCAAACCCAAACATCCCGGCCTCCAATTTGGCGTGGCAAAGAACGTCACGCTCTTCGACCCGAAGAATCGTTGGAGCCCGTTTGACTGGCCGCTTGCACGTCTCTTGGAGTGGTTCTGGAACGGGGCCTGGCGCAACGGTATTCAGAACGGAAAGATGTTTTTCAACGACGTACATGAAGCCAAAGGCACCTTGGATTTCGTGGGCTTGAACTACTACACGCACGTGCTGGTGGGCCCCGCTTCGGTCTCGCTGCTCAAGATGAAGTTCCCCAAGCGCCGTCAGGAAGTGGCCACCGAATTTGGCTATCCCATGTATGCCGAAGGGCTTCGCAGGGCCGTGGAATTTCTCGCTCCTCTTGGGGTGCCCATNGAGATCACCGAAAACGGGGTGGCCGATGCCAACGACANCTTGCGCACCGAACACCTCAAGCGCCATCTTTGGGTGCTGTCGCAAGCGATTCAGGACGGTCATGACGTCCGGTCCTACCATCACTGGTCGCTCATGGACAACTTCGAATGGGCCGAAGGCTATTCAATGCGGTTTGGCTTGCACCATGTCGATTTTGAAACTCAGGAGCGAACACTTCGACCGAGTGGAGCGGTGTACAAGAGCATCGTTGAGCAACACTGAGGCGCTCAAATCCAAACATCGTTTTCAGCTGTCAACTCGCTACCGGCTTCGCCGGTGTTGACAACGCCACGGGGCTCGACGAGCAGGACCTTGCACTCTTCAACGGCGTAGGGCTTGTGCCGTGTACCCTTGGGGACGACATGCATTTCTCCTGCGTTGAGGGTGATGGTGCGGTCTTCGAATTCGATGTTCATGCTGCCTTCAATGACGATGAACACCTCGTCGGTGTGACCGTGGTCGTGCCAGACAAATTCGCCTTGAATCTTGACGAGTTTGAACTGATAGTCGTTCATTTCAGCGATGACTTTGGGCGACCAGTGGTCCGAAAAGAGACTGAATTTTTCGGCGAAGTTGACGGTGGTCATGCAGGAGCGACAGGGCCCGCCTTACTTTGCTCTATGCCCGTGGAGCGGTGGCCTCCACGAACCTCCTTCTCGTGCAAAGTCGAGGACGTGACAATAGAGCGTGCACACTTCAGTCTCGGGGGCCTCAACCGATGCTAATTCTTCAGGTCCGAGCAATCTTGGGGCCTTCATCCACGCCTTCTGCGCGATGATGGACAGGGGAAACCGAAACAGCGCAGGCCCGTTGACCGGTAGGCGCCAACGGGTCAACCACGGGCGCTCAACGATACCAGCCCCGCTCATGGCTGCCAGAACGGCGTTCCACGAAGCACCGCCCGCTTTGTGCTTGACCAACCACGAAGGGTTGACCGAGGTATCCACGAGGTATCCCTTCGAAGCGAGGCAGGCCGCCATCCAGGGCGCAATGTAGCCGTTTGGTGCCCGAAAATAAGGTCGAAATGCGTTTCCGGCATGCTCTTTCAGCAGCGCAGTTGAAGTTTCCAACATCGCCTCAAAACCCTCTTTGTCTTCACCCCAGGCCGACCATGAACGATGGGAATGGCCGTGGCAGGCTACGGTCAATCGCTCTGGAAACCGGTGGAGCGCACGCTTCAACATCTGAGCGAACGCCTCCATTTCCAGAAGGTCGCTGATGACAAAGAGGGTGAGCGCACCATCGTGGCCCTCCATCCACTGAAGCATCCTTTCCCATCCGGTGAGGAAGGTTTCTGAAAGGCGACCCGAGGGTCCGTTGTAGGTTTCTTTGCTTCGGGTCGGGTGACCTTGGTGTTTTGGTAGGTGCCTGAAATCGTCGGTGTCAACCGTGAACCAGGTTGGCATGTCAGGCCTCCGGCCCAAGGTCAACAAGATGGAGGTGGTGCGGCACGGTGCGTTCGTTGAATTCAATGCCGATGAATTCGGGCAGACGTTCGCCATTCCATGCCTTGCAAATGGCTTCGGCCGTCGCAAGCCCTGCTTCGTTGTGAGGGTGGACAGCGATCTCGACCGTGGTCGTGTTGCTTCGCTCAGCCAACCATGCGAAGATGGTGTTCACGCACCTGGTCGCGATACCCTTCCTTCGATGAGCACGGCGCACCCAATAGCCCAAATTGAAGGCTGCATGAAGCGATTGCAATTCATCACCCAAGCCCACCAGTCCAACGAATTCATCGGTGCTGGTGGTGTGAACGGACCAAAAATGCAGCCGATCGTTGCCATTCTGTGCTTCGATATCATAGAGCATATCGCGCAATTGGCGACGGACATCCTCGTTNGGGTCAAGCCATGGAAGCGCCACTTGCGCTGCTTCAGCATCCTCTTGGTAGGCTTCGAACATCGCCACGAGGATGGTGTTCGCAGCAGGACGAAGCCGGAGGTCTTCGCCGACATGAAGCTCCGGGGTTGCCACCATCATGCTCACCTTAGGCCAAGAGTCGAGAACGTGCTTGAAGAACATGAGCATCGTTGGGATGCACGTAGGCCGCCATGTCCAACGTCCACTTCATGTGTTCGTGTCGGCCGAGGTGTTGCAGCAGGACCGAAATGTGGAGGAGCATGTCGAGGTTCTCGTCCAAGTGAGGTCCAAGCCCATCGAGGGTGGACGCTGCGGCTTCCATTCGGCCGTGTTTCACGTGCTCCATCGCTGCTACCACCTCTTGGTAAACTTGCGTGGGCGACCAAGGTTCTGCCTTTGGCCAGGGCCAAATGCGGTTGTCAACCTCTTCAGCGGGCTGAGGTGTTTGCTCGGTGGGAGTAGATTCCGCAGGTGCTGGCTCGGTTGGAGCAGATTCCGCAGATGAAGGCTCAGCGGGAGACGACTCCATGGGCACCTCGTCGTCGGGCAGGTCAGGTAGGCTTGGTGTTTGGGCCTCAGGCGTTTGTTGCTGTCTGGGGACAATTCAGGAAGTGCAGGCGTTGGTGCGGCGATGGCCTGTGCGAGGTTTGCAGCTGCAGGCGCAGGGTCTTCGGGAAGGTCGGGAAGGTCGGGCGTGGCGCTTGGGGCAGGGCCAACTTCGCCCAGCAAATCCTCGTCTTTGGGCGCCTCCACTGTAGGTGAGTACAAACCACCTTTTCCGGTGTGGACGGGATCGGCCACTTCGTCCATCGGGTTGACGTTTCCGAGGTCAAACTCGACATACTCTTTGGGGGCGTCAGCCGCCGTCAATTCCACCTCTTCAGGTTCAGACGATTCAACCGTTGCCGANAGGGTTGGACCTTCGCTTCCAATGAATTCAAAGGTCTCAGGAACAGCTTCGCCATCTTTGTCCNGCCCTGTTGTTGTGGCTGCGTACTGGTCNANTTCGACGGTCACGTCATCGATGGCGAGCACGGCTTCAACCACGGGGCCGATGTCTTCCTCTTCTTCGTTTTCGCCAAGCAGGAGACTCATGATTTCCTCACTGGAGGTTGAAGGTTCAGCCATCGGTTGTTCGCGCGCTGACACATTGAGTGCGTAATAGCACTGTTCGCATGTTTCGGCGCCAAGTGGATTGTTGTATTCGCAATAAGGACAGGCAACGCCAACGGCGTTTTCGTCCTTTTTTTTGCGACCAAACATCAACTCACCCAGTCCTCGGCTGTGGAAACTCGGTTTAAGAATGCGGGTTTATCGCTCAATGAACGCTTCAATCTTCATCCATAGGATGATGAGGGGCGCGTCCGTGGTGCGAGCATGGCGCGCAAGGGTTCAGTCAAGCGCATGAACAGCGCCAGTGGCCCTGAACCGCCCATGGCCAAAGGTGAACCCGCGCCGGACCGTTGGCGACGGAGCCAAGACCATTTTACCACGATGACCGACCTCATCCGACAAGAATTGGACGATGAGACGCAGTTGGTCGAAGAGCGATGGAAAACTTGGTCAAAACAACGGCTGGTNATGGCNGGCGTATCCCTGTTTGATTTGAAAGCACGAACGCAGGGGCGTTTTTTCGGAGATGACATCGTGGTGTTCGAGGCGCAGGACAGCGGACGTCTCCCCGAACATCGCTTCTCACATGGTGATATCGTTCTCATTTCCCGCTCCCGCCCTTGGGGCGAAAAGGTGGTGGAGGGCGTGGTTCTTGACCGTGGTCCGACGCGACTTCGTGTGGTCGTGAGTGAACGTCCTCGCGATGTCAGAAAAGGCGGGTGGCGTCTTGACCGAGGGGCCAATCGAGTGGCGCACGACCGCATGCACGAGGCGTTGGTCGCCTTTCATTCAACCGAGGGAGATGGCGGTACGGTGCTGCGAGAATTATTGCTCGGCAACGTGCTCGATATCAACCAAAGCGCAGAACTTTCGCCCGACATTCGGGGGCGCTTGCAGCAACGNGGCCCGGTGCCNAGTTATGCTCACCTCAACGCCTCTCAACAATCCGCCATCGAGGAGGCCCTCTCACGCCGCCTGACGTTGATTCAAGGCCCCCCAGGTACCGGGAAAACCACGACGGCTACACATCTCCTCCACCGCTTGGCCATGCAGGGCAGCGGCCCGTTATTGGCCACGGCCGAATCGAACGTGGCGGTTGACAATTTGCTGGAGGGTTTGCTGGATTTGGGTGTGAAAGCGCTGCGCATCGGTCGTCCGGTCAAGGTCCGCGAATCGCTCCGCTCAGCCACCCTTGACGCCGTTTTGGAAAACCATCCCATGCAAGAAGAGTTGGCTTTTTTGCAAGACGAGCAGCGGGAATTACGCAAGGCACTCCCCTCGCTCAAAGGGCGAGAAAAGGGGTTGATGCACCGCGACATCAACATCAATCAGAAGGAAATTCGGAGAATGGAGGATTCGATGACCGCCAGCGTGCTGGACGAGGCAGAGGTCATCTGTGCTACCACCATCGGCTGCGGTCACCGCCTGCTGCAATCGCGCAAGTTCCCCATCGTGTTGATGGACGAGGCCACCCAAGCCACGGAACCCAGCGCCTTGGTTCCCATCGTCAAAGGATGCAGACAGTTGATTCTCGTCGGTGACCATCAGCAACTTCCACCCACTGTCTTGAGTCGAAGAGCGGAGCAGGGCGGATTGAACCGCTCCTTGTTTGACCGACTCATCGCATGCGGGCTTGANTCCATGATGCTGACCACGCAATACCGGATGCATCCCATTCTGCGAGAATTCCCAAGCGCCAGATTCTATGAAAACCGCCTTGAAGACGGCTGCACTTCAGCCGAGCGCCCGCCTCCTGCCGGCTTTCTTTGGCCCGATTGGGACCGCCCCATGGCCTTCGTNCCCGTCGAAGGGATTGAGGAGGCCGACGAGGAAGGCAAGAGCCGCTCCAACCGCGATGAGGCCGCCAAGGTGTTGAGCGTCGTGAATGATTTGCTGGCCATGGGCGACCTGCAACCCGAAGACATCGGTGTCATCTCACCTTACAACGGTCAAGTTCGGGAATTGGTTCGCCTGTTTGAGATGGCNGGCGGGCGCGAGCCGGGACAGCCTTACGCNGGCCTTGAAATCAAGAGCGTGGACGGTTATCAGGGTCGGGAAAAAGAAGTGATCGTCTTCTCCACCGTTCGGGCCAATGAACGGGGCGAGGTTGGATTCTTGTCCGATTATCGCCGTCTCAACGTGGCCATCACACGGGCCAAACGTGGGTTGATTCTCCTCGGCCATCCGACGACGCTACGCCATGACGGGACGTGGAAGGCCTACCTTGATTGGGTGGACGAACACCAATTATTTGCGTGGCACGTCACCCACAGTTCATGATGACTGCTCGCGGTGGATGCAACGCGTCATTTGACAAAGGAGAAGCCGTAGCCACAACATGGCCGACGACCCGGTAACCATCGTCAAGGGCGGCACGCTCGCCCAGAACATCCTCGGTTCAGCCCCCGAGGGCATGCTCATCGCGCCGGCTTGGAAGCGGGTGTTGGCGTTCATGCTCGATGTCATTCTCATCACCCTCGTGCTGAGTTTCTTCACCGGCGGGCAACTGACGATCAACCTGTTCAACATCGCTATGCTCACGGAAGGAGGCCGCTACACGGCGGCTTTTGTCATGAACTGGTTTGTCTTCGGTGCAGCGTTTTATCTCTATTTCAAGTACACCGGGCAGACGATGGGGCGCTCATTGGCGCAACGCGGGTTCCGCATCGCCATCGTTCACGACAACGGTACGATGCTCGAGCAGCACCATTGGGGTCCTCGTGCGGTGGCGAAAATGGTCTACCTTATTCCCGTCCTCGGACCGCTTTGGTTTGGCTTGCGCGACACCTTCAACGCCGGCTCCACCGCCTCGGAATATCGGACGGCGGTAGATGTGAAGCACCACACCGTCGCTGCTGTGGATTGGTCCCTGCCATCAGAAACCCGCCTCCGATTGCGCTGAGAGCATCCTGTTGGGGCAAGCCCTTGAAGTAGAGTTGCCCATCAGTCNNAACAGGTGAGGCGACATGAGTGACGAGCACAGCGCCCGAGCAGGTTCCTTGAACGCCCACCTAACATCGGTGAAAATGGAAATCGACGACGACGATGAAGACATCATCATGGTCGTGGTGGATGTCGTCAACGAGTCGTCCATCCCCATCGGCGGATTGGACGCCGCTTTGATGGATGAAAAAGGGACGCGATACGAGCCCGTTGAGGGCATCAGCTCCATCGGGCCTGGACTCACTCGCCAGTTCAAATTCGAAGCCTCCATCGTCTCCGGCACGTGGACNTTTGAATTCAACGGCGGTGGCCAAGCGATGAAACTNGGNCCTTACGAGGCCGATTTTGAATTCCAAGCAGAGAAAGGGCGCGTCCTCGGCAACGCCATCGGCTCAAGCCTGTTCAGCGGTGCCTTTGATGCCCATTTGGACGCTTTTGGAAACACCGAGGAGCGAGGCATCATCGATGCCGATTCCGTTGTCATGACCACCTATGTTGGTGAAAACATGGAAGGCGGTGCCACCAAGGTCATTCGTGGCGATGTCGCCGAGGCTGAGAGCGGTGAGGACGGTCCACGAACGCCCCCCTGGGAAAGCGGGGCCACCGAACCAGCTCCCCTCACGCCACTGACATCAACTCCCCCTGCGCCCGAGCCCGAGCCTTCAGCCCCAGCGGCCGACCCCCTCCTCACGCCGTTGACACCCGTTTCTTCACCTGCTGCTTCCGAGCCCGTCGAAGAAGAGCCACCGACTTCCAACGAGCCAGAACCTCCAGTCAAANCCGCCGCTACGCCACCTTCACTGCCCCCGTCTGGCCCACCAAGCGCCCCGCCGTCCGGNCCCCCAAGCGGCCCTCCATCAGGTCCACCCTCCGGTCCCCCGAGTGGCCCTCCATCGGGTCCACCTTCCGGTCCTCCGAGTGGCCCACCAAGTGGTCCTCCATCCGGCCCTCCCAAGCGCCCCTCTGATCTGTGAGTGATTTCCATGTCCGACGGTTTTGCAATGGAGCTGTGTGGAGCCCAAGGTTCCTATCAGATCGTCCCGGACGATGTTGAAACCATCGACCTCGAGGCCGTGGGTGGCGCCATTGAATCAGCGGGCTTTGAAGTCGGGGTCCGCTCTCGTTTGTGCTGGACGTTTTCCGGTCGGTGCGAGATGACCTTGTACCCGAGCGGCAAACTCATGATTCGAACCGAAGACAAAGCGCTGGCCGAGGAGGTTGCGCATCTCCACGTCAACCAATGGGTCCAATCTTGAGNNGTGAACACCATGCTCTCGAAGCAGACGGTTGACCACATGAACGGTGGCGGCGTTATCGCTTATCCGACCAGCACGTTGCCCGGCCTTGCTTGCCTTCCCAACGCCGCTGCCCTCGACCGTTTGTTTGAACTCAAGCAACGTCCGGCTGACAAACCCGTCAGTTTGGGCGTGCTTTCCCTTGAACAGGCCGAGACGTTGGTGCATGTTCCAGATAAGGTCCGTCAGNTGGAAGCGGCGTTTCCCAAAGGCGGCTTCACGTTTATCCTNGACGCAGTGGAACCTCTNGANNCTCGTCTTGGCGGCGCGCGGGTGGCCGTTCGCTGCTTGGCTCACCCCACCGCTCGTCAACTGGTCGAAACCTTTGGCCCCATCACGGCCACCAGCGCCAACGAGTCCGGCGAAACGCCCGCCGACACGGCCGAGGACTCCGGTGCAGATTTGGGTCTCCCTTCGCACGCTATTCTCCCCGGGCATTGTCCAGGTGGCATGGGAAGCACCATTCTCAACGTGATGCAAAATGAACAAGGTGTGGAGGTAACTGTTATGAGAGAGGGCATCNTACCTNCGCNTAGCGTGGTTCAATGGTGGAAGAATCCAACTTGAAGTATTGGCGAGATGCAGGGCACGTCGCCCGCCGCACCCTCGAAGCCATGAAGGCCGAATTGCAACCGGGCAAGACCTTCCACGAGATTATTGAATCCGCAGAGCGCTACATCCACCGCCACGGCGGGAAGCCTGCCTTCCCAGGAACCATTGCCGTCAACGACATGGCGGCCCACTTCACCACCAACCACCAGGTCGAAGGCGTTGAAGGATGGGATGGTGAGATGGTGTTACAGAACGGCGATTGTGTCAAAATTGACTTTGGTGTTCACATCAAAGGCCACATCGGCGATAATGCCCTGACGCTGGAAATTGGCAATAGCAACCAACACACCGAACAGATCAAGGCGGCCAAAGAGGCTCGTGATGCAGCCGTTGAGATGCTCCATCCCGGCACACCCTGGTACAAAGTGGGACAAGCAGCGGCCCAACCATCGCTTGACGCAGGTTTCCAACCCATTCGCAACCTCTGCGGCCATCAACTCAAGCCGTGGGAACTCCACGCGGGTGTCTCGGTCCCTTCCTATGCGTGTGGAAAAGACAACCGTGGCTTTTCTGGTGTGGTCGAAGAAGGCGGCGTTTACGCCATTGAACCCTTCAACACCACCGGCGAATCAGGATTGATTGAAAACATCGGCCGCTCTCATTCCTCCAACATCTACCGGGTCACCGGTTTGACCACCTCTCGTAAAGCTCGCGCCAAAAACCAACTCAAGCCATTGGGTGCACAGATGGCCCGCAACTTGGAGGAGCGATATTCCACGCTTCCCTTNGCCGAACGCTGGGCCTTCCCCATGCTGAAAAANCCCTTCCCGGACGCGGATGAAGCCAGCCTACAAAGCAAATGGAATGCACTGGTGAACAAACTCATCAAGATCCGTTTCCTTGAGACGTACCACGTTCTTCGCTGCAAGGACGGAGGGAATATCGCCCAATTCGAACACACGGTTCACGTCACTTCAGGTGGCCCAGAGATCCTAACGGTTGAGTAAAACCCGTTTTTTGCGCTCAAAAACGCATATAAACTGGCTAGGGCTACGATTTACTGAACAGGGCTGTTGAAGTTCTCGTTGAGTGCATCCCATCCCCTCTCGTTTTCTCTCACCCTGTTCACCTCAATTCCTCTCATCAGCGAAAGCCATCCTCGGATATTCCATGTTCAATTTTGGTATTTACAAACAGTATGTACCACTCGCTGGCGCGTTCCATCTGAAAATGTAACATCCCTATTTTTGCCGAAAAACGGCGTTTTTACGCGCGTAGGCGAGGATAATAGGCAGATGGGTTTAATATGAGGACAGGCATAGCAGGGCCTACCCCGAATGGGGAAAGGAGGACAAAAATATGAAAACTGAAAACCGAAATGAAGAGGCTGTCAGCCCGGTTATCGCTACCATCTTGATGGTNGCAATCACCGTTGTGTTGGCTGGTGTGCTGTATGTGTGGGCTAGCTCCCTTGCAGAAGGCAACACCGACGGAAACCTTGCCCTTTACGCCATGAGCGGAAAGGACGCCCAAGGTTCCCCCGGCACAGGCACCGCTGACAACTTGATCATGTTGACCATGGACCAAGGTAGCGACATCAACTGGGCTGCTGTCTCCGTCAAGCTAAGCATTGACGGCGCTGCCCCAGTGACCTGCGACAACCCTGGCGTTGACGGCACCTCAGTGTGCAGCCTCGTTGAGTTTGGTAACACCGACGACCAAGTTTGGTCCGTTGGTGATGGTGTGACCGTTGTTGAAAACAGCGCCGACCTTTGTGACGGCAGCTGTTCCATCGACGTCACCGTCACGGACACCCGTGAAGGTAAGACCATCGACACCACCAACGGCGTCGTTGCTGAGTGATTTCAATCACTGAGTAGCCACTCTTTCCAGGTCACTGACCTGTACAACGCGCCTCCGGCGGCCAAGGCCGTCGGAGGGGCCTTTTCTTCAAACTTCAACATCCAACATGTGTTCACGCACATCGGCGTGCTGTTCCCACTGATGCAAGGACCGTCCACGTGCCGTGATCACGAGCGAGCGTCCGAGTAATTCCATGCTGGCGAACCACTGCCCGACCAGCGAGAGCGGCCCGCTTGACTTGCCTTGTCGACTGCGCCACCACAACGCAGCGCTGATGAGTTCAAGCACGGTGAAACCGAGGTGGAGGCTGTTGGCGAGCGTGAACGTGGCCGGCCATCCGTAGAGTGCGATGAAACCCCAGCGCAACACGGCGCTCGCCGTAGCGATGGTCAACGCCAACGGGGCGACGATGTGGAAATGGTGTTGGCGACGGAAAATNCGACCGAAGAGGCCCTGGCCTCGGGCTGTCGCTCGTTTACGTTCTCGCGTTAACAGCCGCTGCAGCCCCTGTGCTCTTCGGATTTTTTGCCGCCGCTGCCCTTCAACTGTGCTCGGTGCAGCGTCGACGAAGCGCGCCGAGGGGTCGGTCAGTGTTCGCCATCCGCGGCAACGGATTGAGGTCGCGATTTGGGCATCGTCAGCATTGGCGCTCGGATTGAGGTCGTCGATGGCCAGGCATGAGGGGCGCCACATCATGCAGGACCCTTCGAGAAACGGCGTNCTGTCGACCATGGATTCGGCNAGTCGCATNGCTTCCCACGCCGTTCTGTGCATGTGTTCGTCATGTCGAGCCCCTTCGCGTTTGGGCACGGCCCCAACCGCACCCACCATCGGGTCGGCGAACCACTGCATCATGCGTCGCAAACATCCTCGTTCGAGCAAAGCATCGGCATCGGTCATGCACACCAACCCTTCGGCGTGCTGGCCGAGGTGCTTCAACGCCCTCACGACGGCCGGCGTTTTTCCTTGACGCGTTTCCATGCGAAGCAGGTCGACCTCCAGAAAGGCCTCAGGATGAGCGTTGAGCCACGCCTCAACCCGTTCCACCGTCGTATCGGTCGATGCTGAATCGATGAGCAGCAGTCGCACGGGNAGGTTTTGCTGGACAAGGTTGTCCAGTTTCTTCTCGATAATACGGGACTCGTTCCAAACCGGGAGGAGAACGGTCAACGCTTCTTCATGGTCGGTGCCTTTGGGTACGTGCGCGCTTCGATGGTCTCGGTCCCAACGGTACATGTCCCATCGATGAAGGACAAAAGGCACCAGCGCTACGGAAAGCGCCGCCCCTTCGATGATGGCGGGAACCACGACCATGCAAAGATACGACACCGCTCTGCACTTATGTTCTCTCCACTCCAACGGCCTGTTGAGATGATTTTGCCGACCCCTTCTTGATGGCGAACGGTGTGCGCTGACCATGCGCAAGGTGTTGCACGTGGGCCCTTGCGACACCCCGGGCGGCATGGCGACCGTCATGCACACGCTCGCTGAATACCCGCCCGAAGGCTGGCAGGCCGAACTGCTCGCCTCGCACGCACCGGGTGGGCTGTGGGCAAAATGGCGAGCCTATCGGCGGGCTCGACGTGAGCTCAAGCGACGATGCAGCGACCCAACGCTTCGCCCGGATGTGGTTCATGTTCATACGGCCGCGGATTGGTCGTGGCGGCGGAAGGCGCGATTGATCGGATGTTTACCGGTTGGAATGGGCATCGTCATTCACATTCATTCAGGGAAATTTGACGCTTGGCTTGG
>FUFK010048246.1_pt1 | contig 13300 bp, 13 predicted proteins | sample 1021851 | NCBI WGS metagenome assembly FUFK01 (sample SAMEA51879418, study PRJEB19060) | metagenome | reverse complement strand
TACATAGTTGAGAAAATCTCAATAATGGATGATAAAATATTAATAATAGATCTTGAAGATTAATTTATAGTTGTATTTTTGTCCATGCANAATAAAGTCTTAATNGTTGATTTTGGCTCTCAGTATACTCAATTAATTGCNAGNAGAATTAGAGAGCTTTTTATTTACTGTGAGATTTCACCATTTAACAACCTCCCTGAAGATCTAAACCAATATAAGGCTATTGTGCTTTCGGGTTCTCCTTTTTCAGTTAATCAAGAAAATGCTCCTGAAATTAATCTTAAAAGTATTTTAGGTAATAAACCTGTAATTGCAATTTGTTACGGAGCACAACTAATTGCAAAATCCCTTAATGGAAAAGTTGAGAACTCAAACTCAAGAGAATATGGAAGAGCTAATCTGTCATTTATTGAAAAAGATTGTAAGCTTTTCAATAACATAAAAATTAATAATCAAGTATGGATGAGTCATGGAGATACAATTACAGCTTTACCCGATGGTGCAACAGTTATTGCTAGTACAGACTCTGTAAAAAATGCTGCTTACTCAATCGACTCACTTAATTTATATGCTCTACAATTTCATCCTGAGGTTTTTCATACAGATAATGGTCTAAAAATATTTGAAAACTTTTTCATAGAGGAATTAAAATTTATTAAAGAGTGGAATCCTGAATCTTTTATTGACAGGACAGTTAAAGAATTGAAATCTGAAGTATTAGATGAAAAAGTAATTTTAGGACTCTCAGGTGGAGTAGACTCTAGTGTGGCTGCTGTTCTACTTGATAGAGCAATAGGTAAGAATTTACATTGCATTTTTGTAAATAATGGTCTTTTAAGAAAAAATGAATATGATGAAGTATTAGATCAATATATTGGAATGGGCCTAAATGTCAAAGGTGTTGACGCATCAGATCAATTTATTAATGGTCTTAAAGGTGTGACTGATCCTGAGAGGAAAAGAAAGATAATTGGTAATACATTTATTGATGTTTTTGATGAAGAATCAAAAAAAATATCCAATGCAAAATGGCTTGCGCAAGGAACTATCTATCCAGATGTAATTGAATCAATATCAGTAAAGGGACCCTCTGCAACTATTAAATCTCATCATAACGTTGGAGGACTTCCTGAAAAAATGAATCTTAAAGTTATTGAGCCTCTTAAGATGTTATTTAAAGATGAAGTAAGAAAAATTGGTACCTCTCTAAAAATGCCTCAAGAGATACTATCTAGACATCCTTTTCCAGGTCCAGGTCTTGGAATAAGAATTCTTGGCGAAGTTGACTATGAAAGTATAGGGCTTATTCAGGAAGCTGATAAAATATATATTGATGCTTTAAAAAAATGGAATCTCTACAATAAAATTTGGCAAGCTGGATCTATACTCTTGCCAGTTAAAAGTGTTGGTGTGATGGGAGACGAAAGAACTTATGAAAGATGTGTTGCATTAAGAGCCGTAGTTTCAACTGATGGAATGACAGCGGATTGGTATGAATTTCCAAATGACTTCTTGAAAGAGGTTTCCAATAATATTATTAATAAAGTTAAAGGAATAAATAGAGTTGTTTATGATATAAGTTCTAAACCCCCTGCTACAATTGAGTGGGAATAAAATTAATATGGAAGAACTACATAATTCATTTAAACCAATGTTAACTCCAAAACANATGCTNCATAAGGGTATTTTTGGAGGTACATATTTCANTCAACTTGTGGACTATAGANCTTTCCCAAAAGATTGGTTCAATAATCTCGATGAATCTTATTATTTATCACAAAAATATTTAGTCAAAATTAATTTATTCAAAATTAAATCTGGGCAGTCTCAACAAGAATGGGAAGCGAAAGGGTGGATTCATAAAGATGATCCAAGAGGTTGGTTTGAATGGTATTGTAAGTACTTCATTGGAAGACGTCATCAAGATGATGCAAGGCAAATAAAAAGATGGCTAGCTTTTTGTGGTCCAAATGGTAGATTTAGAAATACTATCTATAATAAAATTTATAAATCAGGTTTAAAAATTGAAAATTCAAAAGATATTTCACCAAGAATTCAACAGTCTTTATTACATTGGTCATACATAGTTAATAATGAGGACTATGAAAGATGGAAACTTGAAAAACAAAAATAAATGAGAGGTTCTTTAATAATATTACTTTTTTCAACCTATTCAATTTTTTCTCAGAATATTTTGACAGATACANTATTTCATAAAGTTGAAAGAAAAGAAACTTTATTTTCAATTTCAGAGAAATACAAAATCAAAATTAATGATCTCTTAAATTTAAACCCACAGCTCAGAGAATCTAAGCTAAGAAGAAATTCTACCATTCTTATACCTGTGTATAAAACCCAAGAACTAGAAGATATAGATAATGAGGATATTAAAAATACTGAACAAGATGAAATGGTTGAATTAGAAATCACCTCTTTAGATTCAATATATATTCAAAAGAAAAAAAGGAATAATAAATTGAATATATCTGTTCTTTTACCATTTAGATCCTCCAATTTAAACTTTAATTCAATTAAAGAAGTTGAATCTCTCCTTGTTGACAGAAATTTATATACAATTGCTCTAGATTTATATTCTGGAATTCTACATGCAATCAATGACTTAAAGAAAATGGGTATTTCCATAAATCTAGATGTTTTTGATACTGATAACTCTTTAAATAAAATTCTTGAAATATCTAATAGTGANAAAATTAGAAATTCAGATTTAATTATTGGGCCTCTTTTACCAAGAAATTTTGAAACTTTCTCTGCTATTGATTTTCTTGAAGGTATACCTAAAGTCTTCCCTCTTTCTAATATTCCAATAAAAATATTAAAAGGTGTTATTCAAACAGTAACTCCAAGAAATCTTTTAAGGGAGAAAATGATAGAGTATCTAGATATTAACATCGATAGAGATGAAAATATAGTAATTATAGCAGACTCACTTAATCTAGATATAAAAAATAAACTAACAAGTATTTTTCCTAACTCAATCAAAATTAAACCTGAGTTTGAAGGTTATGTGCTACCTGAACTCCTTGACTCCCTTTTAGTTGATTCACTTCCTAATAAAGTAATTGTCGAATCTGAAATATTTACTCTCGTTTCTAGTATTGTATCACAACTAAACTCCCAGATTACCCCTGAAAGAGATGTTAGGCTATACACTACTTATAAAGGTAATCAGTATGATGATCCAAGCATAGATATTAAGAATCTTGGAGATTTAAGATTTACATATCCTTCAATTTCTAAAAAAATTAGAAGTGACTCAATAACAGATTTTAAAGAAAATTATAAAGATTTTTTTGGGAGTTTGCCAAATTCTGACGTTGTTAGGGGTTATGATATAACTAAGGATATTGTATTGAGAATTCTATTAGATAATAATATCAATAAGACTGTTAAATATGGTGAGCAGACTTATAACGAGTCTAAATTTCTTTATAAAAAAGATACTTCAGGAGGGTTATTTAACTCATCTATTTATATTTTAAAGCATTTTGATTACGACATTGAGGAGATTAATCAATAATTAGTTAATTAATACCTTAATATTTTGTAAATTTGAGTCCGGAAATGTTATTCTATCCGGATGAATAAGCCAAAGTATATTTTTGTCACAGGTGGTGTTACATCATCCTTAGGAAAGGGNATAATATCTGCTTCTCTGGCTAGACTTTTACAAGCTCAAGGCCTTAATGTTGCAATTCAAAAATTAGATCCTTACATAAATGTTGATCCTGGAACTCTAAATCCATATGAACATGGAGAGTGTTATGTAACCGATGATGGAGCTGAAACTGATCTTGACCTTGGCCATTATGAAAGATTTCTTAGTACAAATACTTCACAAAGAAATAATGTTACTACAGGAAAAATCTATCAAGATGTAATTGAGAAAGAGAGAAAAGGGGAGTTTCTGGGTAAAACAGTACAAGTTATACCTCATATAACCAACGAAATAAAAGAAAATATAAGAAATCTTGACCATAAGAATAATTTAGATATAATTATTACAGAAATAGGGGGGACAGTTGGAGACATTGAATCTTTACCTTTTATAGAAGCAGTTAGACAAGTTATCTATGAAGAAGGTCCTGATAACTCTATGGTTATCCATCTTACACTTATACCATTTTTATCTGCAACTGGAGAATTAAAAACTAAACCTACACAACATTCAGTAAAAACTTTAATGGAACTTGGTTTAAAAGCTGATGTTCTAGTGTGTAGATCCGAAAGAGATCTCTCTGATGAGGTTAAGAAAAAACTTGCACTTTTTTGCAATGTTAAATTAGATTGTGTAATCCAGTCAATTGATGTAGAAACAATTTATGATGTTCCCATGAAAATGAGAGATGAAGGACTTGATAAAGTAACTCTTGAAAAATTAAAAATCGATGAATCAGAACCAAATCTTGATAAATGGAAAAATTTTTTACATAGATTAAAAAATCCTACTCATCAAATTAATATTGGTTTAGTAGGGAAATATGTTGAGCTTAACGATTCTTATAAATCAATTCTTGAATCTCTGATTCACGGTGGAACTGAAAATAAAGTAAAAGTCAACGTTAAATCTATTCACTCTGAGTATTTAAATAAGGAAAATATTAATAAGGAATTGGTTGACCTTGACGGAATAATTGTTGCACCAGGTTTTGGTCAAAGAGGTTTGGATGGTAAAATACTAGCTGTCGAATATTCAAGAATAAATAAAATTCCTTTTTTAGGTATTTGTTTAGGAATGCAAATGGCAGTAATTGAGTATGCAAGAAATGTAAAAAAGATTAGGTATGCTAATTCAACAGAAATTTCAGAGAAATGTAAAGATCCTGTGATTGATTTAATGACATCTCAAAAAGAAATAATCAATAAAGGGGGGACAATGAGGTTAGGAGCATGGGATTGTGAGATTTTAAAGGATACAGTTTCTCGAAAGATTTATAGTAAAAAAATGATATCTGAGAGACATAGACACAGGTATGAATTTAATAATGAATATTCAAAAGAAATTTTTGATGACAATTTTATTGTCGCTGGTAGAAATCCTGATACTAACTTAGTTGAAATAGTTGAAAATAAAGATCACCCATGGTTTGTTGGTGTTCAATTTCATCCAGAATATAAAAGTAGTGTATACAATCCTCATCCAATTTTTGTAAACTTTGTAAAAGCTAGTTTAAAAAACTACCTAAAAAAATAATTATGGAAGAAAACAGGTTTGACCCCCTTCAGTTTATAGGATTTTTATTAATATCAGGAATACTAATGTTTTGGTTTTATGATAATCAATCAAATATGATTGAAAATCAAGAGGAAATAGTTGATGATAGTCAAATAGTAGTAGTTGAGCAGCCTACGAATGTTGTTGATTCATCATACAATGACTATGAAGATAATGATGAATTTAGTGAGGAAATTATTGTTCTTGAAAACTCAAATATTTTATTAGAAGTAAGTACAAAGGGAGCTGAAATTAAGAAACTTTTACTCAAAGATTTTAATAATTATAACGATGACCCTCTATTTTTAATTGATAACAATAAGTCAATTTTTAGCTTTAATATTCCTGTTGGAAGAAATTCAAATATTAATTCACAAGATCTAAATTATACTGCNGAAATAATTGATGAAAANTCATCTNTAAAACTAAAANCTCAAATTGATTCTAGNAGTGAACTNGAGCTNTCATTTTTTTTANCAGATAATTCTAGCATAGTTGATTTTGAATTAGATATAATTGATAATACAAATTCAANTTATGANAATGTTGAGTTGATATGGGGTAGAGATTCATTTAGAAATTCAAAAAGTATAGACTATGAAAACAGATACACAGCATTATCTTATGGTTTTGAAAACAATAAAGATTCTTACTTATCTGTTGCTGGTACTACAAATAAGGTAATAAACAACGTTAATTGGGTGTCATTTAGAGAACATTTCTTCAGTTCTATTTTAATTTTAAATAATGAATCTAATCAAGTTGAAATTAGCTCAGAGGATCTTTCCGGAAATGATGCTTTGGACAAAAAATTTACAAAAAGATTTCTTGCAAATATTCCACTAAGTCTTGACTCAAATAATCANCTAAGTTTTAGCATGTATTATGGCCCAACTGATTATGAAACTTTAAAGGAGTATAATTTAAATCTTGAAAACTCAGTTCCAATAGGATGGGGTATTTTTGGCTGGTTAAATAGATTCATCTTCTTTCCACTATTTTCATTTTTAACAANTTATTTTTCCTATGGAATATCAATAATTCTAATGACAATAATTGTTAAGGTTGCTATATCCCCTTTAACATATAAGTCATATTTATCTCAGATCAAAATGAAAATTTTAAAACCTGAACTTGAAATTATTAATGAAAAGTTTGGGGATGATCCAATGAAGAAGCAACAGGAAACTATGAACCTTTATACTAAGTCTGGAGCTAATCCGATGTCTGGTTGTTTGCCAGCATTTCTTCAAATGCCAATTTTCTTTGCACTATTTACATTTTTCCCNGTAGCTTTTTCTCTAAGACAAAAAAGCTTTTTATGGGCTGATGACTTATCATCTTATGATTCAATTCTAGACCTTGGATTTTACATACCTTTATATGGAGATCATATTAGTTTATTCCCAATTTTAGCATCTGTAGCAATCTTCTTTTATACAAAAATGACTACTGGTCAGCAAATGATGTCTCCTTCTCAAACAGGTGGTGTTAATATGAAGGTAATAATGTACATGATGCCTATTATGATGCTATTTTTCTTTAANAATTATGCTAGTGGTCTAAGTCTTTATTACTTCATCTCAAATGTATTAACCATTATATTAATGCTAGTTATCAAAAACTTTATTATTGATGACCAAAAAGTATTATCAGAAATCGAAGAGAATAAAAAGAAGCCATTAAAAGTTGGTGGATTTAGAGCTAGGCTACAAAAGGCTCTTGAGGAGGCAGAGAAACAAAAGAAAAGTAGAGGTCAATAGTCTCAATGAAAAAAAATAAAGTAGTTATAGCCTTGTCTGGAGGAGTAGACTCAAGTGTTGCAGCCTTTTTATTAAAAAAGAAAGGCTACGATTTGATAGGTTTATTTATGAAGAATTGGCATGATGAAAATGTAACTATTTCTGATGAATGTCCTTGGTTAGAAGACAGTAATGATGCAATGCTTGTTGCAGAAAAATTAAATATACCATTCCAAACAGTTGATTTAAGTAAAGAGTACAAAGAAAGAATAATTGACTATATGTTTGATGAGTATTCAAGAGGAAATACACCAAATCCTGACATTTTATGCAATAGAGAAATAAAGTTTGATGTGTTCATGGATATTGCTATTTCACTAGGTGCGGATTATGTTGCAACTGGTCACTATTGTAGAGTAATTGAGGANAATAATAATGAAGATGTTACTTANCANCTTCATGCTGGTATTGATAATCTTAAAGATCAATCATATTTTTTATGTCAACTTAATCAAAGTCAATTAAAAAAAATAATTTTTCCAATAGGNGATCTAAGTAAAACAGAAGTAAGAAAGATTGCTAGAGAAAATAATTTAATTACAGCTGANAAAAAAGACTCACAGGGACTTTGTTTTGTNGGAAAGGTAAGTCTTCCTGATTTTTTNCAACAGAAATTAAANAAAAGAACAGGTGANGTTATNGAGATATCCTCGNAGTCAGATTTATATAAAAATGATATAAATCAACTTNACAAANATGAAGAACTAGAGTTTCTNTCAACTAGAATTTCNTACAAAAAAAATGATGGAAGAATAATTGGTCAACACCATGGAGCTCATTTTTTTACAATTGGGCAGAGAAAAGGTTTGTCAATAGGTGGTTACAAAGACCCATTGTTTGTTATCTCTACAAATACATCTTCGAATGAAATTTATGTTGGTGAAGGAAAAAGTCACCCTGGATTGCTTAAAAAAGTNTTAAAAATAAAATACTCTGAGATTAATTGGGTAAATAATAAATATAACTATTTGATTCTAAATGATATAGAATTGAAAGCAAGGATAAGATACAGGCAAAAACTTCAAGATATCAAAGTTGAAAAATTTGAAGACTTTCTATATATAGAATTTAAAGAATTTCAATCTGCTATAACTCCAGGTCAATTTGTAGCAATTTATCAGAAAAATCAATTAATTGCCTCTGGTGTAATTCTTTAACTTTTATTATTGTTTTTTTTTAAAAAAAACATGCGATAATACATACAATAACCAAAAAAAAACTTTAAATTTGCACGCTTTAATACGGAATTTAATAATTATTGTATGCCAACAATATCGCAATTAGTGAGAAAAGGAAGGACTTCACAGTCGAAAAAGAGTAAGTCCGCCGCACTTGATAAATCACCTCAAAAAAGGGGGGTTTGTACAAGGGTATATACAACTACTCCAAAAAAGCCAAATTCTGCTATGAGAAAAGTAGCAAGGGTTAGGCTTACTAATGGAAAAGAAGTCAATGCATACATACCAGGTGAAGGTCATAATCTTCAAGAACACTCTATCGTTTTGGTAAGAGGAGGTAGAGTTAAAGATCTTCCTGGAGTTAGATACCATATTGTTAGAGGAGCATTAGACACTGCTGGTGTAGAAGGGAGACTGCAACGAAGGTCCAAGTATGGTGGTAAAAAACCAAAAAAATAAACCATAATGAGAAAGAAACAATCCAAGAAAAGAGACCTTATTCCTGATCCAAAGTTTAATGACCAATTGGTAACAAGGTTTGTCAATAACCTTATGCAGCAAGGTAAAAAATCTACAGCATATAAAATTTTCTATGATGCGATAGATATTATTGAAAGTAAAAAAGAAGATAAAGAAAAGACCTCACTTGAATTGTGGAAAGATGCTCTTTCAAATGTTATGCCACAAGTGGAAGTTAGAAGTAGAAGAGTAGGAGGAGCCACATTTCAAATACCTACACCCATTAGACCTGATAGAAAAATTTCATTAGCAATGAAGTGGCTTATAGCATCTTCTAGAAAAAGAAATGAAAAGTCAATGGCTGTAAAACTTGCTCAAGAAATATTAGCAGCTGCTAAAGAAGAAGGTGCTGCTGTTAAAAAGCGTGTTGATACTCACAAAATGGCTGAAGCAAATAAAGCATTCTCACACTTCAGATTCTAATACACTATTATGGCAAGAGATTTAAAATTTACAAGAAATATTGGTATTGCAGCTCACATTGATGCTGGTAAAACTACCACTACTGAAAGAATTTTATTCTACACTGGAGTAAGTCACAAAATTGGTGAGGTTCATGATGGTGCAGCAACTATGGATTGGATGGAGCAGGAACAAGAGAGAGGTATTACAATTACATCTGCAGCCACAACATGTAATTGGAATTTTCCAACTGATCAAGGAAAAGCTATTGATTCAACCAAATCATATCATTTCAACATTATAGACACCCCAGGTCACGTTGATTTCACAGTAGAGGTAAATAGATCATTAAGAGTTCTTGATGGTCTTGTTTTTTTATTTTCAGCTGTTGATGGTGTAGAGCCTCAGTCTGAAACAAATTGGAGGCTAGCTGATAATTATAAAGTTCCTAGAATAGGCTTTGTTAACAAAATGGATAGACAAGGTTCAAACTTNTTAGGTGTNTGTAATCAAGTAATTGAAAAGTTAGGTTCNAAAGCNGTTCCAATTGTNNTNAATATTGGTGATGAAGAGGATTTCAAGGGTATTGTTGACCTTGTAAAGAATGTTGCAATGGTCTGGCATGAGGACAATTTTGGGTCAACATTTGATGTTGTTGACATTCCAGATGATTTAAAAGAAGATGCTGAAAGACTTAGAGGTGAACTGATTGAAGCTGTTGCTGAATATGATGAAAATCTACTTGAGAAATATTTCGATGATCCAGACTCTATTACTGAAGATGAAGTTCATAATGCACTTAGAGCTGCCACACAAGATATTAGTATAATCCCTATGATCTGTGGTTCAGCATTCAAAAACAAAGGTGTTCAATTTCTTTTGGATGCTGTGTGTAGATATTTGCCTTCACCTGAAGATAAAGATGCAATTGTTGGGACTAAGCCAGATTCTGAAGAGGAAATTTCAAGATTACCAAACGTTTCAGAACCATTTTCTGCTCTAGCATTCAAAATTGCCACTGATCCATTTGTAGGAAGACTTGCTTTCTTTAGAGTTTATTCTGGAAGACTTGATGCAGGTTCTTATGTCCTAAATAACAGATCAGGTGACAGAGAAAGAATTTCAAGAATATACCAAATGCACTCCAACAAGCAAAATGCTATTGACTTTATCGAAGCTGGAGATATTGGTGCGGCAGTTGGATTTAAAGATATTAAAACAGGTGATACTCTTTCATCTGAAAAAGCCCCAATTATTCTGGAAAGTATGGTATTCCCTGATCCCGTAATTGGTGTTGCTGTTGAGCCAAAAACAAAAGCTGATGTTGATAAGCTTGGGTTAGCCCTTTCAAAACTTGCTGAGGAAGATCCAACATTCCAAGTAAAAACTGATGAAGCTTCTGGTCAGACTGTTATTTCAGGTATGGGAGAGTTACACTTAGATATTATTGTTGACAGACTTAGAAGGGAATTTAAAGTAGAAGTTAATCAAGGTCAACCTCAAGTTGAGTACAAAGAAGCTCTAACTCAATCTGCAAGCCACAGGGAAGTTTATAAAAAGCAAACTGGAGGGCGTGGTAAATTTGCTGATATTGTATTTACAATTGAACCAGGTGAACAAGGTAAATCTGGTCTTGAATTTGTAAACTTAATTAAAGGTGGAAATATCCCTAGAGAGTATATTCCATCTGTTGAAAAAGGATTTAAGGATTCAATGAAAAATGGTCCTCTTGCTGGATTTGAAGTTGATTCTATGAAGGTAACTCTTGAGGATGGTTCTTTCCACCCTGTAGATTCTGATTCACTTTCTTTTGAACTTGCTGCAAAACTTGCATTTAAGGTAGCAGCTAAAGCTGCAAAAGCGGTTATTATGGAGCCTATAATGAAATTAGAAGTTATTACCCCAGAAGAAAATATGGGTGATATAGTAGGAGATTTAAATAGGAGAAGAGGTCAGGTTAACTCTATGGATGATAGAGCAGGAGCAAAAGTTGTGAAAGGTGAGGTTCCATTATCTGAAATGTTTGGATATGTTACATCATTAAGAACACTATCATCAGGTAGAGCAACGTCAACAATGGAATTTTCTCATTATGCAGAAACTCCTTCTAATATATCAGAAACTGTTATTTCTGAAATAAAAGGAAATACAACAGAATAAAAAATAAATTATGAGTCAGAAAATTAGAATAAAATTAAAATCTTACGACTACAACTTAGTTGACAAGTCTGCTGACAAGATTGTGAAGACTGTTAAGAATACTGGTGCTATTGTTACTGGACCTATACCTCTTCCAACTCACAAAAAGATTTTTACTGTTCTTAGATCTCCTCATGTAAATAAAAAATCAAGAGAGCAATTTAAACTGTGTTCTTATAAAAGGCTATTAGATATATATAGTTCTTCATCAAAAACTGTTGATGCTCTAATGAAGTTAGAGCTTCCTAGTGGAGTTGAAGTTGAAATTAAAGTGTAATCATTATGTCAGGTATAATTGGAAAAAAAATAGGAATGACTAGTATTTACGACGAAAGTGGTAAGAACATCCCTTGTACTATACTTCAGGTAGGACCTTGTACTATTACTCAAATTAAAACTGATGATAAAGATGGCTATTCTTCTTTTCAGCTTGGATTTGATGAAAAAATCAAAAATACTACCAAGTCATATGAAGGTCACTTCAAGAAAAGCAAATCTAAACCTATGAACAAGCTTGTCGAGTTNAAGGGATTCAATGGTGACTATAAATTGGGAGATAAGATAACTGTTGATCATTTTGTTGAAGGAGAATTTGTAGATATTTCTGGTATAACAAAGGGTAAAGGTTTTCAAGGTGTTGTTAAAAGACACGGATTTGCTGGTGTAGGTGATTCAACNCATGGTCAGCATAACAGGATGAGAGCTCCAGGTTCTATTGGTGCTGGTTCTGATCCTTCAAGAGTATTTAAAGGAATGAGAATGGCTGGTCANACGGGAAATTCAAAAGTTAAGGTATTGAATTTAAAAGTTGTAAAAGTAATGTCGGAGGATAATATTTTAATTGTAAAGGGAAGTGTTCCTGGTCACAATAATTCATATATAACAGTTAGAAAATAATGGAGCTTAAAGTACATAACATAAAGGGTAAAGAAACTGATAAAAAAATTAAGCTTAACAAAGCTATATTTGGTATTGANCCAAANGATCATGCNATNTATCTTGATGTTAAACAATATCTTNCAAANAATAGAAAAGGTCTNCANAAGTCAAAGGAAAGAGCTGAGATTGCAGGAAGTACNAGAAAGATAAAAAAGCAAAAAGGTACAGGTACTGCTAGGGCTGGAAGTATAAAAAACCCNTTATTTAGAGGAGGTGGTACAATATTTGGTCCTAGACCTAGATCTTATGATCAAAAAATAAATAAAAAGGTAAAAAAGCTTGCAAGGAAATCTGCGTTAGCCTACAANGCNAAAAATAATGANATANTNATNTTAGAGGANTTNAAGCTATCAAATCCAAAAACTTCTGATTATTTGAAAATNATCAAAGCATTTGGATTNGAATCAAAAAAGACATTATTGGTAATAAATGAACTTAANAATAACATTTATTTATCATCAAGAAACATTAAAAATTCTAAAGTTATAATTAACTCAGAATTAAACACTTATGAAATTACTGATGCAAATAACATCTTGATTTTAGAAAGTGCGGTTGAGGGAATAGAATCAACCTTGAAATAAATTATATTATGGATATACTTATAAAACCAATATTAACTGAAAAAGCAACCAACGAAAGTGAAGTAAGAAATACTTACACTTTTCTTGTGTCTAAGAATGCTAATAAAGTTGAGATTAAAAAAGCAGTTGAATCTTCTTATGGAGTTTCAGTAAAGAAAGTAAGAACCATGATATATGGAGCAGAGTCTAGAACTAGATATACCAAAAGAGGTATTCAAAATAGTAAGAAAGGTTCATACAAGAAAGCGGTAGTAAAAATATCTGAAGGAGATAGAATTGACTTCTTCGCTAATATATAATTATGCCTGTAAGAAAATTAAAACCAGTAACACCCTCGCAGAGATTCAGAATTGTAAATGGATTTGATGCCATCACAACTGATAAACCTGAAAAGTCGTTACTAACTACAAAAAAGAGAACTGGTGGTAGAAATAACCATGGTAA
>FUFK010057131.1_pt1 | contig 13301 bp, 6 predicted proteins | sample 1021851 | NCBI WGS metagenome assembly FUFK01 (sample SAMEA51879418, study PRJEB19060) | metagenome | reverse complement strand
GTATCCTCCTGTCGATGAAAAATTCTTTACGGGCATTGTCTTAGATTACCTAGAGGTTATTTATGCTTTAACTTTGGTAGTTGTGAATCTACCAGTGAAGTTTGATGATGATGTAGCAGCACTAGATTTGTTTAGTGAAATGTTCACATTATTACCAACAACAGCAATGGTAGCATCCATCAAATTGTTGTCAGAAGTTATTGAGTTAGTTACTGTAGCATGTGCAGTGGTTCCATTAGATGCACATACAGTTGTGACCTCAAGCATATGAACTTTGTTATCATCACTCTGAATAGTTATCAGTGTTTTTGCTCCTTTGTACGCAGTCTTATCAAACTGAATAATAGTTGCAGTCGTTGGGAATGATGCTAGTTCGCCACCCTCTACACGACAATCATCTAGTTCTACAAATGTTCCTGTAGAATCAAATATTGTCAAGTATGATGATGTTCCTGCAGCCCATCCTCTGTTAACTTTAAATCCTGCTTCTGCACCATTACTATCTAATGATAGGAATGGTTTGTTATCCATCTGCGTTACATAATCTTGAGCAACAACATCCATCCTAGCAAATGGTGCTACTGTGCTAGAAAGTGTAGCAACTGGGAATGTTATGTCATGTGTAATTGCTGTTCCACCTATTAAGTTACCCGCAATTTTGATAACTTCATCAACTTCATATCCAGATCCACCAGATACGATAGTTACACCAGAAATACCACCACTACCATTTGTAGTAACAGTAAATGTTGCTCCTGTTCCTCCAAANTCTCCAGTAGATGCTACNCCAGTATATGTNTGAGATGNNCCNTAATTATTTCCNNNTGATGTTNNNNTTCCTATNCTTGCNATNGNACCTGTTGTAGNTANTGATNTTAATCTTAANCCAGATNTNAGNTCCATNANATANTTCNAAATCTTTTNCATTTCTAATNTTANCAANNGATGTTNCACCACGTTGAATATCAAGTGGATTCTGNCCCAGATGTAACACCATCAATTCTTAAAGTTCCTTGAACGTCAAATGTTTTAGCAGATCTAAGTGTAAATTTAGTTTGAGATATACTTAATGAGTTAACACCAGTGTTAAAGAACTCAAAAGTATCTTCGTCAGCACCAGGTGATGACTCGGTTAATACGTAAGTATCTTGGTCAACGTCACGAACACCACCAAGAGATACAAAGTCATTTCCATTAAATCCTTCAAACTGTAACTGTGTAGAGTTAAATCTGATAGCACCTGTAACACGGTCTAATGCATTAGGACGTTCGTTTGTAGTACCTGATGGAATTACAAGAGATCCAGTAGTATCACACAGTATATCTTTTCCTGCTGATGGTTTTAGTACAACACCTTGACCGTCAATGTCTGATACAGTTATTGTTATACCAGTTCCACCGCCAGCTGCAGTGATTGTAATTGCTTCTCCAACCTTATAGTTTTGACCCTTATCAACTACAGTAACTGCAGAGAATGTTCCAGAAGCAACGGTGACTGTAACTGTTAATCCTGTTCCACTACCTGTTGATGTGGTTGCGGTTTGTGTATATGTTCCATCAGTGTATCCAGATCCAGTTCCTGTAACTGTTAGTCCAGTAACTTCACCAAATGATCTTGTTGCTGCAGAACTATTATTAGATACAATATTCTGTCTAATTCTTAATTTCGCTACATCTAATTTTCCACTAACTGTAGTATCTCCACTATCAGTATCTACTTTAAATACCTCAGCAGAACCATCAGTGATAGAAAAGTCCTGATCTGTGCCACCAGTTAGAATTAAATTACCAGTTCCTTTAGGACTGATNGAAATATCNATATCAGNATCTGTACCAANTGATGATATATTTCCACTATTACCAATTTGNATTTGTTTNTCAGCAGCACCAATAGTTACTGTNTCATTTGNAGCATCTANTTTAAAATATGGNACNGATTCTGNAAGANTTTGATCAACTACAAAATCTGTAGAAATATCAAATCCAGNTGCACTTATACTTCCACGTTGAGTTCCGTAAATACTTAATCCTATATCATCTGCAGCTGCTCTATAAAGTCCAGTTGAGGTTGAGTTTTCAAGAGCAAGGGATGGAAGAGCTGCTGTTCCATTTCCAAGTTTTATAGTTGCATCTGCAATNGAATTGGTTCCACTAGCTGTTAGATCCTTGATTTGTGCACTAGTAGTAGCAGCAAGAGTTGCAGTCTCTATCTGTCCACCATTTGTAATTCCATCGGTGGTTACAGAACGAAGGGTTAAAGCACTTCCAGTGACACCAATAGTTCCATTTCCATCTTTATCAATATTCCATTTGTTAGAAGTTATTCCACCATCATATCGAACTTCNATAGGAATACTATCAACNGTAGCATTGACGGTAAGATTAAAAGCAGTACCAGTGGTGGTTGGTGCATTCAGAAACTTAATAACATCTCCAGAAGAGAATCCATATCCACCATCATTTACAGTTACTGAATTTACAAATCCAGCTTTTGATAATGTAAATGCAAAACCACTACCAGAACCAACTCCATCAAAAGTTGGAGCTACAGATAATACATCAGAAGTTGTGTAAGGACCTCCGTTAGGGGAGATATTTGTTACTGAAGAGATTCCAGTATTAANAGAATTTATTGTAAATTCAAATGAAGTTCCTGANCCNGCAGTGCTANTTCCAGGNAATCCNAANGTATCATTNATCTTATATCCAGATCCTTGATCTACAAGTGTAAATCCAGTTACGTTACCACTTGCGTTTACAACTACAGTTCCAGTTAAACCATCACCATATACGCCAGGAGAACCAGCTCCGCTAGTGACAGTAACATAGTTACCCATGGTTCCACCATGAGCAGTACAATAGTATGATACAGTGCTTGTTGATGGAGCAGCAGTATCTTTTGCAATAACTTCTACAAATGCTCCAGTAGATCCTGGAGTTCCATCTTCATTTACTACAAACTGACCAGATCCAAAATTTTGTAAACGGAATGGGTGACCAGTATTACTAGAGTCACTCATATCAAAACGATATGTATTGTGACTTGCCAAACTAATTACTGGACTTTCTGATCCACCAATTGCATATACATTTACGTTTCCTACTGAGTCTACTGTTGCAGTAGCAGTTCCATTAGAAATTGTTTCTGAATTTTGGAAAGTTCCACTGACGGTTGTAAATCTTACAACGTCTTCTCCGTTTGCATTTGTTCCTGCAAAAACTACAGTTCCACTTGCTCCACTAGTGCCTCCTGTAATAGTATCACTTGCAGCAAAAGTTCCACCAGCTAAGGAACTATATGTTAATTGCTCTCTATTGACTACAGTTACTACGTATGTTGTTCCTACAGTATTGCGAACTGAAACTGGAGTATGAGTTCCTTGAGTATATCCAGATCCTCCATTAGTAACTGTTCCTCCAAGACCAGGAACGGTAAAGGTTGCAGTAGCAGCAGAACCAGGCGATCCTCCAGTGAAAGGAATATTGTTATATACACCCGCAGCATATCCACTTCCATTGTTAGAAATAGTTCCTGCAAATGGGAGAACCTCTACAGAAATATTTGCATCTGCACCCGCACCACCAACTATCTCTAAAGTTGGTGCAGTAGAATATAATGTGCCAGGATCATCAATAGTAAGAGATTCTATGACTCCAGACTTCTTACCAAAGACAGCGGTAAAGTTAGCTGGAGTTGTTGGAGATCCTCCACTTACGTTAACAGTTGGAGTAATTGAATATCCTTCACCCGCATTATTGATAGTTACACTTGCAACTCCATATCCAAGAGCAGATGTAGCTGTTGCACCCGTACCATCTCCAGAAATAGTTACAGTCGGAGCACTAGCGTATCCTGATCCTGCATCAGAAGCTATAATTTCTTGAATTTTTCTACCAACTAAAGTGATGATTGTTACTCCAGATCCTGATCCTCCAGTAATAGTTGCAGAAGTTGATTGAGCATATTTTACGCCAGGATCGGTGATAGTAACTCCAGTAATAACTCCACCACTCTCTTGAACTGTTCCTGTAGCAGTGGTTCCTCTTATAGAATGTTGTTGAGTTTGAGTGCCAGCTGTAAGACCAATTGCAGATCCACCCTGAGAACTAGAAAGTTGTAAAGTATTTGCTGATGTATTTACGTTGATAACGTAGTAGGTTGTGCCATCTACTAGTCCAAGATTTTCTGAGAAACCTTGATTACTATAAACTACGGTATCATCATTTTCAAAAATAACACCAGTGCTAAATGTAATTGTATCATTAGCACTAGATACAGCGGTATCAGCAGCAAAGAAAATATCAGGTGGATCGCCAAAAGTAATTGTTGGAGATGTGTATCCAGAACCACCCGCATCTACTGTGACAGACTTAACAGTTCCATAAGTTGCAAGATTTACTTGTGCTGATGCTGCTGTAGTTGGAGATCCAGAAAAAGTTACAGTAGGGTTTGTAGTATATCCAGAGCCAGGATTTGTTAGGGTTATAGTTTTAACTCCACCAGTAGCTTCTAGAACTGCAGTAGCTGTTGCATTTATCGTTGGATTAGATACACCAGTTAGAGTATATGTGTTCGCTGCATATGAATCTCCCTCTGCAGCAATAGTTACAGTAGAGATACCTACATTGAATACGCTAAGATTCTTATTACTAAACAATCCGTAAGTAGACCATCCACCTTGTTGTTCAGATGCAATATTAAATGCACCAGCTCCTGCATTGAGATCTTGAATTCCAACTTTTTTATCTGTTCTGAGATATAACTGCTCTGTAGCGATGGTTTCTGCATTTAATGTAATATCTTCATTTGCAGAAGGGTCAATTATAACACTACCAGATGTTGAACTAATTGTATTTCCAGATAATCTTAAGTTACCAGTTTCAACAAATGCAGGGAATATTTTTGTTGTTCCAGTAGCATCACTCAATGTGATGTTTGCTGCTTCTTGTGATGTGCTAGTAGATTGGAACTGTACGTTACCTGTTGCTTGATCAACTACAAAAGCATCACCAACTCTAAAATCACCATTCTGGTTTGTGGCAGAATAGAATATCTTACCACCGTTAGTTTCTGTAACTTCGTTAGCAGGGACTGCAAGAGATGGATCATTAGTAAAGTCAGCACCAGAACCAACATATGCAAAGTTATGTGCTGTTAAAAGTATCTTAACACCCGCACCATCAGCAATAGCACCTTTAGTTCCATAGATGTTCGCAGATGAGATACCACGTAACTCAGCACCAAACTGTGCATAATCTGCAGTTAGAATAGATGTAGCAGAATCACCACCGCTAGAACGAATATCTTTTACTCCTCCACTACTATCTGTAATAGTTGTAGACCCATCAGTTCCATCAAAGTGAATAAGAAGAACTGTGTTTAAATCATTTCCAAAAGCAGTGGTTGTTGATGTAAAGTTAGCACTGTATCTTGCAGATGCCTTAGATACACGAACTTCATCTATATGTCCTGCAAAAGCATTTGCAGCAGAGTTGTAGTCTGAACCTATTGCTAATGGTTTAGTTGTTCCATAGTTGTTAGTGTCTGTATAAGTAGAACCTACTTGAGTTCCATTAAGGAATAATTTTGTGCTACCACCACTTCTAGCAACAGCAATATGGTACCATGTACCAGTTGCTAGTGTGCCACCTGTTGCCTGAGATGTATTACCTACGCCAAAATGCAATGCAGTGCCATCCAAATACACAGTGGGTGCTGTATCTGTAGCAGATGCGTTTCTAAAATCAAATATGTATTGTGTGCCAGTAACTGAGGATGGTCTAATAAAACACTCTGCTGCCCAGTTTGTAGTTCCAAATCCAAAGTCAGTTGTTGTTGGATATGTTAAATTATCAGCTGTTCCGTCTAATTCTAATGATGCTGTGCCAAATTTCTTTTGTGCTGTATCTAACTTTGCGTCTCCACCAGTAACCCCAGTTTTTGCTATAGGGACACCAGTTGTAAATTCTCCTACGCCCTTACCATTGATTAATAAGTATGTTCCATCATTAGTTGTGATGGTTCCATATGCATCTGCTTTTTTGTAAGTAACGTTACCAGTTATAGAACCAGATGCTGAGTCCGTTAGTTCAAATGTATTAGTTGCTACGTTTGCAATCGTATAGTAATTATCTGTAGCACCACCACTTATAAAGTCAGCATATACTACATCACCATTAGATAAACCGTGGGCATTTCTAGTGACTGTAACTGTAGTTCCAGTTCTAGAATATGTACCAGACTTGAAACTGTCTTCTAATTGATAGATTACTTCTGAACTCGAAAATGTTCCTGATACACCAGATAATTTTAATCTTGTTTGACCAGAACCAGAACGACCTGTTGCTCCTTGAACACCCTTTATACCTTCGGATGCAAAATATATGAATGAATTTAACCACTCAACACGAACACCGTTAGTTATTAAGAGACCAACTGCGTTAGGTACAATAAATGTAACTTCGTTGAATAAGACAGCAGCTTCTAAACCAGACGCTGCAAATAGTGCTCCATCTAATTTTGCACCTCTACCCGCATTACCTTGAGCAAATCCATAAGGATCTGACCCAGATGTAACACTACCCTTTGTTAAAACTGTTACTCTTTCAATATATGGACTTCTATCCGAATCTAATGAACTAGCACAAACGAAACCATATCCTGTATCGTTGCCACTATTATAGAAAAAATCTTTGACTGTTAAGTCTGAAATATGAACATCACCATTAAGAACAAATGCGTTAAGATCGTTTGTTCCAGAAGTAGGGGTTATTTGAGTTGATCTTAAATTTGCACCTCTAACTGTTACACCATCAGGAACCGTTAATGGAAATGTCTCTTGATATGATCCAGCACCAATATTAATCGTATCTCCAGAAGTAGCTGTTGTAAGAGCTTTAGCAACTGTAAGGAATGGGGTATCTGGATGTAGTCCGTTTGCTCCTCCATTTGTTAATGTAGTTACATCAGAACCATTTTTAGCAACATAAAAAGTCTCGCCAGGACCGTTCGTCACGTCCGTAGCGAACATGTCAGTCGTAACTGTACCTACAGCAGGTCTCTGGTTAGCAACTTCTACAATAGTCTGCCCGTTTCTAACGTAGATCTTTCGATCTGCAACGTTTACCGCAACCTCTCCATCTTGAAGATTAGAAGTCGTCGGGACTACTGCTGCTGTCGTCGATCTCTTTAGTTTTATTCTCGTTGGTTCCGCTGCCATCTAAAGCATTCTCAATTGATTGGGTTTCTTTTATACTATTTAACTGACTTTGTAAATCGGAAATTTGTGCTTCTAGCATTACATTTGTCAGTGTCAAATCAGAAATTTTTTTCTGTAATGTGTTAATAACAATTTGTACATTCATAGGTTAATAAAAAATTTTCAAAAAGTTCCTCCATCGAGGGTATTTGTCCATACAGGAACACCCGCAGATGTTACTGTAAGAATCTGGTATGATGTTGTAACATCATCTCCCGCACCAGGACTTGCCACGTTTGCAGCTGCAGTTACTTGTAAAGCACCTGCTGTGTTACCATAAATGATACCATTTGAAGTGAATGTACTTACACCAGTTCCACCATACTGAACTGCAAGGTCAGTATCTAGTTCTAGGTCACCAAGTACAACTGTACCACGGTTTGTGACACCGAATACAGTGTTTGTATCTGTTGCTTCTTCAATAAATGTCCAAGCACCAGCTCCATCAGCACCACCTGTACGGTCATAACCGAAGAAACCAAACTTATTAGTTCCACTAGAGTTGTAGTGAATTTTAACACCACGATCTAATGCATCATCAGCACCACTTACAGTAACAAAAATTGTTCCTGATGGCATTGTCTGTGTGAGGTTATTGGATAATGTAATTGTTTTTGAACCAGTATTAATAGAACCAATAGTTGTACTATTAGGAACTCCTGATGTAGATGATGTAACTGCGTCACCCACTTGTAATTGACTCACATCGTCTACAACAATATTTGCTTGTCCTGATGCTGCAGATGCAGTAGAAGTAACAGGAGTTGTAGGATCACCTAATTCGATTGTGGGATCGTTAACTGACATTGAAGCAGAGTTCACTGTAGTTGTAGTTCCATCAATCTGTAGGTCACCTTTGATGATAACAAGACCACCCGCATCAGTTGTAGGATCAGGGTCAAGTATCAATTCCTGTACAGAGTTGATTGTTGAAATTGAGTTGCCATCTAATTTAAGATTATCAATCTCGATCTGACCAGTCTGAGCTGTATTACCATTAATATTTGTAACACCATTGAATGTTACTCCATTAGCAAACGTAGTTGTGGAGTTAACTGTTAGTGTGTCAGTATTAGCATCACCAATTTGAGCATCACCTTCAACTAGAAGAGATCCACTAGATACTTTTCCTCCTACACCAACACCACCAACAACTTGGAATGCACCAGTTGTAGATGAAGTAGAAGCAGTTGTATCTGCTATTTTTATTGCAACTCCATTATCATACTCCCAATCAGCACCTTCAACTCGAACTTTATCTAAAGTTGTTTCATCATAACGAATAGAACCGTCTTTGTTAGTACCGAAAGCAATCTTCATATCATCAGCGATACGCAAGTCGGGGGTACCTGCTACACGCTTAATGTCTAAAACTGAATCTGAATCATTATATGAGAACTCTACATCTCCTGTAGTACCAAATTCTAATTCCTGACCGTCTTGTATAACGATTTTACCAGTGCCATTTGCAGCAAGAACTAGGTCAGCATCAGTGGTTCCAGTTGTAATGATATTTGAATTGAGATAAATGTCGTCAACTTTCCACTGATCAATCTTTGAGTTGCTATCTACGATGACCGCAGAACTGCCAGTAAGTGTGCCTGCAACATGATCGAGCATGTCGGTGAAGTATTTACCACCTACTATTTGGGCAGCACCGTTATTATCACCAACAAACAGGCGGTCATCCGCGTTTGCTTGTGTACCGTTACCACCAATAGTTACGGCTAATTCACCGTAAGTAATGGTTCCTGGTGCTGTTGCTCCAGTACTCCTTTTAATGAGTATATTTGATGCCATCAGAAGCTACCCCCGTTGATAGTGATGTTATTTAAGACGTTTGTTGCGACAAATTTTGTATTGGCTTGGTCGTAAACCAGAACTGCACCATCTGCAATTCCACCTTGAGAAGTATCCGTAAGGTCTACATCGGACATTCCTCCAATAGTACCGCCACCACCACCTGCTGCGACTCTAGTTACTTTTGGGATTGCTTGATCCCCAAATCTTAATCTTGCCATTTAAAGTGTTACCCCCTCAAGAACGCTTACAGATCCCTCCAACACTCTAGTTTTTTGACCAGTTGTTGAAGTTATAACGACATCATATACATATCTGCCTGCTTTCATTGCAGTAGTGACTGTGTTACCCAGATTCAACTGGATCTGTCCAGATGTAGCAGGAGATAGTACTGCTGCTGTCACTGTGGTAGACGTGCTACTCGTATAGTGTTTCTTTATCTTACATGCAACTGTATACCCAGTTAAATCAAATAAAGTACCGTTATCATTCTCAATCGTAAAATCAGTAATGAAATCAGAACCCTGATAGATTATTAAGTTGGATATAGCAGAAGCCATTAGTCAAAAGATTTCCTGTATTATTTAGCTTAACTTTATTTATCCTCTTTCTGTACTAAGTCTTTCACAAGTGCTTTCAATTCAGCAACTTCATCCTTTAAAGTAGACAGTTCCGCTTCTTTCCGCTTTGCTTCTTTTCGAGCTTTTCTGTAAGCCTCATACGCACTTACATCGGTGTTTAAAATTGCATTAGAATTTGGATCCCTACCGAGTTGGTTATGTCCTTCGACAGGAATCAGTTCGATTACATCTTGTTCCATTATGCCAATGCTATTGCTCTAAAGTCTTTTACTCTAGGTATGTATGGTTGTCTCCAACTTAGAAGACTAATCTTAATCTGGAATGCATCAAAGTCATCAGTATCCTCTACACTAAATTCATAATCAGTAAATGTGGTTAAATCATTTTGGGGAACTAATTCACCGCTATCTGGTCTTCCTGTAGTATTGAAGAACTGGAATGGTAGGTCATCAAGATTACCTGCATAACCAACAGGTACTAACTTATACATCACAACAATCTTAGACTGATTGAATGTATTAGCAGAAAGCATGACTTTAATACCACTAGCACTCTTCTCTAGTCTTGCTACCTTAGTAATATAGTTAGCAGCACATTCTCCACCTATACCTGTTGTTGGAGTAATATTATTGTATTGATTCGCTGTAGTGATAACAGCACACTGAGTCAGATCAATTACAGGAGATAAATGAGATACCTCAGTACCAAGATTTATTTCCATAGTAAATGACTTAGCACTGTTCATTCTATTAATCTCATTTAACTGGTTAGCAATAATCTTAGTATCTGGGAAGTAATTCTCCTCAGCAATAGTAATGTCTTGCCATGCAGCATCCTTAGTAAATGATGTCTCTGCACTCTCTCCAGCTGGATAAGGACCACATGAGGTACCACTAGTACCTTTAACCCTAGCATTTATACTTGTCATAGGTTCTACCTGACTCTGTATCTGTGGTGTAAGAACATCCCATGGAACATTTTGTGAAACAACCATATTAGGTCCACCACAGTTAATACTCTTACCTGCATTCTTACCAGTAATTTTCAAGTTGTAAGAGTGTGGACTATTAATAGAGATTAATCCACCTGTTGCACTGTTATGAGTTGTATTAACTAAGGTTAATGGAATACCTGCAAGGTTATAACATTGTACAACTGCATCATCTGCATGTGCTAATCCAGTACCAGAACCTGAAGTTCCTGAATAATTTCTACCAGCAGCATTGATTGTAATAACGTTTCCGCTAATACCTTCATATGCAATTATCTCATCTCCACTACCATCCTCAGCAGTTCCAAGTATCTTAAGGAAACCAAGGTTAGTGTTACTTACAGCACTTCCACCTATTGTTGTATGGAACTGAGATGCATCATCAACAGTCAATGAAAGACCTGTTGTGGTTAAACCTTGTGCCATATTAACAGCAGTATCTGCTACTTCAGAGATTGCTCCACTAAGTTCAACATAGTTGAGATTAGACTGTTGACCATGATTACTATGGAATACTCTTATCTCATCACTACCAGAGGTTGTCTGGAGTGCATTAGACCTTAGATTCAAATATCCACCATTTGCTTCACCTAATTGTGCATTTTCTAGTACAAGTGTACTATTTGCTGCTGTAGATGGAATTGTAAACTCTGCTCTATAGATCTTAAACATAAGATCTTCATATTGAGTAGGAGTCCAAGTAGAAGCGTTTTGAGACTTAAATAAGACACCGATGTATGGTTGTTCCGATATTTTCTCTCCTGCATGTGCAGCATCAATAGCATCTCTACCAAGTAACGATATGAATACCTTATACTGGTTAGAATCCGATGTAAGGACGATTGCATGTTCCTTTCTAAATGGAAGGAATACAGGTGCTTTAAATGTAAATGTAGTTGGTTTAGAAGCATCTGTAGATGTGAATACATCATCAGGATCTTTAACTACTTTGGATAAAGGTAGAATATCCTGTGTTGGAGTTCCATTCTCTACAGTTCTAATATCCATAGCAACAGGTATTTCAGCGTCCTTAGTAAAGAAGAATAAGTCAATCTTAGTTAAGTATACACCACCTTCGAGAACTGAATCTTCAACTAGGAATGTTTGTGCCAATGGGTCACACCATCTAGTCTCTGTTTCAGTAGATACACTTGTGCTAGTCAAAGTTCTAGCATCTTTCATGTCCTCTGATGTCACCTTAGCATTTCTAACTGAGATGATTGTTTCCTGAGTTGTCTGTAATAAACCTGAGGATGTAAATTCTGCTTCACCATTAGAATCTGATACACCAACTACCTTACTATTATCAGCAGTGTCACTTAATCTGAATAGTTTAGTACCAGTTTTAAATTTCTGATTGCCCTCAACATTAGGAGCATCAATAAAGAATGATCCTCTTAATTTACCTTTCTTATCAGTAACTAAGTCTTTATTATTAACCTTAGCAATAGCACCAGATGTTTCACCAACAATATAGTCATTAATCTTAGGTGAACCATAATATGTTCCTTTTGCCTGATCAGCAAGAGACTTAGTATCAATATTAATGAATGCTAAGTTAGACTTGTAATCACTAATAGATGTAATATCTGAACCGTCTAATGGGTTGATTTGGAATCCTTCGTTTGGAGCTGCAACTCTTCCCTTAAATCTAAACTTACCATTTCCTTTAGTAACATGAACGGTCTCACCAATTTGGAATGGAATACTATTTGTCTTTGTATCTGTAGATGGATCTTTCACTAATCCCATGATTTTAGGTGTAACTAATTTCTTGGGAAGTGCAATACCATCAAAGAATGCATAAAACTTAGTTCTTGGTTTTAGTTTTTGGCATACAAACTCAATGTTTCTAGAACGCATAAACTGAATATGCTCCACAGAAACAACTNTACTACCAAGTGACTGCTGTTCNATAACAGGAGTTACTCTANATCTGATACCAGTTCTAGTTTGTTTTGTAGTTGTGGTTGTAGTAGTTGTAATAGTTCTNTCTCTTCTTCTCTTATTCTGTCTTCTCCANGAACCAACATCNCTNNNTGTACTGGTTCCTGTCCATGTAGTCTTCCATGANTTCCAGTGTATAGGAGANAAACCATTCTGATCTGCGTTATATTCTCTAACTGTAGTTAAGAAGTTACCCTCTACTGTAGGTCCTTTAATTGGATTGAGAGATTTTGTATCTACCCAGTTGTCATTTTCAGGATATAGTTCAATATCACCCACATATGTAAAGACGTTAAATGGGTTAACGTTTTCTACAGCAGAAGCGTATGGTTGGTCAATTAATACAGTATCAGTATATGGAAGTGTTATAATTTCATCTGTTTGCTGTACATTAGTACTACTTGTTCCATAAGTTAATGGAACCTGAGTTGTATAGTGAGCAGGTCTCATTTGACCTTCATCAAAATCAACAGAGACTCTGAAATCAGGATGTAATGTGTCAGCAGTAGCAAGACTTGCAAAGTTATCTACAATGAAACCATTCTTATATCTACTAAGACCACTAGCATCTCTAATTTCCATACTTGCTGTTTCACCCTCAAGTAAAGAAAGTTGAGTATAATATTCAAGTGTCTTGATTCTATTCTCAAGAATTTGAATGTCACGGAAGGTAAATCGCTTAAAGTTTGTTTCCTCTATACTAATGTCACTGTCAACATTAAA